>Ga0307515_10021533_pt1 | contig 11423 bp, 7 predicted proteins | sample 17_EM_MG_FD_194513 | JGI IMG/M metagenome (GOLD analysis project Ga0307515, IMG submission 194513) | Populus trichocarpa ectomycorrhiza microbial communities from riparian zone in the Pacific Northwest, United States - 17_EM | ecosystem: Host-associated > Plants > Roots > Unclassified | place... | reverse complement strand
CACGCGGTGCCGGTCGCGGACGCCGCGCCGCCGCGGCCCGTGCTGTCGCGGATCGGCGAGCTCCTGTTCTTCACCACGATGATGTCGCCGTGGAACTCCTCGGAGGGCAAGCTCAGCCGGTTCACCTGCGAGACCTGCCACCACGAGGGCTACGTCGACGGCCGCACCCACTACACCGGGCGCGGCACGGTCCACGCGACGACCCGGCCGCTGTACGGGCTGTTCAACAACCGGCCGCACTTCTCGCGCGCGCTCGACCGGACGATGGCGGACATGGTGCACGCCGAGTTCCGCGTCGCCAACCGCCACAACGGCCGCGATCCATGGTTCGCGCTGTCGCGCGCCGATGTGCCGTGGCTCGCCCTGGTCGACGGCGCGCCGGACGAGCTGTCCCCGGAGCTGCTGCGCCAGGCGTTCATGGCGTTCCTCATGGACTTCACCCACCGCGCCAACCCGGCCGCGATCGATCACGCCCGGTTCACCGAGCGCGAGCGCGCCGGCGCGCAGACGTTCCGCGATCGCTGCGCGAGTTGCCACGAGGCGCGCCTGGTCGCCGATGATCCGGGCTCGGTGGTGGCGTTCGAGCGCTGGGAGTCGCTCGTGTTGTCGCCCGGCGGGCCGATCGTGTGGAGCAACGCCGCGTACGCGAAGACCGGCGTCGAGCCGTACGTCCACCCCGAGGGCGCGCGCGCCCCGGCGCTGCGCCGGCTGTACAAGAAGTGGCCGTACTTCACCAACGGCAGCGCGCGCTCGCTCGCCGAGCTGCTCGACCGGTTCGCGACCGGCCCCGGCGCCGCCTATCACGACGCCGCGCCCGCCAACGCCGCGCGGCTCACCGCCGATGACAAGGCGGCGCTGCTCGCGTTCCTGGACCTCTTGTGATCAGCCCCGGCACGCGTCCGACGGCGCCACCGCGGCCGCCAGGTCTTCGTCGGTCAGGGTCGCAAGGAAGCAGATCAGATCGCTGACCTGCTGCTCGGTCATCGGCGGCTCGCCGCCCGGCGCGCGGCCGTCGAGCGGCAGCTGGGTATCGAGGTTCTTGCGGTGCGCCGCGGGCAGGTCGTCGAACTTCTGCACCGTGCCGCCGACGTACTGCGTGGTGATGAGGCCGTAGCGCGGGAAGTCCGGATCCGGCCGGGCCTTGGCGCGGCCGCCCACCGTCGGGTACCAGAGCTCGGGCCGGGTATCGCGCGTCTGGTAGAACCGGACCGCCTGGTCGAGCGAGTGGATCGCGCCGTTGTGGAACAGCGCGCGCCGGGTCGCCACGTTGCGCAGGGTCGGAGTCTTGAACAGCCCGCAGAACTCGCCGAACCGGAGGTGGTCGTCGCGCTCGGGGCCGCAGATCCCGAGGTCGGTGTAGCGGCGATCGCGATTGGCCGGGATCTGCGGATTGCGCGGCACGCCGATCGCCTCGAACGAGAAGTCGGTGAGCTGGGGCGGCGCGCCGTCGTCCTGGCTCGCGTCGGAGAAATGGCAGCCGAAGCAGTTGCCGGTCCTCGGATCGACGAACACCTTGCGGCCGCGGTCCTCGGCCGGCGTGAGCTCGCCGCCGGGCTTCTTGTAGAGCGAGCGATCGTACTTGCTGGTGTAGGGATGAAAGCTCGCGTCCTCGAGCTGGAACGACTGCAGCGCGAGCCCGACGTTGCGGAACGCGGCGTCGACGTCGGCCAGCGCGCGGGCGCCGAACGCGTCGACGAACGCCGCCGCCGAGCTCGACGTGCGCAGCCGGGCGATCACCGCCGCCGGGCTGGCATTGGCCATCTCGAACGGCGACAGGAGCGGGATCCGCGCTTGCTCGGCGAGCGAGTCGGCGCGACCGTCCCAGGCGAACCCGCCGCCGGGCCCCGGCGGGCTGAAGCCATCGGCGTTGTCGAGCAGATCGGCATAGCCCGGCGTGAACTCCTTGTAGCGCAGCGACGGCACCGCGCGCAGCCCGGGCGAGGTGCCGCGCGGCCCGCCGATCTGCACCGCCAGGTCGTTGGGCGGGCCGTACGCATGATCCGGATCGTGGCACGTCGCGCACGACATCCGGCCCGACGCCGACAGCGCCTGGTCGAAGAACAGCTGCTTGCCGGCCACCGCCGCCGCGCTCAGCGGCCGCGGCGGCGGCGCCACCGGCTCGGGCGACGCCACCGGCGGCGCGGGCACGGTCGCGGAGGGACGCGGCCGGGGGGCCTCGTCGGCCTTCGAGCAGGCAGCCAGCGCGAGCGCCAGCACCAGCGCGATGTTCCATCGATCGGCGGCCATCGGGCGACTACTGGTTGACCAGGTTGAAGTCGAACATGTCGAACAGATCGGTGAGCGCCGGCATGTTGATCGGCGCGTACGGGTTGTCCGCGGTCACCACCGGGTTCGGCAGGTTGTCGCGGCTGCGGCCGGTGATCGGCCCGAGCCCCCAGTTGCGCTCGACGAACTTCAAGATCGACACGTGGTCGGCGTAGCCGTGGTTGACCTTGCCGCCGCGGGTGTAGGGCGAGACCAGGATCATCGGAATCCGCGTGCCGTCGCCGAAGAAATCGAGCGGCTGGATGAACCCGGAGTCGTAGTAGCCGCCGCCCTCGTCGAACGTCACGATCACGACCGTGCTCGCCTTGAGCGCGGGGTTGGCGTCCAGCTTGGCCAGGGTGTTCTTCGTGTAGGCCTCGAACAGCCCGAGCTTGGACGACGACGGGTGGCCGTCGAGCGCGCCGTCGGGGTGCGCGAACGACACCGCGGGCAGCGTGCCATTGGCGATGTCGGTGTACATGTCGACCGTGTCCTTGATGTGCTCGGTGCGCACCATCGGGTCCGCCATGACCTGGGTCTGGTACTCGAACGGATTGCAGATCTGGCAGTAACCCGTTCCGCGGTTGAACCCGCCGCCGTAGAACCGCCACGAGATTCCGCGCTCGCCGAGCGAGTCGGCGATCGAGCGCTGCGTGGTCGGCGGCACGAACGTGCCCGTGGTCTTGAGCGTGCCATTGGGGTTGTACGCGGGGTTGGTGTTGTTCAGGTAGTAGTAGGTGTTGGGTGCGCAGTTCGGGTTCGGCCGGTGCGGCAGCGATCCGAGGTAGTTGACGATCGGGCCGACGCCCGGCGCGGTGGCATCCGAGCAGTTGCTGAAGTTGCCGTCGACCGTGTAGCGGTTGTTGGTACCCGGCCGCGGGTTCGGGTTGGCGACCAGGCTGGCCGGCGGCGGGACCGGATTGCCCATGCCGTCGGTCCAGGCCACGGCGTCGCCGAAGCCGATCATCGAGTGGTTGGCGCCGGTGCCGCCCTGCACCGACTGGTGCATGTTGTCGCTCATCGAGTAGGTATCGGCCAGCATCCGGAAGTACGGCGCGTCGCCGTTGTTCACGTTGAAGAACGCCATCGAGCTGCCCACGCCGTTGTCGGCGGTGGAGAACGAGGTCGCCACGAACGGGAACAGGTCGTTCAGGCAGCCCGACGGGTTCGCCGGGGTCGCCTGGGCGGCCGAGCAGTTGACCTGCTGCCACATCTGATAGAACCGGTGGATCGTGTCGCCGGTGTACGCGTCGTACGGCATCGTCGGCCCGGTCAGCTGGAACGGACCGTTGGGCAGCGCGCCCGCGCTGGTCACCCGGGTGTCGAGCACGCGCGCCGGCAGCCCGGTCGCGCCGGTGGTCAGCAGCACCAGCTCCGCCAGATCGATGTCGGTCTCGAGCCGGGCCTGATCGACGGTCTGGAACGGCGGCGCGGTGGTGCGCTGCGCGGTCGGCGCCCCCGACGTGCTCGGCCCCGGCAGCAACGCGTACGGCGTCTTCGTGTCCGGCGAGAGGTAGAACGCGCCCTGCGCCCCGGCCTCGGCCTGCGCGGCCAGCGCGAAGTTCGGGCCCGGCGTGCCGTCGGGGTTCACGATCCCCTTCGACACCAGATTGGAGATCGTCTGGCCGTCGCGCGGGGTGTAGGTGCCGAACGTGTGATCGAACGTGCGGTTCTCGCCGATCAGCACGATCACGTGCTTGATCGGCGTCCGCGGCGCGGGCTCGGAGCACACGACGTCGACCGACCGCGCGGAGGCGCACGCCGGGTCGCCGTCCGTGGCCGCCACGGTGACCGTGGTCAGACCGACCCGGGTGCAGAGCAGGGTCGGGCTCGGCGTGTCGGCGCCGGCCAGCGTCCCCGAGCTCGACGTCCAGTGGAAGCCGAGCGGTGACGGCACGTGGTCGACATCGACCACCGTCGCCGAGAGCCCGATCGTGCTGCCGACCGCGACCTCGCCCGGGTTGGCGTCGATCCCGTCGATCCGCGGGCACACGTTGAGCGTGCCATTGATGACGATGCTGCCGGTGTCGGGCTGCAGATCGCAGGTCAGGTGGACGGCGACCGAGCGCGTCGCGACGCGATCGACGCCGAACGTCGCCGAGCCGGCGCAGACCCCGCGGCCGTCGGTGGTGGTGCCGCGGAGCGTGATCTGGAAGCCAACGCCGAACGGGATCCCGCTGATGATCGCGCTGACCGTCGAGCCATGGCCCACGTCGATCGTGCCCTTGCGGCTGAACCCCAGCGGACCGGTGATGGTGTAGCCCAGCGAGTCCAGCCGTAGGCCGTCCGCGAGCTGGAGATCGAACGCGACCTCCCCGGTGTTGTCGGGCTGTGCGAGATCGCCCGGCTCGGTCGCGCAGCCGCCTATCCACCCGCTCGCCAGGAACCCGCCCACCAGGATCGTCTTCAAGAGCTTCTTCATGGCAGTCGTCCTTTGAAACGTCGGTTGAAACGTTCGTTCGCGACAGCTCGCGCGCGGCGAGCATCACGGTGAAGCGCGGGCACTCTACGGTTCGCCGCGCGGCGCCGTCCGATCAGCTGGGCAACGATTCAGCGGCGATTTGGCGAGCGCGCGATCACCGGAGCGTGTCGCGCCGCGGTTCCGTCTTCGAAACGTCGGACAGGTGTCACGGCGCCGCGGCGTCGCCGCCCACGAGCACGAACGGCGCCCAGAAGAACGGGTGGCGCCAGCGCACGGTGGCCGCGACCTGGCGCTTGGCGAGGGTCAGCGCCTCGCTGAACGGACTGCCGCCGGTGACCAGCGAGCCGTAGAACGCCTTCATCAGCTCGACCGTGGCGTCGTCGTCGACCGACCACAGGCTGGCGATCAGCCGGCGCGCCCCGGCGGTGCGCAGCGCGAGCGCCAGGCCGGACACCGGCTCGGCGAGCACCTCGTGGGCGCGGCCGGTCTCGCACGCGCTCAGCACGACCAGATCGGCGTCGAGCTTGAGCTCGGCGATCTCGCTCTGCAGGAGGAACCCGTCCTCGCCGGCGTCGGGTCGCAGGGTCAGCACGAGCGCCTGGTAGTCGGTCTCGAACAGGCCGTGGCTGGCGATGTGGACGATCCGCGCGCCGGCCAGCGCGCCGGACTTGACGTTGTCCTCGCTGGCCTGATCGCGCAGGTAGAGCCTGGCACCGCCGCCGAACAGCGGGGCGATCGCCGCGAGCTCGCGCGCGGTGCCCGGCAGCCGCACGAACCCGGCGCGCGACGCGCCGGCCTGCGGGGCGGCGCGCTTCGCTGCGAGGTAGCGAGCCAGGCCGCGCGCGTCGGCCGGCGTGCCCTCGGCGCGGCCGGCGCGGAACGCCGCCCAGTCGTAGACCGGGTCGCCGAGGCCGACGAACGCGCGGCGGCCCTGCGCGCCCGGGCGGCGGTGGGCGTCGTCGAGCGCGAGCGTCGCCGACGGGGAGTAGCTGACGTCGTGCTGCTCGACGACGAACCGGCCCGCGCCGTCGACCAGCGCCTCGAACGGCAGCGCCGACAGCGCGCCGTGCGGCAGGACGAGGAGCCGATCGTGCGCGTCGACCAGGTCGGCGACCGGGGCGAGCAGCTTGCCGTACAGCGCGCTCGCCGCGCCGCGCACCGCCTCCATCGGCGCCCCGGGGTCGAGCAGCGCCCCGTCGCGGAACTGCGCGACCTGCGCCGCGAGCTGTGCCGGGCCGCCGGCGATGACGAACAGCCGCGCGTCGCGCCGGGTGACCGCGATCGCGACCGCGTCGTCGCCGGTCATGAAGTAGGCGAGCAGCAGGGTGCGGTCGTCGAGCAGCTCGCGCGCGCGCTCGAGCGTGGCCGGCTGGGGCGCGCGGACCCGGGTGACCAGCGGGTTGTGGTAGGCGATCGCCGCCCGGACGTCGTCGAGCGCCCACAGCGCGTCGCGCCGGCGCTCGAGCTGCGCCGGATCGTCGCGGCCGGCGGCGATCTGCTTGTCGAGCACGGCGACGTGGGCCTCGAGCTCGCGCTTGCTGGTGGCGAGCAGCGGCGGGACCTCGACCGAGGTCGCGAGCAGCCCGGCGCCGCCCCGGATCGCGGCGTCGACGTGGGCCCGGCCGCGCGCCTTCTCCATCGCCTCGAACGCCGCGGCGGTGCGGCCGGCGCCGGGCAGCCGGACGTCGAGCGACAGGATGTGGCGGTAGAGCAGCAGGGCCTCGAAGCCCAGCGCCTGGCGCGCGCTCGGGACCGACGTCGCCTGCCACTCGTCCTCGGCGCCGGCCACCGCGCGCTCCGCGGCCGACACCGCCTGCTCGACCTTGCCGAGCTTGCCGGCGCATACCGACGCGAGCACCGCCATCGCCTTGGCCAGGCCGGCGATGCCGCGCTGCTCGGCGAGCGGTCCGCCCTGCTCGGCCAGCGCGAGACAGCGCGGGTACGCCCGATCGAACAGGTACGCCGCCTCGCCGCGGTAGCGGACCAGGCGGGCGCGCGGCTCGGGGTCGCGGGCCCGGGCGGCGAGCGCGTCGAGCGCGCCACCACCATCCAGCGGCGCCGAGCGCTGTTGCTCGAGCGCCTGGAGGTAGGCCCCGGCGATCGCCGCGCGCGCCTCGCCGGTGGCGTCGCGGGCCTGGGCGTACGCGGCGCGCGCCCGGGCGAACAGCCCGATCGCCACGTCGCGCGCCAGCAGCTTGTCGCGCACGAACGCCATCTTCTCGAGCGACGCGCCGTCGCCGTCGAGCTCGGCCCCGGCGAGGACCTCGGCGTCCTCGAGCGCGTGCAGCGCCGGCGTCCACTGCGACAGCAGCGCGAACGCGTACGCCATGTCGACCTGGGCGAACGCGCGGTCGCGCTTGACGTCGAGCGATCGGGCGTTGGTCAGCCGCTTGCCGTAGGTGTCGAGCGCCTCCTGCGGCCGGGCCAGCTCGATCTGGACGTCGCCGAGCTCGCGCCACAGCTCGCTCAAGCCGCGCCAGTCGAGCCGCTCGCGCGCGGCGTCGATCGCGGCCTCGAGCTGGGTGACCGTGTCGGCCTGGCGGCCGAGGGCGCGCAGCACGCGCGAGCGCCGCACGGCGAACTCCGGCGCGGTGCTCGGCCCGAGCCGCGCGAGCTCGGCCTCGAGCGTCTCGCCGCGCGGGCCGAACTCGCGGGGGCCAGGCGGCGGGCCAGGGCAGCCGGTCGCCAGGGCGAGGGCCAGGGCCGGGACCAGCCCCAGGATCGATCGGTGCAAGGCGTGCGTCACGGCGGCGGCGGCGATTGAGCTTGCCACCGCCGGCAGGTAGGTTCCAGGCATGTCCCCGCCGAGCATGCTCGCTCGCTGTGCCGCTGTCGTCCTCGCCCTCGGCCTCGTTTCCTGCGGCGGCGCGTTCCGCGACGCGATGAAGCGCGGCGACCAGTACGCCCAGGCCGGGATGTGGGACAAGGCCGCCGCGGAGTACCAGACCGCGCAGCGGCTCGAGCCCGACGACACCGACGCGGCGATCAAGCTGCGCCAGATGAAGCAGAAGCAGGCCGGCGACCGGCTCACCCGCGGCAAGAGCCTGATGGCGCGCGGCGAGATCGAGGCCGGCCTCGCGGTGATCCAGGAGGCGGCCCGGCTCGATCCGGACAACACCGAGGCCCAGCGCGCGCTCGACGAGGCCAACCGGCATGCGCTCGAGCGCGCCGAGGAGCTCCTGGCGACGCCCGAGGCCCAGCGCGCGTTCGAGCTGACCCAGCTCGTCCTCGCCGGCTCGCCGCGCGACCCGCGCGCCCGCACCATGGACAACCGGGTGCGCGACGCGCTCGCCGCCCGGGCCTACGGCCAGGCCGAGCAGTTTGCCGAGGCCGGCAAGAAGGGCAACGCGCTGATCGCCTACGCCGCGTGCCTGAGCTTCCGCCCGGGGTTCCGCGACGCCAAGGTCCAGATCGGTGACGTCAAGCTGGCGCTGCACAGCGAGCTGACGTTCCACGTCGTGCTCGATCGGTTCGCCGCGCCCGGCGCCGGCGAGCAGGACCTCGCGGCGCGGATCAAGCCCGAGCTCGTGGCCCAGGCGTTCGACGATCGGCTCCCGCTGCGCGTCGTGACCGCGGCGCCCCGCGCCGACGCGCGCGGCGTCCACGTCGCCGGGGTGCTGTCGGGCTATCGCTACGGCCCGGTCAAGGTCACGACCCGCCACGACTCGTGCGAGTACGTCCGCGGCTTCGACACCGTACCCAACCCGGCGCGCGCCGAGGCCGAGCGCCAGGTGGGCTACGCCGAGCAGCGCCTGGCCCAGGTCGAGCGCGACGTCGACCAGAGCCAGCGCGAGGTCGACCGCTACCAGCGCGACGTCGACGACAAGCAGAAGGAGCAGGCGCGCCACGAGGCCGACGCCGACCGCGCCCGCGCCGACCACGAGCGCTGCATGGCCAGCGCGTCGAAGACGAGCTCGTCGCCGTGCAGCTCGGAGAAGAGCCACTACGACTCGGCGCAGAGCTCCGTGCAGAACCAGCGCAGCCGGCTGCAGTCGTCCCGCGACGACCTGTCGCGCGCCCGCGAGGCGGTGCAGCGCGCCGGCGAGAGCCGCGGCCGCGCCCGCCAGGACGTCGAGGAGCGCCAGCACCACATGCGCGACGAGCCCCCGACCGTCCAGCAGCCGCACTACGCGCGCGAGAACGTCGCGATCGAGACCCGAACGATCGACGCCGCGGTGATCCTGACCCTGCGCGCCGAGTCCCTGCCGGGCCGGGCGGCGCTGCTCGCCGACGAGGCGTTCCCGCAGGTGATCGGCCCGTTCCACGACGAGGGCTGGCAGGCGCGGCCGGCGACCTGCCCGGCGCAGGGCAAGCGGATCAACCTGCCCGGCGAGGACGCGCTGCGCGGCGAGCTGGTCAAGCTGACGATCGCGGCGCTGCGCGACAAGCTGCGGACGATCTACGACAGCTACCGCACGCGGTTCCTCGCCGACGCGCGCCGCCAGGAGGCCAGCGGCGCGCCCGAGGACGCCGTCGAGTCCTACGTCCGCTACCTGCTCACCGGGCTCAAGAACATCGATCCCGGCGACAGCAAGCAGATCGGCGAGTTCCTCCAGAAGACCCGCGGCTTCGGCCGGATCGATCTGCTGGGCAGCCTCTAGGCCTCCTCGGACAGCGACGCGACCAGCTCGTCGAGCTGGTCCATCGTCATCCGCATGCCCTTCTCCATGCCGGTCGACATCGCCATGTCGCGGATCTCCTTGGACGGCCACAGCTCGTGGGACACGAAGTCGGTCTGGCCGTCGCGCTCGGTGAGCGTGATCGTGATGATCACCTCGTCGGGGTACGGCTCGAACGCCTGGGTGTAGACCAGCCGCGACGGCGGCGCGACCTCGCGGTAGGTGCCGGAGAACGCGACCTCGCCGCCGCCGTCGCCGCGCTGCAGCACGTAGCGATACCGGCCGCCGACCCGCACGTCGGCGTCGATCGAGACCACCGAGACGCCGAGCGCCTTCGGCGCCCACCACCGCCGCACCAGCTCGGGCCGGGTCCAGGCCTCGAACACGATCCGCGGCGGGCCGTTGAACGTGCGAGTGATGACGATCTCGAGATCGGAGGTGAGCTCCATCGCCGTCTGGTTCGCCGTGCGGTTGAGCGGCTTGCTACTTTTTCTTGCGTCCATCGGACTTCTCCTTGTCGGTGAGCTCCTCGATGAGCTCGTCCAGTTCTGCAAAGCGCGCATCCCAGAGCTGGCGATAGCGCTCGAGCCATTCGTGGAGCTTGCGCAGCGGCGCGCCGCGCAGCTCGTAGACCCGCTGCTGGGCCCGCGGCTGCACGTCGACCAGGCCGGCATCCTTGAGCACCCGCAGGTGCTTGGAGACCTGCGGCTGACCGAGCTGGAGGCGCTCGACGATGTCGTTCACCGGGCGCGGCCCGGCACGCAACAGCTCCACGATCCGGAACCGGTTCGGCTCGGCGAGAGCGGTGAGCGTGTCGAGCATGATCACAATATACGCCGAATCGCATATATCTTTCAAGGAATATTCGATGCGATGTAACCAGCGCGCCGCCGGCGCTGTACAACGGGCAAAGGAGAGTCCATGCGCCACGTTACACTCACCGTGTTCCTTGCCCTCGCGGCCACCGGGGTCGGAGGCAGGTTCGCGTTCGCCACCCCGTTCGAGGCGGGAGTCATCCCGGATCAAGCCCAGGCGGTCGGTCACCTCGACGTCGATGCGCTCCGCAAGACCCAGGTATTCGCGGCCGCCGGCGGCCAGGCGGCGATCGACAAGGCGCTCGACGACGCGCCCACGGAGCTGCGGCCGATCGCCCGCGCGATGGTCCGCGCCGTCCGCGGCGTGTCGTTCTGGCGCGGAGCCGACCACGGCGCGCTGTACGTCGAGACCCGCGACAGCAAGGTGGTCGCCCAGCTGCTGCGCAAGCTGCCGGTCAAGCCGGCGTCGTCGGTCGACGGCTACTCGACCTACACCATGGAGCACGACGAGCACGCCGGCCATGTCGCCGCGGTCGGCGACACCCTCGTGCTCGCCGACAGCGACGAGTCCCTCGAGCAGTCGATCCACGTGCTCGGCGGCAAGGCCGCCAGCCTGGCGGGCTCGAACAAGCTGCCGGTGACGAACCGCCAGGGCGTGTTCGTGTTCGTGACCATCGGCGACAACCTGCTGGGCGCGATCCAGAAGGCGGCGCACTCCAAGATGCTCCAGCTCGCGCTGCGCTCGGTGGCGGTCGATGTCGGCGAGTCCGGCGGCCTGGTGACCGCCACCGCGCACGCCGAGATGCGCTCGGCCGATGCGGTCCAGAAGGCCAAGGGCATCCTCGACGGGCTGCACGCGCTGGCGTCGTTCTCGGACGAGCCGATGGTGAAGACGCTGCTCGACGGCGTGACCGTGACCACCAACGGCCTCGCGCTCGAGGTCGTCGCCAGGCTGCCGGTCGCCGATCTCACCAAGGTGATGCACAACCACATCAAGTGACCGGCCCCGCGCGCGTGATGATCGAACCCAAGCCACCTGGCGCCGCGATCTCCACCGAGGAGCTCGCGGCGCGCGCGCGCGCCGGCAGCCGGGCCTCGTTCGACGAGCTCGTGATCCGCTACCGCCCGCGCCTGGTCGGGTTCCTCGCCCGGCGGCTGGCCGACGCCGCCGACGCCGAGGACGTCGCGCAGGAGACCTTCCTGCGCGCCTACGACCACCTCGACGGCTACGATCCGGCGCGGCCGTTCGCGACCTGGCTGTTTGCGATCGGCAAGAACGTCGCGGCCAACCACGCGATCGCG
>Ga0307515_10021532_pt1 | contig 11423 bp, 12 predicted proteins | sample 17_EM_MG_FD_194513 | JGI IMG/M metagenome (GOLD analysis project Ga0307515, IMG submission 194513) | Populus trichocarpa ectomycorrhiza microbial communities from riparian zone in the Pacific Northwest, United States - 17_EM | ecosystem: Host-associated > Plants > Roots > Unclassified | place... | reverse complement strand
GGTCGAAGGCGCCTTCGTGCAGGGCATGGGCTGGCTGACGACGGAAGAGCTCTGGTGGGATGCCAAGGGCCGGCTGCGCACGCATGCCCCCTCCACCTACAAGATCCCCCTCGCCTCCGACCGCCCGAAAATCTTCAACGTGCGCCTCGCCGAATGGTCGGAAAATGCCGAAGCCACCATCGGCCGCTCCAAAGCCGTCGGCGAACCACCCTTCATGCTGGCGATCTCGGTGCTGGAAGCACTGTCGATGGCGGTGGCGAGTGTCGCGGATTATCGGGTCTGCCCGAGGCTCGACGCGCCGGCGACGCCGGAGCGGGTGCTGATGGCGGTCGAGCGGATGAAGCGGGTGTAGAAGATGGGAACGCGTCGCCTATCGGCCATCCACCCATGACCGACATCCGCCCCTTCCTCGCCGCCCACCCCGACACGATCCTCATCGACATCACCGGCACGCAAGGCTCCACCCCGCGCGAAGCCGGCACCTTCATGCTCGTCTCGGCAGACGCTCTCTGGGGCACGATCGGCGGCGGGCAGTTCGAGTTCATGGCGATCGGGAATGCACGCGACATGCTCGCGGGAACCGGCGGGGTGGAGGAGATGGATATTCCGCTCGGGCCTGATATCGGCCAGTGCTGCGGCGGGCGCACGCAGTTGCGGTTTCGCCTGATGACGCAGGCGGTGGTGAATGAAATCGAGGCAAGGCTTGCCCTTGAACGTCTGCCCGAAGTTCATCTCTTCGGCTCCGGCCATGTCGGCCGGGCATTGGCGACCGCGCTGGCACCGTTGCCGTTGTCGGTCACCGTCGTCGAAACGCGGCAGGAAGAACTCGCCAATCTGCCTGCCGAAACGAAAATGCGGCTCGTGCCGATGCCGGAAGCACTGGTGAAGGATATCGCGCCCGGCGGCGTGGTCGTCATCCTGACGCATGATCATGCATTGGATTTCCTCATCGCCCGCGAAGCACTTGAAAGAACCGATCTTGCCTATACCGGCATGATCGGCTCGGCCACCAAGCGCGCCACCTTCGCAAGCTGGCTTTCCCGTGAAGCCGGCGGCGACCGTGCCTGGATGGAACGGCTGACGCTGCCGATCGGCGGCTCGGCGGTCAGGGACAAACGACCTCAAGTGATCGCCGCCATGACCGCCGCCGAAATCCTGACAGCCCTTGCCGCCTACCGCATGCGCTCGTCCTCGTAATGCGGATCGCGTCCGTCGAGGAAGCCGAGATCGCGCTTGAGGCGGTCCGGCGCTGTGTCGAGATCGAGCCCGGGCATGCGCCAGATCCGCCGCGCCAGCCATGCACCGATGCGTTGGAAAATCCCGATATTCTGCCGCGGCCGGCTCTGTTCGATAGCATAGCAATCCATGACATCACCTCGATGGTTTGATGGTATGAGTTGCAGTTTGCGGCCAAAAATGCTGCAATTCCAATCGAACAACCGTCTGCCTGCATCAAGAGAACTTATCCATGAAGCTGTCGAAACAATTCCCGCTGAATGCGCTGCGCGTCTTCGAGGCGGCTGCCCGGCTCGGCAGTTTCACCAAGGCGGGCGACGAACTCGGCATGACGCAGACGGCCGTCAGTTACCAGATCAAGCTGCTGGAGGAGAATGTCGGCGAGCAGCTCTTCCTGCGCCGACCGCGCCAGATCGCGCTGACCGATACCGGCGAGCGGCTGGCGCCGAAGGTGACCGAGGCCTTCGCCATGCTGCATGACGCAATGGCGACGGCGCGCGACAGCGTCGAAGGCACGCTCGCCATCAGCTCGACCCATACCTTCGCCTCGAAATGGCTGGCGCCGCGCCTCGGTTCCTTCCATCTCAAACATCCGGCGATCGCGGTGCGTTTTCAGGCGACCTCTGACATCATCGATTTCGCCCGCGAGCAGATCGATGTCGGCATCCGCTGGGGTGACGGCGACTGGCCGGGGCTGATGCTGCACCGGCTGATGGGCCTGGAGTTCACGCCGATGCTCAGCCCGAAACTGGCGGAATCGAAAGGTGGCATCCGGGAGCCAAGCGATCTCCTGAAATTCGACCTGTTCGACTCCGGCGACATCTGGTGGAAACAATGGTTCGAGGCGGCCGGCGTCATGAAGACGGATCTCGACCAGCGCCCGCGCAACCAGTTGGGCTCTCAGGCCGTGGAAGCCGATGCGGCGATGGCCGGCCATGGCGTCGCCATCCTCAACCCGGCCTTCTATGCAGGCGAGATCGCGCTTGGCCGGCTCTACCAACCCTTCGAACTGACCCGCAGCGACGGCAAGGCCTATTGGCTGGTCTATCCTGAAAACCGCCGCAACGTGCCGAAGATCAAGGCCTTCCGCAACTGGATCCTCGAAGAGATGAAGGCGGCCGGGAATTAGAGTGTCGTGGCGAAAGATGCGACAAAGAAGAACTAGAGATCGGGAAGAACTAGAGATCGGGCTCGGCTCCTGAGCCGGGTCCGATCTATGGTCCTGTTTCAGTACCCCATCTCCGGCGCATAGAAACAGCGCGGCGTGTCCTCGTTCGGGAACAGACAGAGATGATAGTCGTTGTCACCGGATTGCATCGCCTTCGTCATCGGCAGCAGGAAGATATGGGCATGCGTGACCAGCCGGTGGTCGCCCGGCAACAGCGTCACGCGATACCCGCCCGGCGTCACCGCCACGCTTTTCGAAGGGATCATCTGGCAATCGCCGTTGTGGCTGTCGCCATTGCAACAATAGGGGTCATAACTCCACCCCGAAGGTGCGTCATGGGCTGTTGCCAACGACGCATACGCAATCATCACACACGTCAGAATGCTGCGCATGGGCATCTTCTCCGTCGATGAATGCGCCGCCAGTCGTCTGCGGTTTTCCACCTCATCCCGGCGGCCTGCAATAAGATTGTAACCGAGTCGTCATATTTCAAGGACCGGCTTGATTTCGCACATGCAGCATATGCACAGTGTTCTCGAACACTTAATGGTGTTTTTGAACGCTGCACGGCATTCGCAGCAGTGTTTCAGGCGCGAAAATCTCCTCTTCCCTCTCCGCCAAAATTTCCGCAATGTCACGAGTCGGAGGAAGATAGGGGAAATCGATGTATGAATATGCCATAGCATGGGAATGGTTCGCCTTCGCGGCGCGCTGGTTCCATGTCATCACCGCGATCGCCTGGATCGGATCGTCCTTTTATTTCATCGCGCTCGATCTCGGACTGGTGAAACGCCCGCATCTGCCGCCCGGCGCCTCTGGCGAGGAATGGCAGGTCCATGGCGGCGGCTTCTACCATATCCAGAAATATCTGGTGGCGCCGGCACAGATGCCCGAGCACCTGACCTGGTTCAAATACGAAGCCTATTTCACCTGGCTCTCAGGTTTCCTGATGCTCTGCATCGTCTATTACGGCGGCGCCGATCTCTTCCTGATCGACCGGCATGTGCTCGATATCAGTCCGCCCGTCGCGATCCTGATCTCGCTGGCATCGCTCAGCGTCGGCTGGATCATCTACGACCTGCTCTGCAAGTCGCCGCTCGGCAACAATACCTGGGGGCTGATGGCGGTGCTCTATGTCGTACTCGTCTTCATGGCCTGGGGTTATACGCAGCTTTTCACCGGCCGCGCCGCCTTCCTGCATCTCGGCGCCTTCACCGCGACGATCATGTCGGCCAACGTCTTCATGATCATCATCCCGAACCAGAAGATCGTCGTTGCCGATCTCATCGCCGGGCGCACACCCGATCCGAAATACGGGCAGGTCGCCAAACAGCGTTCGCTGCACAACAACTACCTGACACTGCCCGTCATCTTCTTCATGCTGTCGAACCATTATCCGCTCTCCTTCGGGACACAATTCAACTGGGTGATCGCCGCCCTGGTCTTCCTGATGGGCGTCACCATCCGCCACTGGTTCAACACGACGCATGCAAGGAAAGGGCGGCCGACCTGGACCTGGATCGTCACCCTCATCCTTTTCATCCTGATCATGTGGCTTTCGACCGTGCCGAAACAGCTGACCGGCGAAACGGATGCGGCCGCCGTCGCCCCCGCCTTCCAGCAATTTGCCGGCGACCCGCATTTCCCTGCCGTCAAGCAGCTCGTCTCGACGCGCTGTTCCATGTGCCATGCGGCCGAACCCGTCTATGAGGGCATCGTCCGGCCGCCGAAAAACGTGATGCTCGAAAACGATGCGGAAATTGCCGCCCATGCCCGCGAGATCTATATACAAGCGGGCCGCAGCCATGCCATGCCGCCCGGCAACATCACCGACATCACGCCGGACGAGCGCAAGTTGCTTGTCGCCTGGTTCGAGAGCGCAGTCGAAGGCAAGAAAGAATGACGACAACACTCCTGCGCGGGCGCCTGCTGTCCTTCCGGCGCCCGCCGCTGAGCCTCGCAGATAGCGAGAGCTATCTCTACGAGGATGACGGCGGCCTGCTGATCGAGGACGGGCTGATCGCGGCGATCGGCCCCTATGCCGAAGTCAAGGCAAAGGCAGCCGAGGGCACAGCGGAGATCGACCATCGTCCGCATCTGATCATGCCCGGCTTCATCGATATGCATCTGCATTTTCCGCAGATGCAGGTGATTGCGTCTTATGCCGCCAACCTGCTCGAATGGCTGAACACCTATACCTTTCCCGAGGAGTGCCGCTTCGTCGAAAGCGCCCATGCGCAAAGGATCGCCACGCATTTCTACGACGAACTGATCCGCCACGGCACGACCACGGCGGTCGCTTATTGCTCCGTCCACAAGACCTCGGCCGACGCCTTCTTCGCCGAAGCCATGCGGCGCAACATGCGCATGGTCGGCGGCAAGGTGATGATGGACCGCAACGCCCCGCAAGGCCTGCTCGATACGCCCGAGATGGGCTATGACGAGACGCGCCAGGTCATTGCCGACTGGCACGGAAAGGGTCGCAACCACGTCGCCATCACCCCGCGCTTCGCCATCACCTCGACACCGGCGCAGATGGAAACGGCCGCCACCCTCGCCCGCGAATTTCCCGACCTGCACATCCAGACGCATCTTTCGGAAAACCACGACGAGATCAAATTCACATGCGAGCTCTATCCCGACGCGATCGACTATACCGATATCTATGCCCGTTATGGCCTGCTCGGACCGAAAAGCCTCTTCGGCCACGCCATTCACCTGTCCGAGCGCGAGGCGGATGCGATGAGCGAGACCGGCGCCGTCGCGGTCCACTGCCCGACCTCCAACCTCTTCCTGGGCTCCGGCCTATTTCCGCTGAAGGCGCTTGCACGGCGTGAAAAGCCGGTCCGCATCGGCGTGGCGACCGATATCGGCGGTGGCTCCAGCTATTCGATGCTGCGGACGATGGATGAGGCCTACAAGATCCAGCAGCTGCTCGGCGAACGGCTGAACCCTCTGGACAGCTACTATCTGATGACGCGCGGCAACGCCGAAGCGCTGTCGCTCGCAGACCGGATCGGCACGCTGGAACCCGGCACCGACGCCGATCTCGTCGTCCTCGATGCCGCGGCCACACCGGCCATGGCGCTGAAGATGGAGGTGGTGAAGACGCTGCCCGAGGAACTCTTCCTGTTGCAGACGATGGGCGACGACCGGGCGATTGCCGAGACCTATGTGGCAGGCGTTGCCTTGAAAAAGAACCTTTAAGCGAACTTGCAAAAATCTGCCGATCTTCCCATAGTTATCTGAGGAGAAAGCCTATGGACCTGACTGTTTCGTTGCCGGATGAACTGGCGAGCTACATCAAGAAAAAGATCGATTCCGGCGATTACCGCTCTTCGAGCGATGTCGTGAGCGAAGCCCTGCGGCTTCTCGAAGAGCATGACAGTGCGAAGGCCCGCGACATTGAACGTCTGCGGGATGCATGGCAGGAGGGTATGAAAAGCGGCGATTTTTCCCCTCTGGATATCGAAGCTGTCAAGACCGAAGGGCACCGGCGGTTTGCCGCATCCAAAGCCTGATCGATGGCCGATATCTTCTATTCGGGCCGAGCCCGCTCAGACATGCTGGACATTTGGTTATGGATTGCCGGCAACAGCGGCCCCGCGATGGCCGATACCATCATCGACCGCATCGAACAGCGCGTTTCTTCTCTCGGCCAGTATCCGCAGATGGGTCCCAAGCGACCGGAAATCGCCACGGATGCCCGGGTGCTCGTAATCGAAAGATGGCTTGTGCTCTATTCTGTCGACAGTGATGACGTTCGCATCGTGCGCATCATCGACGGAGCGAGCGACCTTCGCGATATTTCATGGGAAGAATGACCTGCTTTCCGGCATCAACGCCGGTATATCCCTCCAAATTTCCCATAACGCTCCAGCGAAATCCATGTTATGGCCGATGGCCGTATTCAGATGTGAAGGTTCAATTCATGGCCACTCCGCTCACCATCGCCGACCTGAAAAAGCTCGCACAGCGCCGTGTGCCGAAGATGTTTTTCGACTATGCGGATTCGGGCGCCTGGACGGAGTCCACCTATGCGGCGAACGAGAGCGATTTCAGCCAGATCAAGCTGCGCCAGCGGGTGATGGTCGATATGACCAACCGCACGCTGGAAACGACGATGATCGGCCAGAAAGTGTCGATGCCGGTGGCTCTCGCCCCGACCGGCCTGACCGGCATGCAGTATGCCGACGGCGAGATGCTGGCCGCGCGCGCCGCCGAGGAATTCGGCGTTCCCTTCACGCTTTCGACCATGAGCATCTGCTCGATCGAGGACGTCGCCTCGGTGACGACGCGGCCCTTCTGGTTCCAGCTCTACGTCATGAGGGACAAGGATTTCGTCCTTAATCTCATCAGCCGCGCCAAGGCCGCCAAATGCTCGGCGCTGGTGCTGACGGCCGATCTGCAAATCCTCGGCCAGCGGCACAAGGACCTGCGCAACGGCCTGTCGGCGCCGCCGAAATTCACCCCGAAACATGTCTGGCAGATGGCGACCCGGCCCTTCTGGTGCCTCGACATGCTGAAGACGCAACGCCGCAGCTTCGGCAATATCGTCGGCCATGCGAAGAATGTCACCAATATCGCCTCGCTCTCCGCATGGACGCACGAACAGTTCGACCCGCGGCTGTCCTGGGCGGATGTCGCCTGGATCAAGGAACAATGGGGTGGCCCGCTGATCATCAAGGGCGTGCTCGATCCCGAGGATGCAAAGGCCGCAGCCGATACCGGCGCCGATGCGATCGTCGTCTCCAATCACGGCGGCCGCCAGCTTGACGGCGCCCCCTCCTCGATCAGCATGCTGCCGAAGATCGTCGATGCCGTCGGCGACCGCATCGAGGTCCATCTCGACGGCGGCATCCGCTCCGGCCAGGACGTGCTGAAGGCCGTGGCGCTCGGCGCCAAGGGCACCTATATCGGCCGCCCCTTTCTCTACGGTCTTGGAGCTATGGGCAAGGAAGGCGTGGAGTTGGCGCTCGGCATCATCCGTAAGGAGATGGACATCACCATGGCGCTCTGCGGCAAGCGCGACATCAACGACGTGAATTCATCAATCCTCGTGGGAAGGCAATAGGCTCGCCGTAAAGGCTCCGCGCATACGCGACGAGCTGGCTTTTCGAGTGTTTCGATCGGGAACGCTGCTCAATCCCTTCTTATCCCGCGTTTAAGCATGGGCGATATTTTTTTATCGCGATCTTGAAAGCACCAAAGCGGTGCTTTATGTTTTACTGATCATGAGCAAGACACCGCACCCATCGCTGTTGCGTTATAGACTGGCCCCCGACGAAGACACCCGGCGGACGCTTGATGATACCATCGCCGCTTATGTCAGAATGATGGAAATTCTGAATGACCTGGTGTCCGACAAGACGGGCGCCAACCTCGTCGTCCTGCACGACCTTGCCTATGAAACCGTGCGTGAACGGACAGGCCTGCCGGCGCGGCTGGTCACGCTCGGCCTGCGCGATTTCGCCGCCAATCGCGGCATCGCCGCCAACCCGCCGCGCCTGCCGCTCGATGACAAGCTCTTCGCCATCAAGGGACCTTCGGACCTGACGATCGCAACGATCCACGGACGCGTTGCCGTCCCTTTCGATGTCGCGGGCTATTCACGGGGCTGGGAGAGTCATTTCCCCGCCTATCTGGTTGCGGGCCGCGACGGCTATGAGATCCACATCGGCGTCACGCCGAATTCCCCCCGGATGGAGGAAAACATGACGAACGAAGGCATTCTTTCACGCATGGGCCGCCTGATCGCAGGCATCGCGAATGCGGCGGTCGACAAGGCGGAAGGCGTAAACAAGGTCGCGGTCATCGAACAGGCGATCCGCGAGATTGATGCAGCAGCAGACGAAGCCCGCACCGATCTCGGCAAGGCGCGTGCGGAGGAATACCGCATCCAGAGCCGCAGGGACGAAATCGTCGAAGACATGAACGCACTCGACCAGAAGATCCGCCTCGCCGTCTCCTCTGAGCGGGATGACCTCGCCAAGGCCGGCGTCGCCCGTCAGATCGATCTCGAATCCCAGATCGCAGCACTCGACAAGGCGCTGGCCGGCGCCAGGGAACAAGTGGACGAAGGCCAGAAGGCCTTGCAGGCCGTGCTCGCCACGCGCCGCGAGGCGGACGCCCGCCTTGCCGATTTCAAACGCAGTATCGCCAAGCATCCCGAACACGCCGCAACCGGCAACAGTCATCCTACGCCGGGCGCAGGTGCTGCCCGCGCTGCCGCAGCCGTTTCGCGGCTGACTGGCGTCCCCTCAGGCGAGACGCCCCACAGTTCCGAACTGGACGAGCTTGACCGGTTGCACCGTGAAAAAGCGATTGAAGCCCGGCTCGCCCGCTTCAAGGCGGATAGTCGATAACACCATGGCGCTCCTTTTCTCCCCGGAATGTGCGCCCTTCGCCATCGCCGCAGCGATGCTCGCCGGCCTGACCGCGATCGAAATGCTCGCGATGGTCATGGGTTTTTCGATAACGGAATTTCTGGGAAAGCCGGAGGTCCACGGCCATGATGGCGTCCTGGCCTACCTCACCTGGCTCAATCTCGGCGGTGTTCCCCTCCTGATTCTGCTGATGCTGACGCTCGGCTTCTTCGCGATGACGGGCTTTGCCATACAGGCCGTCGCTCACGCCTTCTGGGCGCCGTTGCCGGCCATCGTCGCCGCCATTCCTGCGGCCCTCGCAACCATCCCCATGGTCAGGGCATCGAGCAGAACCGTAGCCCGGATCGTGCCGCACGACGAAACCTATGCCGTCGATCTCGACGCCTTCCTGGGACGGACCGCAGAGGTGTCGATCGGCCCGCTCGATCAGGGACTGCCGGGCCGCGTCCGCGTCAAGGATCAGCATGGAAACTGGCATGTATTGAGAGCCCGCGCCGCTAAGGACCAGGGGCCATTCGGGATCGGCGCTTCGGTTCTTCTCGCCGATCACAAGGCAAATGTGTTTATCGCCATTCCCGCGCCGGTCGACCCCACCGGTGCGGACAATCAATCTTTCAGGCAATCTTTCAGGGAGCAGCCATGATGTACGACGTTATTCTACCGGCCGGTATCGGGATTGTTCTGATCCTCGGCATCGGCTTTGTCCTCGCCTCGCTTTACACGCGTTCCAGCCGCGACGAAGCCTATGTGCGCACCGGTCTCGGCGGCCAGAAGGTCGTGCTCGACGGCGGCTCGGTCGTCCTGCCGATCTTCCATTCCACCGCCCGGGTGAACCTGAAGACGCTACGGCTCGAGGTTCGCCGCGGCGAAGGCGATGCGCTGATCACCAAGGACCGCATGCGTGTCGATATCGGCGCCGAGTTCTATGTGCGCGTGAAACCCGATGCCTCCTCGATTGCGCTTGCAGCTCAGACACTCGGCAACCGCACCAACGACGCCGAGGCTCTCCGCATCCTGATCGAGGCGAAATTCGTCGACGGTCTTCGCTCGGTGGCAGCGACGATGAACCTCGACGCGCTACAAGAACAGCGCATGGATTTCGTCAAGGCCGTACAGGAGGCTGTCGGCGCCGATCTGCAATCGAACGGCCTCGAGCTCGAATCCGTGTCGCTGACACGCCTTGACCAGACCGATATCAAGCATTTCAACGCCAACAATTTCTTCGACGCGCAAGGTCTCGCTGCGCTGACCCGCATCACTGAGGGACGCAAGAAAGAGCGAAACGAGATCGTTCGCGACACCGAAGTCGCCATCGCCCAGAAGGATCTCGAGGCCCGCCAGCAGTCGCTGACCATCGAGCGGACCAAGCGAGAAGCCGAACTCAGCCAGGAACGCGACATCGCCAACAAATCGGCAGCGACACGCGCCGAAACCGCGCAGCAGGAGCAGGCCGCAAAACGCGCCGAGGAGGAAGCCCGCATCGCTTCCGAACAGGCGATCGCCGAACGCGAGGCATCTGCCAAGCAGGCTCGCGAAAGCGCCAACATCGACGCCGCCCGCGCCGTCCAGCAACGCGAAACCGAAGCCAAGCGTGACCTCCAGATCGTGGCACAGGAGAGCGCCATCGCCGTTGCCAACAAGAGCCGTGAAGAATCCGAGGCGAAGGCGGCTGCGGAAACCGCCCGCGCGCTGGCGATAGCAGCAGAGGAAAAGGTTGGCACCGCCAAGGCGATCGAGATTGCCGAACGCGAGAAGCAGATTGCCGTCATCGACGCACGCAAGAAAGCCGAGACGGAAGCGACTGCCGTCACCGTCGGCGCCGAGGCCGAAAAACAGGCAGCAAGCGACCAGGCCGAGGCCATCAAGACGCTCGCGACCGCCGAAGCGGATGCGGCGATCATCAAGGCCAAGGGCATTCTCGAAACCGGCAAGGCTGCGGCCGAGAGCGAGGCATTGCTCAACGACGCACGTAACAAACTGAGTGCTGCCATTATTGAGTTCGAGATCACCCGCGAACGGATCCGCATCATTCCGCAGGCTCTCGCCGAAGCGGTCAAGCCGATCGAGAAGATCTCCGACATCAGGATATTCGACACCGGCGGCATGCTCGGCCGCGGAAACGGCGCGACCGGCGGAAACGGCATCGGGCTCGGCGAGGGACTGGCAGGCCAGCTCCTCTCCTACCAGGCCAACAAACCGATCCTCGACAAATTGTTGAAGGAAGCCGGCTTCGAGGGCGACGATGCCATCTCATCCCTCCTTGGAAATCTCGATGGCGCAAAACCGGCAAGGCCGGCTACGCCCACCGCCGCCCCGGCAAGGCCGGCAACACCGGCCGTAGCCCCGGCAAAGCCCATCGTCCCTCCGGCACCGAAGAAGGACTGATCGCCACGCAAGCGGGTCTGGATTATCTCACCCAACCCGCTGCCAGCGCGCCCGCCCAGTCGGCACGGCCCCTTTCGGCGGCCAGTGCCGACATCGCCATATAGTCATAGGCGACGGCCCGGAACTGCCAGGTCCATCCGGCCGCTGCCTTTTCCAGAATGGCGTAGCTTGCCAGTGGATGGCCGGCTTCCACCTTGTGGTAATAGGGCAGCTCGTCGTCATAGGCTGGGCAGCCGACGCTGCCGGGA
>Ga0307515_10021531_pt1 | contig 11423 bp, 2 predicted proteins | sample 17_EM_MG_FD_194513 | JGI IMG/M metagenome (GOLD analysis project Ga0307515, IMG submission 194513) | Populus trichocarpa ectomycorrhiza microbial communities from riparian zone in the Pacific Northwest, United States - 17_EM | ecosystem: Host-associated > Plants > Roots > Unclassified | place... | reverse complement strand
ACGCGAATACAGACCTGTATGGAACCCCCTACCCTTAAACCTTAAACCCCTATCCCTACTACACCCTCTTTTAATACCTCCAACGTCTTTTTAGACCCCTTATAGAGACCCCCTACCCTTCTGCGAACCGTTACGGACTCGTTAATTACCTTTACGGACCGTTACGGAGACCTCCTACCCCTCTACAAACTACTACGGACCTATTAAGACCCCTTACGGACACCCTCACCCTTCTACAAACCGCTATAGATATTAACCGCCTTTACGGACCACTACAAGACCTCTTCCACCTACTACGTACTACACTATACTATATAGTATGGCAGACCTAAGGAAGCAAGTCGATAAAGGCTAGGAAAAGTAGAGGTAGGGAGCCGACCTCACGTCTATACCTGATGTTAATAACTACATTAAATTTAAAGTTCTTAAATATAAATATTTTAAGCTTATAAACGTCGACCTATAGGAGTAATACTAGGAAGACTTCGCGGACTTTACGGAAGCTATCTTTAAAACATGTAACCCTACTACTATCCGTAACCTACGGACCCTTTTATGTAACTAAGGTGTATGGGTTAAAAGGAATAAATAAGTTACTATTATATAGTCCTTATATAACACAATATATAAGAAGGACTAAACGGAATAGACTAAAGAGGAAATCCTAGACTAGTTCTAAGAAACTAAGGAACTCTTTACTTCTTCCAAACTTAATATAATCGCTAGCCTTATACCTAACCCACTTAACCAAATTCGTCTTATAAACCTAAGCAGTTTTAGAATTAATCTTACTGGCTAAAGTATACCTAGTACTTAAGTTACGGACCGCAATACCCCTGTAACCTAAATTACGGACTATAATACCCCCATAAACTAAAATACGGACCAGACCCCTTCTATTATCTAAGTTATAGATCCGCAAGCTATATATCCGCAAACTATATATCCACAAGCCATATATCCGCAAGTTACAGATCTATAACCCACCTAAGTAAAGACCTATAGCAAGGAGCTAACAAACCTAGCTAAGCTCTATACCAACGAATCTAAGTACAGCGGTGAAAATGATAACTTTAACTTTAAACTAACTATCTTTACGGACCTCTGCCAGAAGGCTAATATTCCTAAATAGGAATTTAGCCAAGCCTACTCTACTATACTACGCGGCCTAGCACTTAACCACTATTACACTAACCTTAAGAGCAACCCCCTTAGTATTCCCTTTAATAAGCTATATAAAGCTACCTATAACTACTTTAAAGGACCGGAATATAAGCGTAATATCCTTACCTAATAGAATGCGACTAAGCTACGGACCGTAATTAACAAGAACACTAAAAAATCGACTATAGAGTGCCTGTAAATTCTTATTAAAGACCTCCAGCACCTATAGCACAGCCTTAACGCTAAGCTTTAAATAGACGACTTCCTATATAATAAACTTATTACGGCCTACTAGGAAGTAGAGCCCTATAAGTACACCTACTATAAGCCTATAGATACCTTAGCTAGCCTTATTAATAATCTACGCTCCTCTATTATAATATATAAAGTCTTAAACCCACCAGGTAGCACTTAAGCCTTTATTACGGATATTTAATATCCACAAACAGACTTAGACGTCTACTTTACGGACCACCGCTACCGCTAACAGCACCCGTACCAACTAAGTCCTACCCATAACCCCCACAGCAATCCCCGTATAAAAGCATACCCCCATAGATAAACTAGCCAGAAGTGCTTTGTGTGCGGTAAGGAAGGATATTAGTCTATAAGGTATACCTAGGAAGAACGTAACAAGTCTAGAAAGAGACTTAATAGCTATATTAACTAGTTTATTTTGGAATACAAAGGAAAGAAAGTAGAAGAGCCCCCTAATAAGTTAATAGAAGCCCTTATAATTAACTTTAACTTAAACGCTTAGGAATAAGAGACCTTAGAGATATTCCTAACTACTTTTAGACCTTTTACGGACAGCTAAGCCTTTAATATTACGACCATATTAGCTAACTATTCCTTTATACACTTAGTTACGCCCAAAAACTATTCCGTAAGTACCCCTATTATAAACGTTATAGATTACGAGCAGGACTTATTTATATATATTACTACGGAACACTATACCCCTAAAGAATTCTACGGCGTTATAATTAATATAGGTGCCTCTAAGAAGTCTACTGTAGGCTACAGATAATACCTTGTATATAGGACCACCATAAATAATAATACGGATATTAATATTACGTAAACTAGGGCCGTAAACGTCTAATTTAGCATTAGCTTAACCGCATTAATTAAATTAGTTAAAGTTAAGACTCTAATTAGCCTAGTTAACTTCCACGTAATAAAAGCGGATACCCCCTTCCTACTCTATCTTGCAGATATAGATAGGTTATAGGTGTACTACAATAATATTACGGACACCCTAATTAGCCCTATAACTGCCCTAGGAAGCAAGCATATTACCCTACCAATTATACAATAATTTGGACACCCGTTCCTTATATAGGGAGAGACTCTATAGACCTATATTTAGGAATCTTTTAACTACAACCCGTGCTACCTTACTAGTACTAAAATCCACCGCCTATACCGCCGTTTCGGCCACCCGTCAGCCGAAAAGCTATATAGAGTCCTTAAACGCTCTAGATATAATAACGTTAATAGGAAGGCAATCAACCACCTAACTAAATACTGCTCCTTTTACCAGAAATACGGACGTTCCCTAGGCTAATTTAAGTTCACCCTTTATAAGGACCTTAACTTCAACCACTTAGTATACGTAGACATTATATATATTAACGGTAGCCTAGTATTACACATAATTAATAAGGCAACCCGCTATTAAGCCGCCTATTAGTTGCAAAATATATCCGCAAAACACACTTAGGACATTTTACGGACCTGCTGGATTAATATATACGTTAGACCCCCTAAGTATATTACCTACAACGCCGGTAGGAACTTTATTAGTAAAGAATTCCAATAATATGCTACGGCTATAGCTATTTTAATAAAAGCCGTTCCAGTTAAGGCGCACTAGTCTATTAGGCTTATTAAGTAAGCTTACCTAGCTCTACGGAGAGCTTATTAGATTATTACGGACGACTATAAGGATATCTAAAAGGAACTAGCTTTACAGATAGCCGTAAAAGCTATTAATAACACCGCTAGCCCTAACGGACTAGTACCTACCCTCTTAGTTTATAGAGCCTACCTAAAAATAAGCAACCTAGGCCCTCCTGCCCCGTCTATTACGGAACGAGCAGCTATAATACAGAAGGCAATAGCCGAAATAGTTAAATTACGGGCTAAACAAACTGTTAATAACGCCCTATACCACTACAACGGACCTAATACAACCTTAGTACACAACCTCCCACTTAACTCTAAAGTCCTCATATAGCGTAAAAGCGGCAGCTAGAATAGACCCTATTGCCTACTAGCCGTAGAAAACGAGACGTGCTATATATAGCTTCCTAGCGGGCTAACTAGCTTTAGAAGCATATCCGTAAAACCCTACTTTTAATCCGAAAACACCCATAACGTTAAACCAGACAAACTGGAAGCACCCGCCGAACTAGACGAACTAAAAGTACCTCCGCCTACCTTAGAAGTCCCCTAAAAACTCACTAAACCCACTAAACCTACTATAAAGCGTAGCCGAAGACGCCCCTAAAAGCATCCCGTAACTAAGAACCCCATAATAAAAAATTACCTAACCTCTACAGGCATATCCGCAAGACAATCTCCGCCTATAGATATATTAGTCCTAGTATAGGAAACCCCTTTTACGGACTTACGGCGTAAAGAGATTAACGGACTACTTAAAAAGGGCGTCTTTGCAGTTATAACGGAAAAAGATATTCCGTAAAGCGTCCATATATTTAACTTACGCTTTATTAATAAGATTAAGCACCCTAGTACTAATAAAGCTTTTAAGAAATTAAGGCTTATTATATAAGCTTATAACGACCAGGGAAAGAACCTAGTCCTTACGCAATCGCCTATAATTTAACAAGTTAGTTAACGGATTATACTTATACTTATGCCTAGACTACAGCAAATTAAACCTATAGCCCTCTACTTACGGGATATCTTATAAGCCTATATACAGTCAAATACCTACCTAAGTAGGGACATCTTTATACGACTACTCTATAAGCTTAACCTATAGCTAGGAACAATTTTACGGGTTATAAAACCTCTTTATAGGGTACCAGAAGCTAGAAACCACTGGTTTAAGATATACCACTAGCACTACGTTAGTAAACTCAAAATAGAACAATTAACCTACAACCCCTACCTCCTATACAGCCCATTAAACGGCCTTAGTATTGTTAGACTTTAAACAGATAATACTCTATTTCTAGTAGACTAGACCTTTATAGATACTAAAGAAACTAAACTATAAAAGGCTAAGTTTTTAGTAAAGCTATAAGAGTAGTTAATTAAGTAGAATCCGATTAAGTTTAATAAAGGCCTAATTATATAAAAGGGCAACCTAATTAAGCTAACTTAGGAACGCTAAGCTTAAAACCTAAAGCCTATTATAGTAAAGCCTATGGACCTTACTAGCTCCCGCGAAGAGACCCGCAAGACCGTAAATATAAAGGACTAATACGTTACATAGCGTGTAAGAGGCGCCTATATTGCCATAGTCTGTCAACCCAAATCTGCCTACGATTTATCCTTTGCGGCCCAGGCAGTAGATCTATAAGAAGAAAATATTAAGCAGCTTAATAAGCGCATTTAGTGGCAAATTAATAATGCAGCAAGGGGACTTATATTTATACCATTAAACCTAAGTTCCCTTAGCTTACTAGCATTTACGGACGCCTCCTTTGCCAATAATAGGGACCTATCATCACAAATCGGCTTTGTAATCGTACTTACGGACCATAATTAGGACGTAAATATACTATATTAGTTTTTAATTAAGTGTAAATAAGTAACCCGCAGTGTACTAGCTTCTAAACTATATACACTAGCTTATGGTTTTAATATAGCAGCCGCAATTAAATTAACGGTCTAAAAGATTCTATAACTGGAGCAGTTACCCCTAGTTTTATACACCAATTCAAAATCCCTCTATAACTGCCTAGTTAAACTAGGCACGACATAAGAGAGGAGGCTTATGGTTAACCTAATATACTTACGTTAGGCCTATAAACGACGTAAAATTACGGAGGTTAAATGAATTAGCGGTGGAAATAACCTAGTAGACGCTATAACTAAGGCAAAGCTATGTTAAGCCCTTAAAACCCTAATTAACATAAATAAGCTTAATCTAAAAGTTATAAAATGGGTAGAACGAGACTAACGGAGCACCTACGGTACATCTACGGCCCGTTGGAAGGCCGTACGGTTTACTATACGGTCCATCTTACGGACCGTAAGCTATTAAATAATCGGCACAGGCAGATTACCCCAAATTGCCCCAAATTGCCGCAAAATTGCCCATATTACGGTACAAGTGGAAAATAGTAGAAAAGCTGCGGTAGAACTTAGTGGACTTACGTAACCTGCCGAATTCTATAAGGTAGTTAAATTAACCAATCACAATTTTCCATCCCTAGGATGGAAAATCGCTATTAGCTCGCTTAGCACTAGCGCCTTAGCGGCCCTTAAGATCTAACCTACGGCTCGTCTACAGCCCATTAAAAGGCCGTATGGTTTATTTTACGGACCATAAGCAGGACTTACGGCCAGCTTAGGAGGGATTTCCTATGTATTTTCTTATATGTTTTATGGTTCTATTAAGGCAATTACAGAGGCTATACATAAGTAGTTTCATTTTCTAAGTACCACCAGTATATAATTACAGCACCTGGTGTACAAACGCGTATTTATACGTTCGTGCACTAACCACCTATATGCTAACTAATTAGGGGGGAGGCGCGTCAGTATATAGACCACGTAGTCTACCTTAATAGAATCGACAGTTACCATCATCCAAAAGAGCATACGATACTACACGTATTTCGTGCCCCTGGATCTAACTCACTCGTGCTATTAAGTTAGTACGAACAGTTAGGTTTCCTATCCATTCTCTATTACTTTTTTTAGAAAATTAATTACTTCTAAGATAAACCTCGTAAGTATAGAAATAGGAGACTACTGCACGCATTTTTTACGCATATAACTAGGTTCTATTCTTACTTTCTTATAATAACTAAGAAGATAAGCTAGGTTCGGCCTTTTTATAGATAGATTAAATCCATAGGCATATTAATAGTAAAACATCTTTATTTAGCTTTTTAACGAACTTTTCGAGCTTTAGGGCTTTCTTTTTTACAAATTTAATATACTTTTTAATTTACCTAGAATAATCTTATTAGATATAAGTATTTTTAACTAAATTTTTAAAATATATAAGAAATATACCCTATATAACCTAATAAAGTTATAAGTACTAATATACCCTCTATAGCCTTATATACAGTTTTAAATAACTTATTAATTCTAACGGAATTATTAAATTCTGCTACTAAAATCTCTTATTACTTATTAAGTTCCTTATTAATTTCGGCATCTTCTATAGCTTTCTATATAGGATTTAAGGGAGTTTTAGTATCTAATAACAAAAGAAAAGAGTTAATTTAAGAGAGATAAGATATTTTCTAAAAAGAGAGAAAGTAATTCTTAATTTTTCTAAGGCTTATATGCGTGGAAAATAATTAAAAGGTTTTTAGTAAAAATAAGGTATAGGGTAAGCCCTTTATTAAAGAAATCTAAAAAATAATTAGCATTTATAGAAAAAACCGCTAATATAGCCATTTTCGCTACACAAATCTAAAATTTTAAGATATTTTTAATAAAATCTCTAAAAGTTCTATTATTGTAATTATTTTTCTTAATATAGCTCTATTAAAAAGAAAAAAGTAGTAGCTTAATTAGGGTATAGAAGGAACCTTAGGTTTAACAAGAAATAAAGCTTAAGATACTATAGTTGCCGTTTAAAATAAACGGCTTCTTAGGTTTGCTAAGGAATTTATTTAATCTAAAAGAAGAATATATAAAGAGATTATAATTTATAAGGAAATATTAGTATAACCATAATAAGAGTATATCCTTAATAGAAAAATATAATTAATTTCTTTAGGCAAGATAAAGGAGAAACGGTGCGGTTTCTTAAAGAATCCAATATAAAGGATATTAATCCTCTAAGAATTTACCTACACCGTGCAAATAATCTTTAAAAATACCAAAAAATGCCTTTACTTTTTAGTCCCTTTAAGACCTACTTTTATACTCTCTTAGTCTCTAAGAATTCCTTTAATATATCCTAGCTATATTAAGAAAAAGATTACGCTTTACCTCTCTAAGCAGAGGTTACTATTTAAAGGCAGAATTTATTTAATTTTAACTTAAATATTAAGATTGCTAGAGGTTTTACTTTAGTATAGTAAGGTCTTTAAAAGACTTTTACGGAACTTATACGAAATCTATCTTAGTCTAATACCGTTTAGCACCTTAACTAACCTTAAATATTAACCTTAATTTTCTAGTTAAATACCCTTAAATCTTCTCTACCACTCTAAGAAAACTATTACCTATTTAGGGAAATTACTATAAACGGAATACTACTAAAGTTCTTAAATAAGGATATTATATGGCCACACGGAATTATTAGTTATACTAATAATATTTCTTAATTATTTTATAATTAGTACTACTCTTCGCTTATAAAAGTAAAAGGTATTCTAATTCCATTAAAATATTAGGCTTAATTATATCATAGCGTAGCAAAAGAGTCTTAGGAAACCTTAAAAAAAGGGCTATTTAAAGTAAAAGGTATTAATATATCTAATTTATATTAAAAGAACTACCTATATTTACTAATTATACTTTATTTTATAGACTATTATATTAATATATAGCATATATTCTAGTAAAACTACTTTTTATAAGGACTTTTCTATAGTTAATAAGAGCTCTAAGCAGAGTAGGCGTATAAAATAGATAGAAATAGTATTAAAAGCTTAGTTAAAACGTTAAATAATTAATACTGAGGATATTATAAGGGCAAGAGCTAAATATTAAGGAAAATTGCTAGGTTTTAACGAAGTTTTTATATATTAAAAAGGTTTAAAGGTGGAGGTATATAAAAATAATTACCAAATTACTTAGAAATACTAAGAACTTAAAGGGGAATCTCGGCCTTAGGATAATAATAATCTTAATTAGCGCAATAAAACGATAAAACTTTTTTACGGTTTTTTCTCTTTTTTTCTCGATAAATTATAAGTGCGCATTTAGAATTTATAATAAGATTTAGTATCTACTACGTTAAAAAATTCGTGCTTACGGCGTATGCCCGCTTTTAAGATTTTCTTAGAAAATTTAGTAGATAAGGCCAAATTCCTAGTAGCACCCCTTAAGAATAGTTACCTTTACTATATCTAGACCTCTACTAAACTATTATCGGACGGTTACCGGATGGTTACTTTTCGGTCTTAAAGAAGCTTTAAGCTAATTTTACTGGTAATTACATGCCTTTAGAAACCTGGCGCTAGGTTTTATTATAATAGTCTATTAAGTACTAAAAAAAGAACCAAATATATTTTTTTTTCTTAGAAAATATATAAAATGCAATATATTATCTTATACTTTTAGAGTAAGTCTAACTCCGCGCCCTATCTTATATTAAGGCATACTAGGTATTTCTAGGCATTAACTAAGCCGTATATAGAATTTTACTAACTTTTCCGAGAAAGGGGCTTACCTTTAGTGGCAACGTTGAGATTTAGCCTAAGCGCGCGTGGCCTGGGCGGTCTAAGCCCGCTCGGACGTCGGACTGTTACTTTTCCGGTTTAAAGGTTCACTTCTTAAAAGCCTAGTCTCTACGCATTGCATTAGCCTAGTAAATGGTGTTTATCTATAGCTATATAAGGTTTTCTATTATAATACTAATCTCCTTTATAAAGGAAGGCGTTAGGGGTATAGTTTTGGGCTAGATAAGCTGCCTATTCCGTATATTAAGCTATAAGCCTAAATAGGCTAGCTATTTTCTTCCTTAGATGATATTATAGCTTTTAAGGTCTATAATAAGGAAGGGGACATTATACTACCTTTATCTATTAACGCGGAGGTAAATCCATAAGATAGTTATAATAGGTAGCCCTATCTATCTATTATACCTATAGATAAAAATTAGTTTAGATAGTTCTTTAAGGGGTATATTTAAAAAGTTAGCTAGTTTTATAGCGCACTTTATATTAATTAAGGTAAAGGTATTTACTCCTAAGTTAGCTAAAGTAGAGGTTAAAACTTAATATCTATTACAGAATAAAGTATAAGGGATAGTGTAACTTCTTTTACTAACTAGCCGATCTAGATTAAGATATAATATATTAATCCCTTTTAACCCTAGAGAAGAGTCTTCCTCTAGAGTTTCTCTTTTTCTAACTTTATACTATTCTCCTAAATTAACAGAACCTTATTTATCTTTACCGCTATTAGGCAGTTCTTTATAAAGTAGTCTTTTTAGCTATATAAAAAGTAAGCTCCTTAATTACTAAGGGCTTATTTATAGAGGTTACTATATATAGGCCGATTATATACCGGGCCTGTGGTAGGGCTAGCTATATAACTAGCTGCTAGATTAATAGTAGGCTATATAGTAGGAGATATAGGAATTATAGATTATACTAAGGCACTACGGGCCGTTCTTATAGAGCTTATAGTCTGGTTTAAAGAGTTTCTAGCTTTATACCGCTTAGCCTATACCTTAATTTAATGAAGGTCTTAGTTAATAGCTAGGTAGTAGTCCATAAGTATCTTTAACGTCTATATAGTAGTAAAAACTGGCAATACGGCGCGCTATAGGTCTAGAGTAAGCTTATTAAAGAGGTCTAGCATTAGGTCTTTATAGGGAATTTAGACTTAGCTAGCTAGGTCTAAAAAGTGGGTCTAAAAGGCTAAAAAGGTCTCCATTATTTTTATATTTAGGCTTTTATAATTAAGGCGGGCGTTTTATACCTTAAAGGGGCCCTTATATATAGAAGACAGGTAATTAATTATTTCTTTTTTTAAGATAAAAGGGTCTATTAAGTCTGCAGTATATTACGGACGTAGGTGCGTTTAAGCGTCTTTACTAATACGGCCGAAAACATAGGCTATCTTAGCTTAATTATTATGGAAGTAATCTTTATTAACTTTAAGCTTATCCCGTAGTTAAAGCTTCTAATTATTAAATATAGGGTTGGTCCCGTTTATAAGTAATAGGGGGTTTATAAACTGTGCGGATCTTAATAATATAGTGCGTTAGGCTAGGACTATAGTAAGTCCATCTAATAGGTTATCTTAAGATATAGGGATGTCTCTAGTTTTAAGCAGTTCTTATAGCTATTTAATTTTAGTATTAGCTGCCGTAAGTTCCATATAACGAAGCCTTGTAGGAAATACTATGGTGGATATATTAATGGGCCGGGTATATAGGTATAGAATAGTTAACAACGTAAATATAATTAGTAGAGTAGTTGCCTAATAGATTAACTCCAATTATATTCTAAGATTTACTATAAAGGAGAGAACTATCTAGGTAGGGACTGTAGTCCTTTAAATACACAACCGTACTCCTAAGAAATCCCCTTTATACGTAATATACGCATTATACGTATTATACGTACGTTCCCTTTATATACCGCGTATACTGCGTATAATATTATATAACCTTAGCTACTATTCCTCGTCATATAGTTCTACTGCTTCCATTCTAGACTATGCCTAAATTAACTAATTAGCTTCTTCCGACTCCTCTCTAAGTAGTTATAATATTGTACTTAAAGCGTCCATAACACCATCTCCCTCCTCTTTATCTTTATCCTTAAAGATTCTAAATATCTCTAAGTTGTTTACTAGAGGTGTAATATCCGTCTAATTAACTTAGTTAATATTATTGCTTATTATACCTAAGGCTCCTTCCTCTTTATAGGCGCAACGTTGTGCTCGCACTGTTGCTGCGATATTATCTCTTAGTGAGATTATACCGTCTCTATATTCTCGTTATTTAAAAAAGGGGTTAGTTTATATTACATTAGTGAGTCTATCCTTGCAATAACCGTCCTTTTACTTAAAGTATATAAAAGCAAATATTTATTCGTCCTATAACGTTCGCTTTATCTCTAATATTAAATATACGCGTCCTATTACTCTTAGTAGTTATTTAGTTCCTTAACTAATTTGCCTTAGGGTTTTATATTTAGTCTACTGCTGCGCGGCTAGATAGTAAACTATCTTAAGCCCTTATTAAGCTAGAATATTCTTATAACGTAGAGTAGAAGGCCCTAGAAGCCCGTATTATAGCGTCTACTTAATTACTCCGTCTTAAGAAGGTTTGTAAGAAGGTCTGTTTTAAGGAGTAGAAACTTATAAAATAAGGTTTATAGGAACTTAGTAATAAAAAAATAGATTCTCTT
>Ga0307515_10021530_pt1 | contig 11423 bp, 5 predicted proteins | sample 17_EM_MG_FD_194513 | JGI IMG/M metagenome (GOLD analysis project Ga0307515, IMG submission 194513) | Populus trichocarpa ectomycorrhiza microbial communities from riparian zone in the Pacific Northwest, United States - 17_EM | ecosystem: Host-associated > Plants > Roots > Unclassified | place... | reverse complement strand
AAGTCCATCACTTTGATGACAATTTTATTTTGAAATGGAATTTATTTCAAAGTAAATCCCACAAATTTATTTCAAATTTAATGCAATTTCATTTGAATAATATTTTATTTTAAAATGAATCCCATCAGCATGATGGTAATTTTTGTTTTTCAAATAGCATTTTTAGTGAAGGCTAAGGTGTTATTTCATACATGAAAGATTAGATTTTTAGAAAATCCAAATTTCAAAGAACTTGGTCATGTTTGAGAATGTTATAAATTTTCATTTTATAAAAAGAGAATTATATTCCAGCCAAACCAAACCCCTGAATGGAAATGCTAAATTACTTATAAATCAAACAAACCAATTCATAAAACCTCAAATTCGAAGTCTTAGAATCATACATTTTGTTTTGTCATTCCATGTTACACTTACATTGTTCTATCATTTTATTTTTACTTTTATTTGGAAAAATGCCCTAGTTCGACTTTATTTCAAGGATGGTGATCTCTCGTATATTCTTTTAGATATATTTACATTATTATATCCATAAGTTAATGGTATTGTATTCTTTTTCTTAAAAAAGAGTTATTCATAATGTTCGCAACTTTGCATTTGATCACTAAGAGTTTTATTTTAGACTCAAACTATGTTCATCTTCTCGATATATACTTATGTAAATTGCTTTTAATATTCCTATCAATAGTTTGATTTGAATTACAAAAAGAAGATTTAAATATAGCAAATAAGGAGCAACCTCAAAACCAAATAGCCACTTAACATGAGATATTATGTTTAAGATTCATTATTTATTTTTAAATATGTAATATATCTATGTATAATTAGTCGAGGTATCCTAAGTTTTGATTTTGAAATAAATACATTGGGATAGGTGTCTAAAATGCTTATTTCTATTAGGTGTATAATAAACTTATTTGTAAATCCATTTTTTATATTAAAAATTTTCTTTAATATTGAAAATAAATAACAATATTGAAGATTTTTTTATAACACATTAGGATAATTTGGTCTATTAAAACATTATAAGAATAGATTAAACTATTTTAATTTTTTATTCATCCGGAGCTGGATGGGTTTTAAGTTGTATAACAGTATAACTTTATTATTAAAAAAAACACTAAAAGGCCAAGGTGTTTAATTGTGATCTTTTAGTGGAAATACTACAATGTTTTTATTTTTTTTGGTATTTGAGTTTTTTTTCTCATTTTAATTATCAAATTTTATTTTTCAATTCCATCCTTCTATGTTGTAGTAATTGGCAATTGTTCTTGATGGTTTGTTTCATACTGATTTCTTTTAGGTTTTTGTGGTCTAAAAAAAGTCTTGGTGTTGAGTTGGTTGATTTTGCTAAATAGGTTTAAGTTTGGTTTTTTAAAAAAAAAAAAAAAAAAAAAAAAAACTAAATATGAGATGACCAAAAATAAAATTAAAGTGACATGATAGTCTTTTATTTTAAAAGAAGATTATTTGGCTCTTTGTTTATTTCTTTTAGTGCCTGTTTGTTTCTGCGTTTCAAAAGCGCTTTTGATAAAATTTGAAATTTTTTTATTTTTTTATTAACTTGAAATTAATATGTTTTTAGTGTTTTCAAATCATTTTGATGTGCAGATGTCAAAAATAATTTTTAAAAAATAAAAAAACATCATTGGCATGCATTTTGGCACGAAAAGCTATTTGAAAAGCAACCACAACCACACTGCCAAACAAACCTAAACTCTCTTCTTTTTTTTAATTATCCTTCAACATGGTATTAATTGGTGATTTGGTTTGTGATTAGTTTCATATTGCTATCTTTAAGATTATCATAGTCTCTTAAAAATATCTCGACATAGATTGGTTCTTGATTTTGCAAGAATTTATTTAATGTTTGTGTTTTGTGAGAAGTTAACAATGAAGAGATCAAAATTAAAACCTTGGTAAGATAAAAGCCTTTTTTTTAAAAGGAAAAATGGTGTCAACGCCTATCAAGCTTAGAATTTTATCAAAATTTTATTTTGGTTCCTTGAGTTTGAAAATTATATGTTTAGTAAAAAGCTTCATTTTATTTATATTTTAGTCTCAGAGTTTGGGGGGCAAGAGAGAAACTCAGAGTTTGGGGGAGGGGAGAGAGAAACTCATCGAGAAACATTGAAAAAGTGTAATCAAGGTATTTTGAGGCTTCCCCATCGCCTAAAAAGATAAGCGATGGATGACTCATTTGCCTTTAAATAAATTATTTATTTAGATAGCTCATGAGATATTATGAAGTTTTATTTTTATAATTCGAATATTTAGAGGATTTATCCCTTCCGACAATACTTTCTTGGATTATGAGAAATTTTAGCAATATTTTAATTTGGCTACGGGAGAAAACCAAAAGATGATTTAAAAGTTTATTAGCAGGAAGTGTTGTAAACAGTTGCAAAATCCGCTGAACGTGATGCTTAATGTAGCCATACCGAAGATTGATTATATGAGTTGTGTTGTAGCATGTCATGTGCAATTTTGTTGATGGAAAAGAAGGGGAAGGAGATGGGGGTGGTAGTGTTGTTTGATTTATTTATAAGGATGAAACATAAGATATATCAGGATTAGAAGGTCAAAAGTCTTGACCTAGCTAGGTTGATCTATGAAAACTTTGATGATCTGTGACCTGATTAAATAGCCAGTAAGCCCCAAACTGAATTTAATATCTATAATTTTTAGTATAAAATGATTTTAAAAAATTCTCTATTTTATTCTACATTCTTGTTGTGATAAAACAGAAAAATTCCTACAACCATATGTCGAAAACCATTCCCATTTTCAACCTTAACCTCTAACCTATCCATTAATTAGAACATGAATACTAAAAAATATAAGGCAAAATGCAAGGAAAATCCTCCTCCCATCTTTAAGATAAAAATAAATAAATGAACAAAAAGGAAAAAAAATTATAAAACGAAAAAAATGACATCAACGGTCTCTCAAAGTCATACAAGTTAATTGGTAGCCCGTATGCTTTAACCTCCAAACTTCCTCTTTTCCTTTTCTAGCCCTTCAAGAAAACCAGCAAGAACTCTCATGGCTTTAATCTGGCACTGCAAAGCCATTATATAATCGGCAGTCTCTTCAAACAGCTTGTCTACCCCGAACAACTCACCCCCAGGGACAATCCTTTGCAATGCCACAATCTTTCTCTCCACTTCTGCCTTCCCATCGTCTTCAACACCGACCGTCGACGCTTGATCCTTTTCTTGAGCCTTCAATATTTCATTTCCCTTTCTACTGTTTCTCTTATGAACATTATCTGCCCTCTTCCTCCTTGTCAAACTAACTAAAGATTCATGCTTAGCATTACCCATCTCATGAGGTTTTTTGTGGGTTGTTTTACTTTCTTTTCTTTTATGAAATGTGGGTGTTATTTCTTGATTTAAACTATTCTCCATGGATACAATCCTGTGAAGAGAACCCCCCAGGAAAAAGACGGCTCAAAGAGAGAAAAGAGATGGGGCAAGAAGGGTTATGTTCTGTTTATGTTTAAGAATTATGAGCATCATGAGCTAGCGGTGTTATGCTATGTATTGAGGGAAAGGGTGTTGAATTATTGTTGAGTTCAAGCAATGTCGATGCCAACAAAGATGGGCCCATCTTAATTAGGTTTTGGACTGTAGTGGAAGGTGATGTATACGCACCAATGGTGCGTGTTCATGGTGAACCAAGGGTGCCAACCTGTGACCTACCTGTGAAGGGCTTGTTCCAAACACAAAAAGGTGTGTTTCGTTTGGACCCGATGCATGCAGAGATTAGAAGCGAACTATATTTTTGGTTGGGTGGAATCAATTTTTTTAATATAAAATAAATATTTAAGAGTTATTAATGTATTTTATAATTATAAATATAATTATAAATTTAAAATATAATGCATATTGCATGATATTTTTTTTAAAAAAAATAATATGATAATATATTGGATGATATTTTAAAAACAAATATTGAGACGACGATATATGAATTGACCCGAGTTAACATGTCAAATTTATAATTCAAATTATAATACAATGATAAATATATAAAAAAATAAATCAAAATTAATTATAAAAATTAATTTTTAATCAATCTGATGTTGAAGAACGAAATTGAGAAATTAAAAAAAAAAACAAAAACTACCTGGGTTAACTTGTCATAAAATCGGGATAACCTCATAGTATGCAAAAATAAAATAAGAAGTCTAATTTCCAATAAACCTAATATTTAAGGATAAAATCGAGAAAAAAATCAATTAAAAATATAACAAAAAAATTATCTAAGTTAACTCAGGCTAACTTATTAAACCAGTGACTGAGGTCATGAAATCACGATAATTTCATTAAAAAATACAAAGTTTCATTTTCAATAGATCTGATATTAAAAATTGAAATCGAGGAAAAAAAAACTAAATCCATAATAACTATATAGAAAATAAATTGAAAAAAAAATACAAAATCCAATTAAAAAAATATTCAATTAAAAATAAATAGAGTCAACCCGAATCAATTTTCAAACCCAAATAAATTTATGCATCATTAAATAGGTTACGTGTGTTGACTTTTTTAATTCATATCTCATGTTTTTATTTACCTATATTTAAAGATATTTTTAATTGACTTTTTGTGTAAGAAAAGATTTCATTCTCTAGCTAATTTTGAGCAACCTATCTAAATTTTGTAACAAATTTTTCTTTCATATATTTTTTTAAAATATAATATAAAAAACAAATCCACCCACTACTACATGAACTAATAACCTTAAAATATATTTTTTAATTAATGTTTAGGAGTGAAATGAGAATTTAAATTTCCACAAATATTTTTTTTTCTCGATGCGTGGCCATTGTGATGGTTGGGCTCTCGGGCGAGGAATATGAAATACAAGTCCACGAGCAAATAGGATAAAACAATAAAATATTATACTAAGGTTGTTAATTTGGTTTCCTTTTTTTAATTTGAAATATGCATTTTGATATTAGATCATTTTGATATATTTTTTTGGGATTATGTTATATATATAATTTAAAATATTAATTCAATACATATAATTTCAATTTAAATTCAAAAATAAATTAATTTAAAATTATACAATTCAAATTTCAAACACAATGTCAAGTTTTCAAACATAATTTCAAAACTTAAATATTTCTATTTAGTAACTATTAGATTGTTGGCTTTCACTACACTGCGCCATGGGTCGAATTAATTTTTTTAATATAAAAAAAACATCAAGGTGTACGTAACATTTTTCTAGTAATAAAAATTTAAAACGCGTGGGAGTTAATTTGATGTGACTTGATCAACTTGATGAGTCCTAAAACAACCTAGACAACTAATGAAAACATAATTTGACTAAAAAAATTCAAGATAACATCAGTTTTTTAAAATATTAGATTAACTCAAGTTAACCTTTCAAATTAATTCACGATCCAGGACATGAGACCATGATAACTCTATACAAAGCGAATCGAAACTAAATATAACGCTCGATTTTCAATAAATTCATTTTTAAACGATGAAATTAGGAAAATTCAATCGAAAAAAAAAACACAATAAAACGATATAAGTCTACCCGGGTTAAAACACAAAAGCCGTGACTCGGGTTATGAGATCAGAATAACTTCATAGAAAATTAACAAACCAAAATAAATGACAAAACTTAATTCATGATCAACCAAATATTGAAGATGTTGAATGATAAAAGTTAAAAAAATATATATCAATTAAAGAAATAAACAAAAAAAAAATTTGAGTCATTGGGGTTAATCTATGAAACCCGTGACATGGATTATGAAATTTATCGCAAAGAAAGCAAACTACAACAAATTATAAAATCCAATCTTCAATAAATGAAGTGTTGATAGATAAAATTTGAGAGAAAAAAAAATATAGATCTAAGAAAAATGAAAGGAAAAAAAAATTATTCATAGAATGAAACAAACGGATGGAATGAAATTGAAACATTTCACTGGAATTTAAGCAAAAAAATCTTGAATGAATCGAGATTCATAATGAACTAAGATTTCTGTTGTTTTGTTTAAATGATACAAGACATATCTGTCATCCTGAGTGTAATGAAATTGAAAACCTTAAAATTATATAAATGATAGTAAGGAAACCTTGGATGTTGGATGATGATCACTTGTGGGATAGGCTCCATACAAAACAAAGGGAAGAGAGAGCACATGTGATCACATGATTTTCTTGAATCTAACACCGCCCATGTGCAGCCCTCTCACCCTCTCTCCTATGATCTATACCACTACCTCATGGCATGGTAACCACGTGGCACTTTTCAAAGGGACCCGCCTTGGGCCCCAAAAAGAAAACGCCTATTTTTTGTTTTTTTTTTTTTAATTTGATAAAAGGGTGAAAGTGGGAGGTAAGGAGGTGGTGGTCGTGAACTGGTGGTGAAGGTGTAGAGGGGAGCAGGGAACTGCGTGGTGGTGTGTCCAAGAAGGAATAAACTAGGAGGTGGTTTGGTCATCGGGATTGTTTGGGAGAGATTTCGTGTGTCGGGGATATGGGGTTCCATGTGATCAGAACCACCTAATCTCTTGTTTCTATTGCACGCTAAAGCTGCTTAATACACACACACACGCACAAAATACACATTTTCTGGAATCAAATCCCACATATCCTCTATATCTATAATTTTCATTATTCTTCTTCATGTATTGTATTGATTCCGTACTCATTGACGTACAAAAGGGTAAACTAAGAAGCTCCGTTGATCGACAATTATTAGCTTCTGTCCTCGGTTAATATAGCTATTCCCTATTCTCTTATACGTACACATACGATCCTATATATCAGTTCATTTCTGAAGCTACCTGGAAAAAAAGATGACCTTGTGGCTTCATGTAGACATATTTTAGGGAATTATCACCCTTTGATTATAAATATTTTTCATTTATCGGTACCGTTAGATGAGGACAGTTTTAACAAATTAAGGACTCTACAGGTGTTCTTATTTTCCCAAAATTAAGCAATAAAGAACAAGGCGAGTCAAATGATTTTGAACTCTATGGAGGCATAAATCCTGGGTGAGTATGGTTAATCGAATGAGGCAATTAGATGCAGGGGCGAAGCGGGTCCTCCTTTGATGGGGTTTTATTGGGACAATGCATGCATGCATATGGGCCCCCTTAAGGAGAAAGAGACGTAGGGTTAATTTGATGTATTGAATAATTATGATGGGGGCAAAGGCACTACACGCCTGCATAGCATCGAATTATGCCAATCAATAAATATAATCACAATTAGAGGAATAGCGTGGGAGTCAGGTATCCATCGATCCTTGCATTCTTGGTGGATGGCTTTTGCTGCCAACCTCAATCCCACTTGTCCTGAGTCGAGCAATTTCTTTTTTTATGTACAATTTAACGAGAATTTCTCTCAATCCCCAATGGCAACGGAGGTAGCCGAACCCCAAGGCACATGGGAGAATGTTTGCAACTTTGCTTTCTTTCCTTCTCTTTTTTTAAAAGAAAACAGGTTGAGTTTCCTGTCAAATTGGATTGAAAATTAATTAAGTAATTCTGTTGATTCAATAAGTTAATTTCAAAAATAAAGTGACATTTGATTTGATTTTTTTAAGAAAAAATATATTTTTTAAATGACATTGTTTCATTTTTTAAAAAAGTAAAATAAAAATATGATTTTGAATTTACCCGAATTAATGTTTTACTTATAATTCAAGTCGAATCAGGTATTTGGATTTATCAGGTAATTTGAATGAAACAACCTCAATTACATCATAAAAAGAAACAAAGCAGCACCAAGTTATGAACACTGAATTGTGAGATTCTTTTCATTTGGTATTTGGGTTTATCAAAGTTTTTCAAAAATTTTGATTTTTTTTTAAGTTTTAAATTAATATTTTTTATCTATATTGATATTAAAAAAAAATTATTTTTAAATATTTTTAAATAAAAAACATTTTTTACCCACACTTTTAAATAGGCTATTGGCATCTCAGAATTACTGAGGGCACTAGCATTCTTGTATAAAAAGGCCTATACGGACAAACAGTATAAACGGCTTTTGAAAACTGAACAGACATTGAGGATTTGTGTTCTGACAAACAGTATAAACGGCTTTGTGAGATTCATTTGTGCTCATGCTAACAAAGTGGCTGATTGGCTGGCCAGAGCAGCAGCTAGGTTGTTTGCTGTATCCTCTGTTTGGGTTTCTACTTTCTAATCCTCCCCCTCTGTTGTATAATTTATGTTTAGCCATTTTAGCAATGAAACTTATGGATGACTTTCTGCAGTTCAAAAGAAGAAGCATATATATATAATGACATGTCATTTGCTTCTATTTTTTACATAAAAAAAATAATACAGCAGACAATATATCGTTTAATGAGACAAACAATGCGTTGTCTGCATATCTAGATTCCAGATTATGTGTCTTCAGCCAAGCTATGAATCTTCCTTAGGTGCCAATTCTCTACTCCACAAGCAGTGCCAAAAATGACAATATTCTGAAGCCTCCATAACCACCAAAGCACACTAAAAAAACAAGTGAGCACTATCCAATGAAGCCAATTGGACAATCCAGTCAGTAACGTCAGCACACCAAAACCCAGCTACAGTACTAAAGCCAATTATGTCCCATATACTCTTTGTTTCTCTACAGTCTTGAAGGCAATGAAGAGCGTCCTTATTTGTAAGGTGACATCTGCTGCATGAAGGACTCGTAGCTACCTGCCGAGCAAACCGAAGAGAAATCATTGGCAAACTATTATGAAAGACAAGCCATGTCAACATGTTTTTTCTTCTCTGGAGCATGTAACCTAAACAGCCAAGTCCAGTTGTAAGCTAACCTTGACGCATACACTCCTGCCACGAATGGACACCAAGCAATACAGTCCTTGCGGCTCTTCAAGTGCTCTGGCATGTCAGTAGCTAACTGTTGAAAATTCCGAGTATCATGAAGCCAAAGGTCCTTTACTCTAAAGACTGTATCGATCTATGATATGAACTGTCGGGACTAACATTGCTAAGATTCCCTCCTCAAACCATTCATCATACCAAAATGAAAGATCATCAGCGCCTAGTCTGTAGACAAAACCATCTCTCAAGTAGCTAAAAGCCTTCAGGATAGATCTCTAAATAAACGAAGCCAAAACTGGGATGGCATGATAATGGAACAAATCTATCTCTTTCACATATTTATGCTTGAGAATACCAACCCAGAGCTTATGTGGACTGTTGAAAAGGTGCCAAATCAGCTTGCCCAGTAAAGACACATTGGTAAGACGAGCATCCCGCGCACCCAGACCCCCACACTTTCTCGGGCATGTAACCGTATCAAATCAACTAAGTGAAAACCCCCTCTGGACTCCTTATTGATCCGTATGAAATTGAAAACCCGACCCTAAATTAAAGGAAATCCCAGGTATTTCCCAAGACTGTTAGCCACACTGGTTGAGTACAACTGGGATATTCTTGCCTTCTTTCTTCTACTCACAAACCTTGGATCGATCACATAGCTCATGACTTGTCATAATTCACTTTGAGCCCGGAGGCTTTATAAAAATCGGATAGTACATTATTCATGAGTCGTACCTGCAAAATCTTAGCTTTTACGAAGAGAAGGATATATCTCATCCGCAAAGAAGAGATTTGAAATTCCAGGACCTCCTCTAGAAACATGAATCGGTTTCCACTTCTTTTCCTTCACCATCTTAGCTATTATGCAGGCCAGTTTTTCCATCACTAACACAAACAAATATGGAGACATGGGGTCTCTTTGCCGCAGTCCCATAATTGGGGTAAAACCTGGCAGCTTCGACCCATTCCCAAGCAAAGTCAAAGAAGAAGATTTAATGCAAAACATGATTAGGTTAACCGTTATTGCAGGTAAGCCGAAGTCTTTAAGAGTTTTGTGAAGGAAACCCCAATATACCCTATCATATGCTTTCTCAAGATCAATATTTGCAGCTAGCACAGTCCTTGTTTACGTTTAGAACGATGCATGTGGTGCATTACTTCCTGAGCAATGATTATATTATCCGTCGTACCTCTACCCGGAATAAAGCTACTTCGCAATGGACAAAATCTTGAGGAAACTTCAATCATCGTTCATAGTTAGATAAAGCTCTATCCAACCATTTCGCTATATGGCACACTCCATGGATGTGTCTATGCCACGTGAACTTCTGACCCTTCGAACCCAAGTCCAACAAACCACAACTCTCTAAAACTTCCTTGAACTGAGTTGCCCTGGCCATCAAGAAATTCCCACCAAGAGTCTCGGAAGGGATTAACACTTCATTGAACAATCAGCATCCAAGCACCTGAAATCTGTGTTCTAATAGACTTTAAATGGTCCTAGAGATGGAATCTAAGGCTAGGAACAGGAGACGCATAAATTGACGTTAAAGTCTAGCATTGAATTCCAGCTGAAATTTCCATTGTAACACACTGCGAAATAGCCATCTTTATAGAAAAATAATATTTCCTACCCACCATAAAGACCCAGATACCTCCTGAATGGCCATTAGCCTCCCTAACTGCTGCAGGCAAATAACCTAGCTACATCCAAAAATTAGAGTCTCTAACAAACTGGATATGAGTTTCAAGTAAAACAACCAAAGAAGGATGGTACTTGCGTATTAACTCTTTGCCATGTCTCTTGCTATTCATATTAGCAGCACCCCGTACATTTCATGCAAGAATAGAGTAGACACTAAAACAATTCATGATAAAAGTATAGATAGTAGAAGCAGATTTCAACATCACTGGTGTGTTACATCCATTACCATCCTTTTGGCCACCCACGAGCTATCCTCCTGATGAATTCTGACCTGTTTAGATAGATCATCCTTAAAACCCTCTGCTGGTTGCTGAATAGAAGATACAGTCCCTGGAAAAGCACTTTCATGACAAATACCCGGATCAAGAGGATTATCTTACATTCCCTGCGTATTCATGTCATCTGTGGTTCCTGTTGTGGAAGCTGTGATATTTGTCATATTATTATCAACCAGAGATGTGCCAGCAGTATGAACCTCCATGGCAGCTCCATTAATGCTCCCAAGATCTGATCCCTTTGAATTCCCAGCTATATTCTTCTTTTTGCTCGCATAAGCCTTCTTTAATTGCTTCTTTTGATTCACATGCACCAGACCTCTAGTAGGTGTTACATCTGATTCATTCCTACATATCCTTCTGTTATATTGAGACCTCTGCCTAGCTAAACTAGGATATGGGCCCCCAACATCTGTAGTAGGCTCACCTGTTATAAAAATTCTCTCCTGATGCTCCCTGCACCCAACTCATTACTAAGCCCATTTGAATCCATCATTCCACGTGTCACATCACCCACCTTTTGAAGAGACGTCAATCTATTCTTAGCTGGCTCCACCACTAAGTCCTTTACAAATGTTGGTTTCAAAGATTTCGGTTTTTGGTTTTTTATGACATG
>Ga0307515_10021529_pt1 | contig 11423 bp, 8 predicted proteins | sample 17_EM_MG_FD_194513 | JGI IMG/M metagenome (GOLD analysis project Ga0307515, IMG submission 194513) | Populus trichocarpa ectomycorrhiza microbial communities from riparian zone in the Pacific Northwest, United States - 17_EM | ecosystem: Host-associated > Plants > Roots > Unclassified | place... | reverse complement strand
TTTTTAATATCTTTGTTTTTTATATTTAAAAAAAATAACCAAATATTACTGATATAAACTCATAAATATTAAAAATATATAACCTCTAATAACATGATATCTCCGAAAATACGGTCTTCTTCATTTTATAAGAGGGATTTATTAAGGAAAGTAGGGGTGAGAAAAAAATCGAAAAATCGATTAAATCAGGGAAACTGGAAAAAAAACCGAACCGTGAAAAAAAACCGATTAAACCGATTAAAATTTTAAAAAAACCAACCAGTTCGGTTTCGGTTTTATAAGCCTGAAATCAAAAAAATTAAACAGAAAAAAACCGAACCGAACTAAAAAAACCGAATCAAACTGAAAAAACCAAGTTAAACTGGTTTGAACCGGTTTTGGTTTTTTTTAATTTTAATTTAATTTTTTTTAATAAAAATCAAACCAAATAAAAAATAATAGAATTTGAATAAAAGTATTCAACATTTGTAAATTTTAGTAACAAAGATAATTCTCTTGAAGTGATCAACTTGAATAAACGATGATGTATGTACAATAGTAATTGGGGCGGCACTTTCTTGGAAGCTCGGATGCCTAGGAATGTTCAGATGCTCAGAACATGACAAAGCAGAACAGGCCCGTGGCTGTGGGTTTGTAGGCTTGTAGCTAGCGAAGTACTAGGAAATAGTAACATTAATTATATGGAACTGACATTAATTATACGATGATGAGATTTTAATATCATCATGATAATACTGTAATCTTGTAGCAGTTCCACATTAGTTAATGAGCTTTGGAAAAGTTGTTCCACGTCCCAGATTCTTGACGTGATTTTAGCTAAGACATCAAGAAAGAAGCCATGATTTTGGAGAACCTGGTCCATGAAAAAAAAAAAATTTCCCGTTTATCCACGTTTTCACAAAAAGATTGCAGATAATTGACGCAGCATTCATTGGGCAACACAAACCAAAACTCCATTAACGAACAGTGCAGCCACAATCACAAAAAATTGAAATTCTATTTAAGTGAGTCTCTTTTTTTTGTGTGTTTTACATGGAAAAACAATTAAATTAATATGTTTTCAGTATTTTTTAATAATTTTAATATATTAATATTAAAAAATATTTTAATATATCTCTTTTTAAAAAAAAAACAATACACTACGTCACTAAAAAGTAAAAACACACTTCCAATCTCTCCTCTCTAGGTCTCAGGGCTAATTTTAGCCCTTTCATTAGGCCCACTAATCCCAAAACGGCAACACGTAACCTAACCCAACAACCAACCTACCGTTACGAAACAACACTGACACCAACGTCATGTCGTCCATAACACCACCTCAACGCGCGGGAAAGAACCATTTCACACACACAAAACACACGCGACGTCCCCCCTCTCCCATCGTGCCGGCCTCAAACTTTTATCTCTCTCTAGAAAGGAAAAGAAAAGAAGAAACAAATTTCCAAAAACGAAGAAAACGGTTTCCTTAACTCTTTTTTTTTTTTTTTATTAAAAAAAATGGAAACGCTCTGGCTTTGAAATTCCAACAATGGTTCGCAATTCAACCGTGAGAGTGTCATGCAGAGTAGAGAGGCAACATCAACAAAGTCAAATTACTCATCTCCATGGATCTTCTTCATCTTCCTCTTCGAATTCGAGAAATGGAGATTCACGACAAAATTATAGTAACGGCAACCATTCTGTTTCGCTCTAAGGCTCCTCCTCCTCCTTCCAGACGCTCTGTTACTCCTACTTCTTCCCGCTCTCACTCTCTCGACTTCGACAACGGTCTCTCTCTGCTTTCTTGTTATTTCGGAAGAAAAAAAAATTTCAAAAACCGGAGAGGAGTGTTGTTTTTTTTTTTTTGAATTCTAAAATATTTGATTATTTTTATTTATTGTGTTAATGACAGACAATGGAAGAGTGAGAGTAGCTGCAAGGTTACGGCCAAGGAATGCAGAAGAACTCATTTTAGATGCCGATTTTAATGATTGTGTGGAATTACTACCTGAGGTTATTTTTTTTTATTTTCCTGTTTGTTTTATGTGCTGAAAAGTCTATGATTAAAAATATTTTTATTTTATTTATTCACATATATATTTTTTGTAAATGAGAATTCATGCGTTTGCTTGTTTCTTGTTATGCAGTTGAAGAGGTTGAAATTGAAGAAAAACAATTGGAGTTCTGAATCTTATAGATTCGACAAGGATTTTACTGAAACTGCTTCTCAAACGCGCGTTTACGAAGCTGTTGTGAAGCCTGTTGTAGTTGAGGTAACTGATTCATATTTATTAGAATGTAATGCGCGATTGAATATATGATTAATATATTTATGTTCACTCATAATTGATTATGAAAGAAATCGAAGTGATTGTATGGTTTGGATGCAATATGTTGATCATAGACTGGAAATTTTTTATGTACTTTTTTGCAGTGTGTTGAGCGGGTATAATGGGACAGTTATGGCTTACGGTCAAACAGGTACCGGAAAAACTTATACGGTTGGGAAACTGGGCAAAGATGATGCGGCGGAGCGTGGTATTATGGTCAGAGCTCTTGAGGATGTACTTGCTAGTACGATGCCTGATTCTGATGTTGTGAAGGTCTCCTATTTGCACGTATTGAAATGTTTTTATATGTGGGTGCCAATTCATGTGAAATGAAGAAATGAGTAGACGTAACCATACTCGTGCTAAAAGTTTGGGATAAAGAGTTGCTATTCTATAATTTTAGGTTTGAGTCTGTAATTGTTAATATTGATAGTCATTAGAGAGTTACTTGGTCGTTAATTTCAGGATTTGTAGGAATTAGTTGAGATATGTACAAACTGGTCTGGACACCCCAAGTGAATCAAAAAAAAAAAAAGAAAAGAAAAGAAAAAAAGAAATGAGTATACGGGGCACATTTTCATGTCTTGTTATATACAAGTTTGTGATTGTGAGACGGTAGCATGTGGAAACCTGTATTTTTAATTCAAATGAAACGTACTGCAATGGCGTGGCCCCTCCCTGGATGGGACCACTGTGTATCATTTGATTGTCTGCAATGAAAATGACTCTTTTAATTGATTATTATAACTAAAAACAGCGTTTTTTTCCTGCACTTGCTTTGTTATCAAACAATTTCTGGGTGAAGATATTCATGCTAGTTTTAAGATGGATGTTTTCTGTTTTAGATTCTCACTTCATGTTGCTGCTCCAGTTGTATATGGAATCTATACAAGACTTGCTTGCACCAGAAAAGGCTAGTATCCCTATTAATGAGGATGCAAGGACTGGGGAAGTATCATTGCCTGATGTCTCAGTAGTTAAGGTTCAAGATCTCAATCATTTTTCAGATCTGCTACAAATTGGCGAGACAAACCGTCATGCTGCTAATACAAAGCAGAATACTGAATCTTCCCGAAGTCATGCAATTCTAATGGTGAGCATTTTGTTGGATACTAGATTTCCTTGTTCATATAATTTCAAGTTTGCAGAGGATTCATGGTGTTTCTTGACCAGTGGTGATAATCTGAATTTTTAGCATGTGAACCTTTTTGGTCTTGCAGGTTCATGTACGGAGATCCATAAATCAAAAGGCAGGAGATGAAACCGCTTCTCAAGAGAAAGATGTGAAAAGTAATTTAGCTGGTGGCAATGGGTTACCTAGAGTACGGAAAAGCAAGTTGCTGGTTGTGGATCTTGCTGGATCTGAAAGATTAGACAAATCTGGTATGTTGGTGATATTATACAAGTCAGAGCTGATATCTGTACTTCTGTTTTGTTTGGCAGGGCCTTCATTGGAATTTCTGTCAAGCATACATTTTAGGGTGTAACAAGCCTTGTCCTGTATATTTGTTGTGTAGGCAGTGAAGGTCACTTGCTCGAAGAGGCTAAGTTTATCAATCTTTCTCTTACTTCCCTTGGCAAATGTATAAATGCACTGGCAGAAAACAGTCCACATATACCCACAAGGGATTCTAAGTTAACCAGATTGTTGCGTGATTCATTTGGAGGTTAGCCCCAACAGTCTTTATTTTCTGCTCCTTTTCACTTAATCCCTTCGTTCTCCTTCCAAATTAAATTTTACGAGATTACAGCAACAGTTTCTAGTTTCCCTTATTTTGACATATCAACGCGTGGTGTTATAACGTTTTCCCAGGTCAAATATTAGTAGAAAGAGGCTGAGCATTGCCTTGCTATATTCTTTCCTTACCTAAGGAGAACTTATTTCTGAAATTTATTTTAGAATTCTCCTTTATGTGTTGTGACACATCGGTCCTGTTACTTTTTTTTGAATTCGTACTGATGCTCAAGTGCATCTACCACATTTTGCTAGTATTCTTTTTAATTTATTTTTTTTTGATAAATTTCTTATGGAAATTCATAATCACTTTCAATTAAACAAGCTCTGCAAGGACTTCACTGATAATAACGATTGGGCCATCTGGACGACATCATGCAGAGACCACTAGCACAATCATGTTTGGGCAACGGGTGAGTCCTATAAAGAATCAAATTGAGTATTCTAGAATTGTCTTGTGAATAGTGAACATGGTGAAACTTAAAGAAGAATTTGACTATGAAAGTTTATGTCGGAAGCTTGAGGCTCAAGGGGACCATCTTACTGCAGAAATAGAAAGGGAAAAGAAATTGAGAGAGTGAAAAATTTGACTTGGAGAAACAGCTTAAACAATGTCAAGTTTCTTTTTCTGAAGCAGAAAAGAATCTAGTCACAAGGTCTTAGGTAGTCGTCTCTCCTGTGATTGTGTATCATTTTTGTTTCTGAAGTAATCCCTAGGGTGGGTTTAGTTTCTCTTGATATGATCAACCAGCTTATGTACCGTTTATGCAGTGATTGCTGCTGTATCTAAGTGTTCATTTCAATGTATCTTATAATTTCCTAGCTAATATCTTCTATTGGCTTCCAGTTTCTACAGCAGGAAAATATTCGTCTAGAGTTGGAGATGCAAGACATCGCAAATGAATTGGAGTCTCAAAAAGGTTGTAATGATTTGACATGTGACAAAATTTCTCGGCTAGAGCTTAGCTTAACAAGTAGCCAGGTTTGTCCCTCTTCCACGATCAATTTATAGCTTGTTGACCTCAGCCTTTTCGTTTCTGTTCTTTATTCTTTTTTTGGTGGTAAGTGTGAGTATAAATGTAAAACATATTTGACGACTATTTATACTTGTGTTATCCAACAAATACTGTCCTTGTGCATCTATCGTCCAAGGATGACTCACCTTGTAATAAACTTAGCAAGTTTACTTGGACTTGCCATGATGATTTTGAATTCTAGAGTGCTGACTGCTTTAGCTCCCGCTTTCATAATGAACTCAAGCTAATTGTGAGCGTCTTGTTTCGAGTAAATATCATTTTATAGGTTTAAGAACAGTAAATATCAAACTGGAATAATTATCACATGAAAATTCGGATCTAGACTAGACTAATTTTTTTGAGCTTGACTAAAAAAACAAAACCATGATAAAGAAAAAAAGAAGTTGAATCATTCCAGTTACACCATTACCAGTTGAGATTACTCTGTCATTTGGCACAGAATGGTTGGTTGTCAATTCTAACACGACTTCAGTTTCAACACGACGCCATGTCAATCATAATGGTCTTGGCCAGTCAGCTAAAATAAGAATTCAAGGATAGTTAAAAGGCCCAGTGGACCAGCCATAGTTTCTTTACCAGCAAGAGCCCTAAGGATCTTAGATTACTACCAAATCTTTCAACGGTAAATCAACAGAGATCGAATGGCACCAAGCCACCAAATAGAACATAGTAAGGTGCAAGCTAATCCAGTATGAAATGTGCTTGCGTGTATTGTCAAAAAATTTGCGGTTAACTTTGACCACCTCTTATACAGAGTATAAACAAGTTCGATGCCTAGCATTTATTTTATTTTATTAAAAATAATAACTAGACTTTCAGTGCTAAGAGGATCTGGGGAAAATAATAACACGAATGATTTACAAAGTAAAAAGAAAAATAAATCAATTATTTTTCTAGCTAGTACTCAACCCTGGTCCAAGGAAAGACGGATACAAAAATAATATTACTACACAAGACGCTACAATAACAAAAGCATTGACAAGCCCCTTACCTCTGCAATATACCCCAAGAATTCAACACAGAGTGGCTTTCTGCATACTTGGAAGGTGATATCCATGAAACTGGCTTTCTGCATCTGGCCGTATCCACAAACTTGAAACAAGTAAATTATCGGTTCTATACATTTGTGAAGCAACATTAATAATGAACCGCTTGGATTTTCACACAACAAAATAATCCTCCTCCCACCAATGAAAGAGTTAATGAGATAAAATGTACAATACTCGATCTTGTGCATCTGGGGGGGTTTCTCTCCCTGAGACGTTGACCTTTAAAAGATTGATATACCTGCAAAATAAATGTAATGTTTTTATTTGATTAATATTAAATAAGTTCTTACCAGTGACCAAGAGAAAAAGGGTCTTAGAAACTGACTCTGCAGCTGTAAACAAGCCCTCATGTTCTGTGATGAAAGCAAGCAAGGCCTGAAAATTCAGGAGACGACAGCTATCTTAGTATGGCAGTATAGGGATTTATTAACAAAAATAAACTATGTTTCCAGTGACTTGCCTCATATGGCATGTTTAGCAGTTCATAATATGTTCGGACATGATCTAATCTCTGCTGTACAGCTTCACTATCAATTGATGGAATAGCTGCAAGGGCCTGTAAAATGCCAATAAAAATAATTATACCACATTTTTTTCATACAATCTAATGGCAAGGTGTGTTTCAACTATTAGTAGTCAATTCTTGGTATATATATCATCAGGTTAATAGAAGGATGCCAGATTCCAGAAATTACAAAATTATTATGTATTAAGGTTTACCTGTTCCAGCGCAATTGAATTTCGGCATATTTGTTGAACTCCAAAAAGGTTAATGGACTTCATGTCAGCCAGCGCCTGATAAGACATTGTGTTTCCAATTAGTAGCGTGAAAATGGAAGATAACAGGTACCTAGCATTTTAAAGGGCAAGGAAAAAAAAAAGAAAGTAAAACAACATCAGAGTCAGCCAAATTTTCAAGAGTAGAGATTCAAACCTTGATAGATGCACTTGCTGCAACGCTACAAATTCCACCAAATATGTAATTCTGCTTCACTCCCGCAACAAAGGGTGCCATTTCCTCATCTCTACGTGTTATCTACAGTAAGGGAAAGAGATGTAACATTTGATTCCAAGAACATACAGGAAAACTGAAGAAATTATATAAAATTTGATGACAATAGCATTAAAAGACACTGAGCAAGATAGGTAAAATTCTCCAAAATATGCTCCATGCAACAATGTTTCATCTAAAAAAATTGTCCACACAAGCTGTAGGAGAAGATTGAAATGGACATCTACTGTTTAATACCAATATGCCAACCATACATCATTGACACTGACCTGTGCAGTGAGTGAAATAATAAAGTCATCTGGCTCTTCTGCATCCTGGTCCTCCAAGTACACCCTGTTGGTCATTTCCTGTTTAAAGGTATTCCCTCAGAAGAGTTAATTTGAAAGATATCACTTCCAATTTAGGGATTAAATTCTTAGAATACACGTGTTTCTCAAACCTGCATATGGAATATTGTCTCCAACTGCATCTCTACACGCAAAACCTTTAGGCAGTCAATAGCCAATTTTCTATAATCATCAGCAAATGATGCTAGTGTCTTGCCCTTATCTGCTACTTGATTTGGTGATCGTGAGGTTATTTTCCCAAGCCTATAAATTAAACAAAATCTCACATAAAGTTAATGCCTGGTATTTTCTAATGAATGAAGTTTTGAAAAACAACAATTTTCTATTTATCAGAATTGCATAAAAAATTGATCCCAGAGAAGATAGAAGATGCGAACTAGTCCCTTCTACAGTTGCACTTTATCAGTGACAAAAATAAACTAAAGTATTAAATTAAATACTACCATAGCAAGTGGCACACCCAAAATATATGGAGATATTATCATGGAGATAAAAGGTAACAACAATTTTTACCAAGTGTCTTGAAGGGGTAAATCAAGAGTAAAGCTCATCTATTTGCAATTATCACCCTCTAAATACGAAAGATAATGAGCTTTGAGAAGGGTTCTCCAAACATTCAAGTGCCTTCGATAGGGGTTAGTCAGACCCTTGCTAGTTGGAAGGTTCACATAGCCTGATCCCACAGAGCGCAAACATGAGGATATAGTCAATCAAGGAGTATTCCATGGGATTTTAGTTGTCATTTATTTTTGAGGCCCACAATATGCCACAAAATGGTTGGCACCGATTGAAAGTTCACAACCAATAGAACACCCTTATCCTCATGTCTATTCCAAGTAGGTATTCATGTCCTGATGACCATAAGTTCCAACAAAGGTTCACCCTTAATGTAGAAGGCACCTAATACTTCAATACAGAACTTGTATATAGCCACCAAGCATACTATAGCAGCTCAGATAATGAATTGCAGAAAAGGAAAGCATCATGGTGTCATCAAGCCAAGAACAAAGGGCTAGTTTTGGACAATAGAAGATTGATGTTTCTTAATTGACTTCCTCATTTCCTCCTATTGCTTATTCATGCAACAAACAAAAAGAATACTAAAGCACACACTTATTGCTCTAATAAGATGAACTTGCCTTTCAATTGAGTCTGCAACATACTCAAGTGAATCACTAAGGGAAGCCAGCAAAATAAGCTTGTTATCATCATGAATTAGATTTTCCTGCAAATGAGACATGAAAGGAAAAGAAAATCAATTTGCATCTGTGATACAAATTTTAGAGAGAGTCCAAAGCAGGGAAGATAAACTCATCAACAAGACTCAATAAAGTTCAATTACAATGTCCACTCTACCAGTCAGTAATGAAGGAACTGTCTCCAAAACAAGCACCTCAACCATTTAAGTACAATAGAATTCTAGTAATCTTACCCGCCCCTGCCACATCCCCACCCCTAAGAGAGAGCAATACTTTGTGACAACAAAAGGGACAAAAATAAATCCCTGTAATAAAAAATACAACTAGCTGATATAATTACACATACCTGTTTGATAGGTCGCAGATTGAATAATAATTCATTCAATTCTGATTCGATCTCTAAAGATTCAGCATCTGAAGCACTGTTTACCATGTTTGATTCACCAACTGAATTTGGTAAATATGCACTTGATGGGTCAAATCGCATCAATTTCTCAATATCATGCCTTCCGATCAGCATATAACTCTGCTTCTCAAGAACTGCCTGAAAGATTACCAACAAATTTAGCTGATGGATGCTACATGGTGACTACACAATACAAAAATAGGCTTATAGGCACATACAGAAATCATCTCTTTTCAATGTTCAGGAAGAGTAACAACAAAGCAAGAACTTAATGCTTTCGAGAAACATAAAATTAGATGTTATTGTAAAAGACAGATTAAGCAAACAACACTAATGATTCTTATGGTTAATAGGAAAAGAAAAGGGGAAAATGCCTCCATATATGATGTCCGACATCTTTCATATGTTCGCTCGAGGAAAGTTTGTACATATTTCACAAGGTCACCAGCAAATTTAGGCATTGCTTGAGCCCAACCAAGCACCTGGAGTTAAGGATAAGTGTTCATTAGACGTCACAAAATCCAATACATCAGACTAAAACTAACTGACAGGAAATGTCAAAAAGCATTCCATAGCATATAAAAGCATCAGAGTCAAGATCTTCTCAAACCCAACAAAAATTGCACTTATTCAAGGAATGGCAAAATGGAAAGATAAGATATGCTTGCCTCTTTTGCCAAGAAATCAATAGCCAAAAGTCCCTGCAAGACAGGTCGACCTTTCTCAATTGATGGTGTATATGGAGCAACAGTATGGGCCCTTGGACGAAATGCAGCTGGACCTGTGATAGTACTTCCAGAATTAGATTTTAAACAGTATAAACAATAAAAAAAGAGAGTTCAACAACAGAGCAAATGAGTTTCAACAATCTCTTATTGAGCATGCATGTGCAGTAGATTCTAACAGCAATTTCTCTCAGCATCATTAAAATTGGTCAAGGTACTTAGATTATCATGTAGCTTATTTGTATTCCATGTCCTTGAGCATAAAAAAATAAAAATTTGGGATCCAATTCAGGATTTTCCTTGGAAAAGGCCTCGAAAGCTGACTCGACAAGGGAAACCCTTGAAATCAGTGCCCCCCCTTGTTTGTTTGCTTTAGAGAGAGGAGACCTCCATAAGCGATTTGAAGCTCTTCATTGGGAGGAACAGTTTATTTTATTTTTATTTTTTTCAAAATGCTAGTAAAAAATAAACTTCTTCCAATTGTCCATGTGATTTCGGCACTCAACCTATTGTCTTACGATCTACTGACACTGTTGCATCTTCAAACAAATATGTCTGCTGATGGTATATTAACTTGAACAAGAGAAACTACTCAAGGGAATATTAACAAGTGTATGATGAACTTAATTAATTTATGAAAAGGTATATCATGCATTATTAAACAATCAACACAGTGAAACTAAATTTTGGAGCATATAGAAGAACTTGCTTGATATAGCCTGCTGTACTCCCTTCCGGTAATCCACAAACATAGTTGGTAAAAAATGATCTTTCACAAAGTTCTCCACAAAAGCTAGCAATCCATCATTCCTGCAGTTTTTTAAGCAAAGAGTACAAAAATCACATCAGGATCCCCAGAGAGTCTCTTAGACAAAAAAACACAAATAACAAGAAACACATAAAATAACTGTGCAGCAATCTTTGAAATCAAACATTTGATTGAGCTTAATATACTATGGTCAAGCTCTAAACAACCAGGAGTGCAAGCAGCACGAAAAGTTCCATCTCTTCATAGTTCAAAATAAATAAACACCACAGATGCCCACTCATTGTAATCACCTCTAAGCAAATGTAAAAAAAATTGAACTACCTAGGTAATGATGTAACGAGACCATACTCGGGTCACGTTAGCTCACTTCGGCTAATTTGAATGCCAACAACCCCTCTGCCCCTTAACAGAAATGGAATCAAATACAGTGATTCTGTTCTGTAGTTGATTATGGAATGAGAATTTGGACAAACTATATAAAAAGAGTAAAATTTTGGTTGGAAGGTGGTCAGGCATCTTCCCTGCCTCCACTATTTGACTTTGGCACGTTATTTTCATTTAGAGCAATGTTTGAATTCAGCCAAGTGATGAATAAAAAAGGAAGTTGGAACACAGAAAAATCTAAAGAAAATTTTTGGCCCAATATCTACACTCAAATATGCATAGTGTGGATCATGCAATGGGACCTTTGATTGCATATGCAAGTCACCCAACAAGAAGCACAGTGGTTTTTAAGCTTACCCAAGCTGGGAATACTTTTTCGGCAGCATTGAAGCAACCTTATCTGTAAACTGCAGAAAAAAATCACTTTAGACAAGCCCAACAAGATAAGCCT
>Ga0307515_10021528_pt1 | contig 11424 bp, 3 predicted proteins | sample 17_EM_MG_FD_194513 | JGI IMG/M metagenome (GOLD analysis project Ga0307515, IMG submission 194513) | Populus trichocarpa ectomycorrhiza microbial communities from riparian zone in the Pacific Northwest, United States - 17_EM | ecosystem: Host-associated > Plants > Roots > Unclassified | place... | reverse complement strand
TTCTCTTAACTGCTATTAGTAAGATGTAGTTTTACGTTACTCCACTATCTATTAATGCTTTAAACTATTAATCTTACTAATTAACTTGTAAATTTAAGTATTGTCCTTAAATTCCTTTAAGGGTCTAAGGCTCTATTACTAGCTCCCTTTAGTCCTATAAGCCTTCGCTTTTTTTTATATAACTATTAGCTATTTAATTCTATTATACTTAGCTTACTCTTTAGCTAATACCTAGTTCGCTTTTTATCCTCTATATACTATAGACACGTATTTTTTAGGCATTTCCACCACTATTATTTGTCTAAGCATTCTTTTATAAGAAATCTTTCTAGTTAAAGTATTAAGTCTCCTAACTTTTAAACCTCTGTTAGATGCCATCTATATATATATTTAGCGTTCCTATACTATTGCTTATCTAGCGCCTAATATATCCTTATTAGGTACTTTCAATTCTTTTCTTTTAGATTTTTATATATTTTATATATATCGTCTACGTATACAATCCATAATAGCGTATAGTGTGCTAGGTGCTTTAGGTTAACTCTTAGCTCGTTTTTATTCTTAAGTTTAAACCTTTATTATACTAATCTAAACGTTGCGACTTTATTTACGGGTACTAAAATGCGTCTCTCGCTTCTCTAGTCCTCTAATTATTCCTCTAAATCCTTTAATATTATAATTAAGGCTCCTTTAATATAAGTTATGGCCTTCTCTGTAATTAGGTGGTCTTAGATAACTTGTTTATCTAACTATATATAAAAATCTTCCCACTTATTACTACGTCGCTGCCTATACCACTTTTAGTATAGCTGCTAAAGTATATACGGCTTATCCGTAAGGAAGTATCTTCTTATTACTATATTATAACAGCCTTTTATATATTATTCTTTAAACCTAGTAGGGATCCCCTAATCCTCCTCATTTTCTAGTTTAGTAAGCCACTTAGCTCTTAGTATGCCTACTCTAAGCCTATTAGTAATTCTTTATACGGGTGCTCTGTCCCTTATACAACCTAGTATACTAGATCTCTTATCTAGTTTCTGTTTTTGCTATGCGATAATTCTTTACCTAAATTCTTCTATGGTTTCTTTTGGTTTTTGCCTTATAAGTAGATCCTTAAAGTTCTCTTTCTTCTTAATCTTAGTATTAATATTTCAATCCTGTTACTAAGTTTTGCTCGTAATTTCTTTAATAATCCTTATTCTATTGCTAAAGTCTTGGTCCTATAGGATTCTTAATCCTAAGCTTGCTTCTATCTTAAGCTTAGCTCCAGCCTTAGTCTAACTAGGCTTCTATAGTGTTCTTATCTCGTCTTAAGAGTCTTATATTTTTAGGAAACTTCATCCTAAGCTTATTTATATGTCGCTAAACTAAGCCGCTGCTCTACTCTATTAGTTATCATCCGTTATAGGTCCTTAAGCTTACATTATCTTGTCTTAAGAATCTTAGTTATCTCTTATCTCTTTCTAAAAATCTTAAGTCTATGGCCTTTTGCCTTTATTAAGTGCCAAAGTAGTTTATCATCCTACTTCTTTTATATCTCGCGAAGCGATAGATATCGTGTCTAGTAGGGTCTTAATCCCTACTAATGTTCCCTATTTTATGGTGGAATTATCTTCTACCTCTTATATAACATCTCTAAGGTCTATATACTTCTAGTAAGCCGCCTTTATTACCTTATTATTACTAAATGTTTTACCTATATTAAACTTATTGTCTTTAATATCTAATCTATAAACTAGTTTATTAGCTCCTCTAAACTCTAATAATTTTAGCTCTTATAGCTAATAGCTTATGCTATACTTAGCGTCCTTATAAATTTGGTATACGTTATTATAATAAAACGCGAAACTTTTAATTAAATATTCTTTTATTTCTCGCAGTATATTATTATCCCTTTATATATATATATCGTCTACTAGTCTTATTCCTTTTACTATATAATAACTCTACCTACTTTTATAATCTTTAATATAGTAACCTTATTTTCCGTAATTTATATAAGCCCCTTTTTTAAACCATTTTTCTTGCTATAGAGTCCGCCTAAACGTCTTCTACTACAAGATCCCTAGTTTAGCCTCTGCTCCTTAAACCTTTAATTACTTAATTCTTATCCTCTAGGTTTCTATAATTTCTTACTTTATCTTTTAAATTCTTTAGTACTACTTAGGTCCATTAGCTCTACGCTATACTATAATTTCTAATTTTAATTTTATTGTTACGTGCCCTACGCCTTATATAACTATAAAACTCTATCCTAACCTTTCTTAGTCTGCTCTCTTTGGTAGATCCTATTATTAATCTTAATTGCTTAATTAATTAAATCCCTAAAAGTATCCACATCTTTTATTAGGATAATTACGTCCTAAACTTTTGCCTTAAGTCCTTACTTATACTATACTATAAGCGCCTTATTATTCTATTTAACCTATATTGCCAATATTTAAAACTATATCATATATTTAATTACTAAAGTCCTTTATACTAAGTTTTGAAGCTTTTTTTTTACTATAGTAATTACCTCTAGGTCTCTAAATATTTGCGTTAAGCGTTTCGCAAACCCGTTCTAACTTAAGAACATATACCGTACCTTCTGGTTAGTAGCTATTATGCCGTGTTTCTATACCTCCGTAAGATAAGGTTTAAACCACTTAAGTGCTTTTCCTATTAAGAATAATCCTACGTAAGTGACTTAATCTATAGGCGTTTCTAGTTTAACTCCTTTTTATATAACCTTAAAGTGCATTTACATAAGGAATTCCTTAAGCCTTAACTTCTCCCCTAAGAATTGCTTAATTAAGGGTAACTTAACCTTAGCTGCTCCAATCCTATTAATCCTTTCTTTAAATATCCTATTATTGTCTATTAATTAATTAACCATTTTCTATAACTATCTAACAGTAACTAGTTGCGAGTTAGTATCTACTATACTAGTGTCATTACCTAATCCTAAGGTAGTCGCCGCTATAGACGCCGTTATAGCTGCTGCTTTTAGTAGTATATTATTTAACTTTATTAATACTGTAACCTTAGTAGTAAATGTATAATAAAGCCTTATAGTAGGAACTACGGTAAACTTGTTAATGGGCTAGGTATATAGGTAAATAAGAATTTAATAACGTAATAATAATTGGTAGAGTAGTTGCCTAATAGATTAACTTTAATTATATTCTAAGATTTACTATAAAGGAGAGAACTATCTAGGTAGGGACTGTGGTCCTTTAAATATACAACCGTACTCTTAAGAAATCCCCTTTATACGTAAGGTATGTATACTCTATCTACTCTATTACAGATTCTATAGATCTTCTAGATTACACAGATTATATTATATAACCTCGGTTACCATTCCTCGTTATATAGTTCCACTAGTTCTATCTTAGATCGTGCCTTAATTAACCAACTAGCTGCTTCCGACTCCTCTCCTAGTAGTCGTAACATTGTACTTAAAGCGTTTGTAACATAATCTACCTTTCTCTTATATACCCTTCTCCTTAATATCTCTTTTAATAGATCCTCTTAATAAGACTTAATGTTAGGACACCAAGGCCCTAAGGGTATATAGCAATGTAATAATAGTAGCGGAATGCAATAGGTATCTAGTTCTTGATAAAGTAGAACTGTAAAACTAAATTCTGCTGTTCTTTAATATAGAGCGACTACGTTTTATAGGCACCTCGCCTGCGCCTCGCCTACGCTAAGCTGGTTACGGCTAGTACGTCTCTATAGCCTAATAATTACCCCCCCTTCTTAAGCGGCTGTCCTTAGCCGACGCTATTATACAATAGGAGCGCTATTATTATCCTTCGCTAAATAAAAAGTATATAATAAAATTTAAGTAAATTAGATAATATATAAATAGGACAATAGAATAATAAGTAAATAGGATAATAGGATAATAAGATAATAAAACGCTAGGGCCTTATAAAGATCTATAAAGGTAGAAGTTCCCACCTAGGTAGGACATTAGATTTCCCTTCTAAGTCCATTCCGATTCTTTTAGCCTATAACTCGCCTTCTTTATAATTTCCAATTAATTATAAATCGCAAGTGCTACGCCACTAGTTTGCCTGCTAGTAAACCTTTTATAAGTATTCTTTATACTAGCTTATAGCTGTCGCTAACCCTACTAGGCGCTATTAAAGCTCCTATATTGCTTGCAAGCCGTTCCCTTAGCCTTACTGGAACTAATCTGCCTCTGCTACGCCAAGCGTATAGCCACTACTAGGTGGGCTACCTGCGGTAAGTAGGCTAACCGCAATTACGGGTACTACTAACGACTAAATAAGTTGTGCTAAGTAGTAAATTTAAGTGCGTTAGTTTAGGTTCTAATAGCTAATAGACTAGGTCCCTAAGGCTTTCTATAGCCGCCTAAATAAGCTGCTCGCCCTTATTAATAGGGCTAAGCGCTAGCGGGTTGCTAGCAGGGACACGGCTAACCTTAACGCTTACATCGCTGCTGCCTAGAAATCCTTCACGAAGGATATTAAGGCCTTAGTACGCACTAGCACTAAGTATAGTCTCCGCTAGCGCCCAAAGGGCAAAGACTTTTCCCTACTTTAAGTACAGGAATTATAGGCCATCCGTTATACCCTTGAAGTAATTCTTAATATAATGCGCGCTTTAGTATATATTATAGCATAGGTATTTTGCCAGCGTAGTGTATATTAATAATACTTATAGGTTAATATGCCTCCTATTATAAGGGATAAAGAGGAGAATAAGGAGGAGGGGGAGGAGGAGAATAAAAAGGGAGAGGAGGAGGAGGAAGAAGAAGGAGGGAAGGAGAAGGAGGATTTGTTAGAGCTGTAGAGTATCTATATTTCTATTAGCGTACTACTATTACTCCGCTATTATTCTATCATTGCCCTACTAGTAGGGCGTAATCCTAGTTACAATTAAAAGTTTTTTATTCTCCTACCTACTTTCTTTTCTATTTACCCCTTAGGGTAAAGTAACTATTATACGTCTCCTTTACGTCCTTATTAATATCCTCTACTAGGACCTATTTGTTGTACTCTTCTAGCCAGCCTTTTTACTTAACTAGATACTATAGGGTCTAGTTATATCCCTTCCTTCTATATACTTCTTCTACCTTATATTAGTCCTCTTAATCCTTTTAATTATTTAACTTAATAGGCCCTAATAGAGGGTCTCTAGTAGTGCCCTTATATTGTTTATATAGCTCTAGTAAGCTAATATAGAATACTAGGTGGATATAGTAAGACGTAGGTAGATATAATTAGTATACTTACTTTCTAACTAGTTTAGCTATACTAAAAGGTCCAATAAAGCGTGCTATAAGTTTCTTACTTAGCCTTTTTAGTTTAAGGTTCTTAGTTAATAGCAAGACTAAATCCCCTACTTTATATACCTATAGTTAGTAATAATAATTATAGTATTTTACCTATGCCTTGGCAGCGCTTTTCTAGCGTTTCGCCAGCGCTTTGTGTTTAAGGGATATTCTTTTAATCCTCTTAGAGGCGGCTAGAATAGAACTACTATTGTCTACCTAGACCTTATATTTTAGATATAGGTAAAACCTATAATAGGTATAAAACGGGCTTATACCTATCTTCTTCTATAGTACTAAATTAATTTTTTTCCTTAGTTGTTGTTTGTCAGGTCACCTGATATAAAGGACGTGCTTAGGGACATGCTTACTCTATTAAATTCGCGACCTTACTACCTTATAACCTCGCGACCTTAAATCCTACCCCTTACTGCTTAAACACTACTCCCTACTTATCGCCTAAATGCCTTCTAACCGCCTATTTTGTACTGCCTATAAGCAGTATCGCTCTTCTGCTGACTTTATAATAAACTGTTATAGGCTTCTGTATAAGACCTGTAACTTTTATAGGGTTAATTCTTTATTTACTTTTTTTTAAACTTATTACCTTTCTAACTCTATATATATAGGAGAAAAGAAGTAGACGGTTCTGATGACCTTTAGCGGACCTTCCGTAGCCTATAAACTAAACTATAGCCACTACTGCCTCCGCCGCTACTTCTCCCCTTATACAGCCCGTATTGATCTAGCCGTAACTACCTATATTAATTTAGCCGCGACTACTAGTATTAATCTAGTCGCGATCTGCTACTGTCCGCCCTATTGCGGAGTAGCTAGATTATAGTCCTTTTACCATCTGCCCTATTACGAAGTAGCTAGATCTTGGTCCTATAGACATCGCCTATAACTTCTACGCCGCCCTATATTAGATAGATGAATGTGTTAGTATATTAAAGCCTAGTAATCCACGCTTTAAAGCCTACTATAAGCACGGCGACGTAAACCTCCCTCTATTTTAGCCTTCGCTAAACTATCTATACAACCTTTTAGAGTCCCGTAGTACTTTTACTAGGTAGTTTAGAAAGCGACTCCGCCTATATAATGTAGTATTGGCTTTTACGCCCGTAAACTATACCGTTACTAACTGTGGTGTAGCCTATAGTGGCCTAAATTGCTTCCAGATATATGGTGAGCTTTACTACCTATAAGGCCCGCTAAAGGCTACTGCTAACGTTGCTTCGCGGTATGCGTAGCTATACTTTTACAACCCTAGTTATGCTATAGATATCCAGCTATAGGCTAATCCTAACGCCTAGCTAGATGCGGCTATCCTATAGTGCCTTACTGCTATACTATCTAAGGTACGGAACCCTTTTATCGCCCTTTATTAAACCGTAAGGGAACGGCTTTAGGCTTAGCCTATAATAACCCCATTACGGATTATCTTAAACCTATAAATGCGGCTTATTTTAGAGGCCGGTGCTAATTAGCGCTGTAAGAACCTTCTAATAAGTAATAAGGTGACCGTTATTATACCAGACAAGTATGGTGATACTAGCTTCCGCGATATTGTGCTTATAGAGCGTTGTATGCCTAATAAACCCCCGTAATACTGCTGTATTAGCTTAGCGCACGCCGTATATATGCCGCTCTATTATATACTGCTCTTCCCCTATAGTAATACTGGCTGGTACTAGGGTCTCTAGCTACGTAACTCTAATTAAGCCCGCTAGTAAGACCGTTTAATATAGTAGGCGTACTTTCGGTTCTACCTGCACGTTTATAGCGACTCTAGGTTAGTCCCTTTTGCCTACTACTAGCTATTTTAGCAGTATATTATAGATGTATGGGCGCTATATAATTAGAATAAGCTTAACTAAATCCGCTCCTACTAAACTAACCTTTATATGGAGCTATATAACGGCGTTATAGATGCTCTTACCCGCGCTAATTTGGACCTTAAATTATTAGGCCGCTGTGTAGTCCTTTTATTAAGCTTCCTTAGCGGAGCCCGCTTTATTAGGTAGTGCTTTTAGGATTTTATAGCTATTATCTATAAATATGGCCGTCTAAGCCTATTTATTACGTTTACTACTAACCCTAAGTGGGATGAGATTACTCGCGAGCTAGACCGCTATAGATAGGCCTAATTTAGTTATACGCGTCTTCTACCTAAAGCTAAACCACTTTATATACGACCTAAAACGGGTATAGATTTTTGGCTAGTTCCGCGGCTATGTTTAGACTATTAAGTACTAGAAACGGGGCTTGCCCTATCTATACCTACTACTCTTCCTATATCCGTATAACCGCGATAGGCTATTGGACCTAGCTATTATTAACCATTTTATATCCGCGGAGCTTTTATAGCTAGAGGACGATTTTACTGGTTGTCTTACTAAGATTGTAAAGTTAATAATGGTTTATGGCCCTTGCGGCTCCTAGAATCCGCGAGCTCCCTATATAGTTGCGTTAAGGCTAGGCCTTCCGCTAACCTGCTTAAAGTGGTACCCTAAGCTTTTTAACCCTACTACTATTGTATATATAGACGGCTATCTAGAATACCGCTGTTGTAATAATTTATAGTTGTGGTCTGTCCGCTTACCGGGGCCTATTAGAGTTATATTTAAAATGGACAACCGCTAGGTTATTCTATACTGCCTATATCTAACTATAAAGTATTATACGTATATAAATGTTAAGGTCTACGCCTCTGTAAAGTCCGTTAAGTATATCCATAAGTATATATATAAGGGGAACGACCGTACTACTTTACGGCTTATAGACGGTGATGAGGTAAGCTAGTATTTATAGGGCCGTTATATTGGCCCCTCCGAGGCTATCTAGCGGCTATTTAAGTATTCTGTTTATAAGGGGTTCCCCCCTATAACCTAGCTTGCGGTATACCTTCTAGGTAAGTAGTCCGTATACTTTTAGCCTAATTAGTCTGCTAAAGAGATTTAGTAGCGCCTTGAGCTCTCTTGCTCTATATTAATAGCCTTTTTTAAGTATAATGCGGAGTATAAGGACCGTCGTAACCGCCTATATTAAGACTTCCCTAAGCGGTATACCTTTATTTTAAAGCAACGGGAGTAGCGTCTACGCTAGTAAGGCTTTGTAATAGGCCGTATATATTACTATAGTTCTATTACGGGCGAGAGGTTCTACTTACGGCTGCTGCTGACGTCTATTCCTGGCCCTACTTCCTTTAAGAACCTCCGTACTATTGCTAGTATAGTTTATTTAACCTTCTAGGCCGCCTGCGTCACCCTAGGGCTACTAGAGGATAATTATAAGTGGATTAATTACTTAATGGAGGCCGCCGTTTTTGCTATTAGCGCCTAGCTATACTCCTTATTTGTGACTGCTTTACTTTATAGCCCTATTACGGAGCTAGTTACTTTATGGGACCGCTTTAAATAGTCTATCTGTAATGACTTGCCTCGCTTTCTAGCCCGCCAACCTAATGCTCCTCCTACTATTGCTAAGGACGATGACGCCTATTTTGATTACGGCCTATACCTTATTTATTGGATACTTATAGATTACCAGAAGACGCTTACGGACTATGGCCTACTCTAGTTCCAGTACTAGCGGGGTGTTATTGCGGAGGGAAGTAACCTACTTTTTATAGTAGAGCTGCTATAATATAACCCTATAGAGGAAGGACGCTAGTTTACTAAGCTACGCTAGCAGCTAAATACGGATTAAGTAGCGTGCTTTAATACTATTGTTGCCGCTATAGATACGGATCTGTAGACGGCCTGCTTCTTTCTTTAGGGCCTTATAAGCACCGGTAAAACGTTTCTCTATTGCTGCCTCTGCTACTACTACCGCTTGCGCGGTAAGATTATTCTTTATATAGCTTCTTCTGGTATTGCGGCCCTTTTACTACCTAGCGGCTGTATTGCCTACTCCCGTTTTTGGATACCTATTAATTTATATAAAGAGTTTACTTGTAATGTCTCTAAAGGCTTAAATCCAGCTAAGCTTTTATACTATACCTCTTTGCTTATTTGGGATAAGGTACTAATGTAGTACCGCTACTGCTTTAAGGCCGTACACTATATGCTTACGGACGTCCGTTTTAACGACTCTACCTTTAGCGGACTCCCTACTATTTTAGGCGGCGACTTTGCTTAAATACTGCCTGTCGTCCTATGGGGGAACCGCGTAGCTATTATAGGTGCCTACCTATAGCGGTTGTTCCTCTAGCCTACCTTTCGTATACTGTCCCTATGGTTAAATATATGTGTTTGCTAAGGTAAGGTTAATTAGTAGTTTGTAGCTTAGGTATAGAGCTTATCCTATAATGCGTCCCTATTTGGTAATGTTACTATTCTGTTTAGTATAAGCTAGTTCTAGTCCTAGGAACCCTTTTATAGGCATATATACCCTCCGCAACTGCTTACGCGGGTATATATTACTCTTAATACCTTCTGTAGTTGCGCTATCCTAACTATACGTAATGATACTGTGGCTAAGATTAATAAGGCCATCCTTACGCGGCTCTATAGCTCCCTAAGTACCTTTTATTCTATAGATACCGTAAAGCAAAGTAGAGAAGAAGATGATAGTAATGTTGTATTACCGCCGCTAGAGCTTCTGTAAACACTTAATTCTAATAGCTTACCTCCGTTAAAGCTTTCCCTTAAGGTAGGCGCGCCCGTAATTTTTTTACGGAACCTCTACCCTAAGGAGGGCCTTTATAATGGTACCCGTATAGTTATTACGCGCTTAGGCCGGCGCTGTATTAAGACTTAGATCCTTAGCAGTACCTTTTATAGGCAGCTGCGGCTAATCCCTTATATTAAGCTTATCTCTATAGAGGGAGAACTGCTGTTTATTATTAGTAGAAGGCAGTTTCTAATCCGGCTATGCTTTGCTATAACGGTAAATAAGTCATAAGGGTAGTCTTTTAACTTTATTAGGGTTGATTTATATATACCAGTCTTTATATATAGGCAGCTATATATTGTACTATTAAGGGTAACGGGTATAGGTGGGCTTTCGCTATTACTGCGGTAGGGTGTAACGGAACCTTGTAGCAAGAACTACAATAGGCTCGTTATTAGGCTAGGTGTGTAGGTGATACAAATTAAAGTCAACAACGTAATAATAACTGGTGGAGTGGTTGCCTAATAGATTAACTTTAATTGTATTTTAAGAATTACTACAAGGAAAGAACTATCTAGAGTAGGGACTATGGTCCTTTAAATACACAACCATACTCCTAAGAAACCCTCCTTGTACGTAAGGTACGTATACTCTATCTACTCTATTATAGATTATATAGATTATATAGATTATATAGATCACATTATATAACTTAGTTACTATTCCTTATTATATAGTTCTACCGGTTTTATTCTAAACCGTATTTATATTAACTAACTAGCTTCTTCTAACTCTTCTCTAAGTAGTTATAATATTGTACTTAAAGCGTCCGTAATACCATCTCCCTTCTTTTTATCTTCGTCCTTAAAGATCCCTAATATCTCTAAGTTATTTACTAGAGGTATAATATCCGTCTAATTAATTTAGTTAATATTGTTACTTATTATACCTAAAGTAACTTCTCTTTCTTCTATAGCTTGTCGCGCTTATACTATCGCCGTAGTGCTATTACTAGGTAAAATAATACTATCTCCGTGTTCTCGTTATGCGAAAAAGGGGCTAGTTTATATTACACTGGCGAGTCCTTTATTTCAGCAACCCTCCTCTTATTTAGAGTGCACTAAAGTAAATATTTATTTATTCTGTGATGTTTGCTTTATTTCTAACGCTAAGTATATATATCCTATAACTCTTAATAGTCTTTAAGTTCCCTAAGTAATTTATTATAGGGTCTTATGTTTAATTTACTGCTATAAAGCTTAATAGTAAGCTCTTAAGTGCTCTTAATAAATTACGCTAATCGTAAGAGGCGGAATAAGAGGCTGCGGCTGCTTAACAGCGTGCCCTTAAAGCTCGTCTTTTGGCCTCTGCTTATCTTCTACATCTTAAACAGGTTTATAAGAAGGTGCGTTTTAAGGAGTAAAAACTTATAAAATAAGGTCTATAGGAACTTAGTAATAAGAGAACCGACTCTCTTCCTATAAAGGGAATAACTCTAAGTAGTTTAGCAGTCG
>Ga0307515_10021527_pt1 | contig 11424 bp, 9 predicted proteins | sample 17_EM_MG_FD_194513 | JGI IMG/M metagenome (GOLD analysis project Ga0307515, IMG submission 194513) | Populus trichocarpa ectomycorrhiza microbial communities from riparian zone in the Pacific Northwest, United States - 17_EM | ecosystem: Host-associated > Plants > Roots > Unclassified | place... | reverse complement strand
CAGCTGCCCGCCGGTCAGCCGCAGCCGGCCGGCGTCCACGGCCTCGAGCAGTAATTCCTCGATCTGGCGCACCCGGCCGGCGACATCACGTACGTGCGGATCGTCGGGCAGCAGCTGGCGGTGTTCGTCGCGGAGGGTGAGGATGCAGGACGGCTCGCACCCGACGATCGGCGACCCGGGCTCCGACGACTTCGCCAGCCGCGCCGCCAGCGCCCGCGCCTGCCGTCGCGCATCGTCGAGCAGTCCCTTGGAGTAGTTCGCCCGGCCGCAGCATCCCCCGTGCTCCAGCCGGACCCGCCAGCCGGCGGCGGCCAGCAACTCCACCGCGGCCCGACCGATCTGCGGCTCGGTGTAGGTGGTGAAGGAGTCGGCGAGGAGGGTGACCTCCGCGCCTCCCGCCGCGGCGCCGTGGCGGCGGAACCAACGGATCAGGTTGCCCCGCCGGAAGGTGGGCAGCGGACGGCTCGCCGCGATACCGAGCCGGCGATCCAGCATCCGGCGCAGCGGCCGGATCCGGCCGGGCAGGTTGGACAGCGGCGCGGTGGCCGAGCCCAGGCGGTTCAGCAGGCGGATGCGGCCCAAGACCCGAGAGCGCAGCGGTACGCCGTACGCGTCGTGCCGGTGCCCGAGAGTCTCGGCCTTGAGCGCGGCCAGGTCGACCCCGAGCGGGCATTCGCTCTTGCACGCCTTGCACATCAGGCACAGATCGAGGATCTCGTGCAGGCGCTCGTCGCCCAGCGCGGCGCCGGGGTCGGCACTGGAGAGGGCCTTGACAAGGGCATTGGCGCGCCCGCGGGTGGCATGCTCCTCCTGGCGGGTCGCCATGTAGGACGGGCACATCACACCGGCATCGTCCTTGCGGCACAGCCCGATGTTCATGCAGCGGTCCGCCGCCCCGCGCATGCCGCCGACAACCTCGAAACGCAAGCGGGTCCGCACCGGCGGCGCCTCCGCAAGCGCGGCGTCGCGGAGGTTGTCGGTCATCGACGGCGCGTCGACTATCTTCCCGGGATTCATCAGGTTGTCCGGGTCGAAGATCCGCTTGACGGTCCGCATCGCCTCGTACAACTCGTCGCCGAAGATCTCCCGGTTGAACTCGCTGCGGGCCAGGCCGTCGCCGTGCTCGCTGGAGTTGACCCCGCCGTACTCCCGAACCAGGCTCTTGATCTCCTCCGCCACCCCGCGCATCGCCCGCACGTGCTCCGGCCGGCGCACGTCCACGAACGGCCGCACGTGCAGGCAGCCGACCGAGCAGTGGCCGTAGAAGCCGGCCCGCAGCCCGTGCCGATCGAGCACTTGCTGAAACCGCCTGGTGTAGTCGGCGAGGTGCTTCGGGTCGACCGCGGTGTCCTCCACGAAGGCCAGCGGGCGCAGGGTTCCGGTGCTGGCCGCCATGAGCAGGCCGAGGCTGGACTTGCGCACCTTCAGCAGACCCGCCTGCTGCTGCGGCGTCTCGGCGCGCAGGGTGTGATAGCCGTGCCCGTGCCGGCTCCACCGGGCGGTCAGGCGGTCAAGCTGTCCGAGCAGGTGACGCTCGTCGTCCCCGCTGAACGAGACGAACAGCAGGGCCTCGGGGTCGCCCTCGAGGATCCGGCCCAGATCGGCGTACTCGATCTTCTGCCGGGACAGGTCGAGGATCGTGCGGTCCATCAGCTCGACGGCGGCCGGCTCGCAGGCCAGGGCGTCCTCCGTCGCCTCGATGGCGGCGAGGGTCGAGGCGAAATGCCCGACCGCGATCACCGTACGGCGCGGCTTGGGCACGAGGTCCACGAGCGCCTCGGTCGCGATCACGAGGGTGCCCTCGGACCCGACGACGAACGGGGCCAGGTTGAATCGCGGGTCGCCGGCCAGCCGGTCGAGCCGGTACCCGCAGGCCCGCCGCCAGTAGGGCGGATACCCGTCGGCGATCGCCGTGGCCTGGGTCTCTACCAGCTGGGGCAACCGCCGGTAGAGATCTCCTTCGAGCGTGCGCAGGCCCGCGCGGCGACGCCGTTCGTCATCGGTAAGCGGCCCGAAGCGGGCCCGGGAGGCGTCGGCGAGCACGACGTCGAGTTCGCGGACGTGGTCGATGGTCATCCCGTAGCGGACCGACCCGCTGCCGGCCGAGTTGTTGCCGAGCATCCCGCCCAGGGTGGCGCGGTTGCTGGTCGAGGTGTCCGGCCCGAACATCAGGCCGTGCGCGGCGGCCGCCCGGTTCAGCTGATCCTGGACGACGCCGGGCTGCACCCGCGCGACCCGTTCCTCCGGGTCGATCGCCACGATGCGGCGCAGGTGACGGGACAGGTCCAGGACCAATCCGGGGCCGATGGTCTGCCCGGCCAGGCTGGTGCCGGCGCCGCGCGGGACCACCGGTACGCCGTACGTGCCGGCAAGAGCGACGGCCGCGGCGACGTCGTCGGCGTGCCGGGGGAACACCACGCCGAGCGGTGTGATCGAGTACATGCTCGCGTCACGGGAGAAGAGGTGGCGGGTGTACGAGTCGAGCCCGACCTCACCGTCGAGCGTGCGCTTGAGATCGTGGGCGAGCCCGGCCGGCGCGGTCATCGGCGTTGGAGCCGGTCCAGCGCGGCGTTGATGCCGGTCGGGTCGATCGGGACGCCGGCGGCCACGAGGCCCATCTGAACGCCGGCGAGGGTGCCGGCGAGCATCAGATCGTTGAAGTCGCCCAGGTGCCCGATCCGGAAGATCCGCCCGGCCAGCCTGCCGAGGCCGGCCCCGAGCGACATGTTGTATCGGTCCAGGACGACAGCGCGGATCTTGTCGGCGTCGTACTCGTCCGGGACGGTCACGGCGGTCAGCGAGCCGGAGTATTCGCGCTCGTCCGCACACAACACCGCCAAACCCCAGCCGCGTACGGCCAGCCGGGTCGCCTCGGCGTGTCGCTGGTGGCGCGCATACACGTTGGTCAGCCCCTCCTCCTCGAGCATGCACAGCGCCTCGCGCAGGCCGTAGAGCAGGTTGGTGGCCGGCGTGTAGGGGAAGAAGCCTCGGCTGGTGGCCTCGATGATGGGCTGCCAGTCCCAGAAGGATCGGCTCAGCCGGGCCGTCCTCGACGCGTCCAGGGCCTTTCGGCTGACGGCGTTGAAGCTCAGACCGGGCGGCAGCATGAGGCCCTTCTGCGATCCCGCCACCGTGACGTCGACGCCCCAGGCGTCGTGCTGGTATTCGATGGAGGCGAGGGAGGAGATCGTGTCCACCAGCAGCAGCGCCGGATGGCCGGTCGTATCGATAGCCTCCCGGATCTCCGCGACCCGGCTGGTAACCCCCGTCGAGGTCTCGTTGTGCACGACCAGGACGGCCTTGATGGCGTGTCCGGGATCGGCGCCAAGTTTGTCGGCGACCTGCTGCGGATCGACGCCGTGGCGCCAGTCACCGGAAACGAAGTCGACCTCCAGGCCGAGCCGGCGCGCCATCTCCTGCCACAGCGTCGCGAAGTGGCCGGTCTCGAAGCACACCACGCGGTCGCCCGGACTGAGCGTGTTGACCAGGGCCGCCTCCCAGGCGCCGGTGCCCGACGCCGGATAGACGACGACCGGCTGCATCGTGCCGAACACCGGCTTGAGCCGCTCCAGGAGGTCCAGGGTGAGCTCGGCGAACTGCGGGCCGCGATGGTCGATGGTCGGTGCCGCCATGGCGCGCAGCACCCGCTCCGGCGTGTTGGTGGGGCCTGGGATCTGCAGGAAATGACGACCGGTCATGAACTCCGCCATGGGTAGGCCAAGAAATCGACAGATATCTATCGTAGAGTGTGAGGCCGGGCCGAGTCCCCATCCGGGAGGTTTCGATGTCGGTAGAAATCGTCTCGATAGTCGTCCTCGCCGTCATCTTCCTGATCGCCACGGTACGACCGGTGAACCTCGGCGCGCTCGCCATCGTCGCCGCGTTCATCCTCGGCATCTCGGTCCTCGACGGCGCGGACCTGGACGAGAAGACCGATGCCGTCTTCGCCGGCTTCCCGGGCGACCTGTTCGTCATCCTCGTCGGCGTGACGTACCTCTTCGCCATCGCGACCGCCAACGGCACGGTCGACTGGCTGGTCCAGGCCGCCATTCGGGCGGTGCAGGGCCGCATCGGCCTGATCCCGTGGATCATGTTCCTGGTCACCGCCTGCCTCACCGCCATGGGAGCGGTGGTACCGGCCTCGGTGGCCATCATCGCACCGATCGGCATGGGTTTCGCGGTGCGCTACCGGATCAACCCGTTGATGATGGGCCTGCTGATCATCAACGGGGCGAGCGCGGGCGGCTTCTCGCCGATCAGCATCTTCGGCGGCATCACCAACGGCGTCGTGGAGAAGGCCGGCCTGCCCGGAAACCCGACCCTGCTCTTCCTGGCCTCGTTCATCGTCAACCTGGCCATCAGTATCGTCGCATTCTTCCTCTGGGGCGGCCGAGACCTGCTCGGACGCCGCGTCGCGGCTACCGGCCCCGGCAGCACCGACCCGGACGAGCCTCGAGCCGCCGCCACCACCCAAGCCAGGGGCGCCACCACCACCACCACGACCACGACCACGACCACGACCACGACCACGACCACGACCGAGCCTGCGGCGACGGACACAGCGGCACCACTCACCCTGGACCGCAACCGCATGCTGACCATCGTCGGCCTGCTCGCGCTGGCCGTCGCCGCGCTCTTCTTCGACCTCAACGTCGGCCTGGTCGCGATCACCGTGGCGGTGATACTCACCCTGCTATCGCCCCAATCGGCGAAGGACGCCATCAACCACGTCGCCTGGCCAACCGTGCTGCTGGTCTGCGGCATCGTGATGTACATCGGCGTCATGCAAAGCATCGGCACCATCGACTGGCTCGGCGAAGAGGTCGCCACGGTCGGCACCCCGCTGGTGGCAGCCCTCATCATCTGCCTCATCGGCGCCGCGGTGTCGGCATTCGCCTCCACAACCGGCATCCTCGGCGCCCTCATCCCACTCGCCGTACCGTTCCTCACGGGCACCGACGCCGTGGGAGCGGTCGGCCTCATCACCGCGCTGGCGCTCTCGTCGTCCATTGTCGACTCGAGCCCGTTCTCGACGAGCGGCGCGCTCACCGTCGCAAACACACCGGAGGACCGCCGCGAATACGTCTACAAAGGTCTGATGCGGTGGGGCTTCAGCATGGTGCTCCTCATCCCCCTACTCACCTGGCTAATCTTCGTCGTACCCGGCTGGCTCTGAGCCCGTAACGGGTCACCGGAGGCGATGGTCTCGCCTCCGGTGACGGCACGGAACGGCTAGCGGATGGGCACGGTCTGCGGGATGGTCACGGTCAGCGGTGCGCTGATCCCGGACAGGTAGTTGTCGGTGCCGATCGCCTGGACGGTCATGGTGTATGTCCCGCCCGGGCTGACTGAGCACTCGACGTACACCAGGTCGTGGACGGTGACCAGGGTGCGCGAGGTGGAAAACAGCACGGTGCCTCCGGCGGAGAGCATGTAGGACACCCCGCCGTTGAAGATCGAGGGGTCCCACGCGATGGCGGTGAGCACGCCGTTGACGTATTCGCCACGCAGGTTGGCCGGCGTGGTTGGCGGTGGGCCGGTGCGGGGCAGCGTGGTGAACTGGACCGACACGCTGGGGGAGAGGTTGCCCGAGAAGTCGAGCGCCTGCACCGAGACGGTGTAGGTGTGGCCCGCTTCCAGGCCGCCGAACCCTTGCGAGGTGTTCAGGTCCGTCTGCGTGTAGGGCCCGCTAGGCAGGTCGATGGTCGCCTGGTAGGTGAGCGAGCCCGAGTTGTCGGTCGAGGCGTCCCAGGCGACGGTCGCCCAGGTGAACGACACCGTCTGCACGTGCAGGTTGGTGGGCGTGGTGGGTGGTGTGCGATCGGTCGCGGCGAACGCCGGGCTCGGCGTGAGCAGGGCAGCGGACGCCACCACCGTCGCCGCGACCGCGGTCAGGATCCTCAAGATTCTTTTCATCCCGTACGCTCTCCATTCTGATTCCTGGATTGACATCACTGTGGATCGGGATGGTCAGCGCACTGTCGCATCGCCTTCTGGTACGCGGCTGACGTGGCGCTGAAACGGGACCAGCCCTCAGGCGATTTGGTAGGGTCGTCATCGATGCGTCGCTTGCTGGCAGCCCTCATGCTCATGGCCGTCGTCGCGGTGGCCGGCTGCTCCGACGACCTTGATCCCATCATCGGAACGTGGGATGCCGACGGGCCGCAGCCCACCGGCTTCCCCGACTTCAGCGACCGGGCGACGATCGTCGTGTCCAATGGCCACGCGTCACTGGGCACTCGTTCCGACACCTTGTGCGGCGGCGCCGAGATCAGATCCGGCGAGGGCGACGACCAATTCCGGATCACCTTCCCGACGGACGACCTCGTCGCCTGGTGCCTCGGCATCGACGTACCGCCCAGCCTCGACGTCGTGGTCGACGGTGACACGCTGACTGCGACGTTTACCGGGCAGCCGGCGACGTTGGCCTACCGACTCAAACGCACCCCGCAATAACTGGGCCGGTCGACGTGCCTGCGACGGTCTGTGCCGGCGCCGTACGCCCGCCGCCGTACCGGTAGCCGAAATGAGGATTCCTCATGTCTGCGTGTCGGAGCAGAATGCTGCGCCATGGACTCGTCATTGACGGCTGTAGGGCTGCCCATCGCGCTCGGCATCATCATGCTCGGCCTCGGTCTCGGCCTGACCGTGGCCGACTTCCGCCGGGTCGTGGGTTATCCCAGGCCGGTCCTGATCGCGCTCGGCTGCCAGGCACTGCTGCTGCCCGCGCTCTGCTTCGGGCTGGTCGTCGCGCTGGACCTGCAGCCCGCGTTGGCGGTCGGCATGATGCTGCTCGCGGCGTCGCCCGGCGGCACGACGGCCAACCTGTACAGCCACCTCTTCGGCGGACAAGTGGCGCTCAACGTGACCCTCACCGCCGTCAACTCGGTGCTCGCGGTCGTGACGCTGCCGGTCGTCGTGAACCTCTCGGCCGCGTACTTCCTCGGCGATGCCGGGTCCATCGGCCTGCAGTTCGGCAAGGTGCTGCAGGTCTTCGCGATCGTCCTGGTGCCGGTCGCCGTTGGCATGGCGCTGCGGGCGCGGTTCCCGAGGCTGGCCGACCGCCTGGCCCGGCCCGTCAGGATCTTGTCCGTCGTTGTGCTGGTCGCGGTCGTCGTTGGCACGGTGCTCAAGGAGCGCGAGAACGTGGCGGACTACTTCGTCGCCGTTGGCATTGCGGTCCTCATCTTCAACGTGGTGAGCCTCGCCATCGGGTACGGCGCGCCGCGGCTGGCCGGGGTCGGCAGGCGCGAGTCGATCGCCACCGGCATGGAGATCGGCATCCACAACAGCACCCTGGCGATCACGATCGCGATCAGCCCCACCCTGCTGAACAGCACCGAGATGGCGATTCCCGCCGCCGTGTACAGCATCGTCATGTTCTTCACCGCCGCCGCCTTCGGATACCTCGTCACCCGGCGGCGGAAGGAAGCGGGCATCCCCGTGTGACCAGCTCGAACGATGCTGATCAATGTTGCTGTTTCGTTACCGACGCAACCCTTGCGCAACCCCTCTAGCGGGACGTCAAAGTATCGGTCAACACGAGTTGTCAACACGAGTTGAGGATGCTGATGGCGACGCGACGCGAGGTGGCACAGCTGGCCGGCACGTCCGTCGACGGGATCGAGGCGTCGTGACAGCCGCGGGGCACGTGGTCGTGGTCGGCAGCGCGAACGTCGACCTGTCGGTCGCGGTGAGCAGGCTGCCTCGGCCCGGCGAAACCATCCTCGGCGGCGAGCTGATCCGGGGCGGGGGCGGCAAGGGGGCAAACCAGGCCACCGCGGCCCGGCGCGGCGGCGCGAAGGTGTATTTCGTCGGTGCCGTCGGTCGCGACGACCTCGGGGCGGAACTGGTACGGGTGCTGCGCGCAGCCGGCGTGGACGTGTCGCTCGTGGCCCGGGCCGAGGTTCCGACCGGCACGGCGTTGATAGTCGTGGACCCGGACGGCCAAAACATGATCACGGTGTCGCCGGGCGCGAATGCCACCCTGGGCGTGTCGTCGTTGGCCGGGCTGGCGGCCGTGCTGCCCGGTACCGCCGCCCTGCTGCTCCAGCTCGAGGTGCCGGTATCCACGGCCCTCGCCGCGGCACGGGCGGCCCGCGACGCCGGGGTGCCCGTCGTGCTGAACGCCGCGCCGTTGCCGGCTCGCCCCGATCCCGATCTCGACGCGCTCCTGGGCGCCGTGGACCTGCTCGTGGTCAACGAGACGGAAGCCGCCACGCTGACCGGCGTCGTCCGCACGGACCAGGCCCTGATGGCCTCGTCCCTGTTGACCCGGGTGCCGGGAGACGTGGTGATCACCCTGGGTGAGCACGGCGCGATTGCGGCGACCACGGCGATGACGACCGTTGCTGCGCCCTTTCCGGTCGATGCCGTCGACGCCGTCGGTGCCGGCGACGCCTTCTGCGGCGAGTTGGTCGTCGCCCGCTACCGCGACGGTCTCACCCTCGATGCGGCGGTGCGCCGCGCCTGTGCGGCCGGCGCGCTCACCGCGTCCAGGCGCGGCGTCTGGGGTGCCCTGCCCACGCGAGCCGAGATCGACTCGCTGGTCGGGGAGGCCTAGCGTGCGCGCCACCGGAATTTGGCATCCACGCCTGACGCAGATCATCACCGCGCTCGGGCACGGCGACCTGCTCGTCGTCGCCGATGCGGGCCTGCCGGTGCCGCCCGGCGTCGAGTCGATCGACCTGCTCTGGCGCCGGGGCGAGCCGCACCTGGTGCCCGTCGTCGAGACGCTGCTCGCCGAGTGCGCGGTCGAAGCGGCGGTCGTCGCGCTCGAACTGGTGGAACCCGTCGTCGTCGCGGACCTCACAGCTGTCCTCGGTCAGATCCCCACCGAGGCTGTGTCCCACGAACACCTCAAACGGCTGACTGCCTCCGCGCGAGCGATCGTGCGGACCGGGGAGGCCACACCGTACGCCAATGTCGTCTTCCGCGCGGCTGCCGTGTTCTAACCGAGCACCTTTCCAGCGCACGATGATCACCGGTGCTGTCATCGTCGTGGTGCTCGACCCGTACCGCCGGCGCCTGTCGAACAGGCTGTCGGTCCAGGAATAACGATCGGCACAGTGAGTACGAGGCGGGCGCCGCAGTGGCCCGGCTCGGGTGCCTCGGCCGTCAAGGCCCCGCCGTGCGCCGCGGCGATCTCGCGGGCGATCGCGAGTCCCAGACCCGTTCCGCCGCCGTCGACCCGGGTGCGTGCCTCGTCCAGGCGGACGAATCGATCAAAGACCCGGGACCGGTCCGCGGCGTCGAGGCCGGGCCCGTCGTCGGTGACCTCGAGGATCAGGCGTCCGGCGTCATGGCGGAGCCGGACCAGCACGGCCGAACGCGCGTAGCGGTTGGCGTTGTCGATCAGGTTGGTGATGAGGCGAAGCATCGCGGTGCGGCTTCCCCGGATCATTCGCCCGTCCGAATCGTCCCGTAGCCGCACCGCGCTGCCGCGGATGACGTCACGGACGACGTCGGCCACGACGAATGTGTCCTTGTGAAGCACCTGCCCCGCGTCGAGACGGGCCAGCAGCAGCAGGTCGTCGACTATCTGCCGGAGCTGCTCGACGTCGCGCATGCTCTCCGCGGCGACGGGCGGCCAGTCGGCCGTGGCCGGGCGCGCCGCCGCCAGCTCCAGCCGGGTGAACAACGTGGTGAGCGGGCCGCGCAGCTCGTGCGAAGCGTCGGAGGTGAAGGTACGCAGGCGCGCGACCGCACGCTGCAGCTGGTCGAGGGTCGCGTTCATGGTCGCGGCCAGCCGGGAGACCTCGTCGCCGGTGCGCCGATCCGGCACCCGCCGATGCAGGTCGTGCGCGGTGATCTCGGCGAATTCCGCGCGGATGGCCTCGACGGGCCGCAGGGCTCGGCCCATGGCGAGCCAAGTCAGCACCGCCACCAGCAGGAGCAGCAGCGGGATCCCGATGAGCATCAGCCTGACCATGGTGTCCTGGGCCGTGTCGATCAGTGTGTAATCGACCTGTTGCGCCTCTTGCATCTCGTCGAACGGCAGGTCGGTGGTGGGCACGTCGGAGCTGGGGGCAACGCTCGGCCCCGGCTCTGCGGCGGGGCTCGATCCGGTCGTGGGCGGGGGCGTGGTGATCGCCAGGTCGGTCGCCTCGACGAGGGCGATTCCGACGAGTTCATGGCGGACGGCGTACAACAAGGTGCCGGCGCTGACGGCCAGGGCCAGGGCCGTCATCAGGGTGACCACGGCGGTTGCGCGGCCGCGGACGGTGCGCGGCGTCAACCGCACCCGCCCCGCCGGCGTCGCGCCACGCTTGCTCGTGAGGTTCCACACGACGTCCAGCATGCCTGGTGTCGGCGTCGGAACCCTGAACGCCGGCTTCAGGATTCTCAGCCCGGACGCGTCCCGCGCCAAGCGCCTGCCCGGCACCTGACGCGGGACTCCGTACGGTTGGAGATCAGCGCTGGGCTGTCGTCCCGCCCTGGCCGATCGTCTCGGGGGCGTCGGAGACGGCCGTCGCTTCCATGATCGGCACGCCGCTCATGTCCGGGGCCGGCCCGTCGTCGAGGACCGCCTCCTGGACGGGCTCGAGCGTCACGTCCACGATCGGCACGCCGCTCATGTCCGGTCCCGGCCCGTTGTCCAGGACCGCTTCCTGGGTGTCCGGCTTGGGCCCGGGAGTCGACGCGGCGTTCGCCGCGGCCGCACCGCCGAGAATCGCCAGACCGGCGATCGCGGCGGCACCGAGCGCGAGCCCGACCCGCCCCTTGCGGCTGATCCGGACGGCGGAAAGTCGGTTCATGGTCTGACCCTTTCGGCAGAGGTGTCGTCGGGCGGTTGCCCTGGACAGCGCCGACTATGAACGGAAGCCGCTGGCGTCCCGCTGAAGATCCTGAAGTGCGTCTTCAGGATCTTCGCGCTGGAACGGCGCATCCTTGGGGCCATGCGGATCCTGGTGGTCGATGACGACGCACGCCTGGCGGCACTGCTACGGCAGGGTCTGCGCGCGGAGGGCTGCGCCGTCGACGTCGCGGCCGACGGGCCGGAAGGCATCCGAATGAGTACGGAAAATGCGTACGACGTGATCGTGCTGGACGTGATGCTGCCCGGTCTCAACGGATTCCGGGTCTGTGCGCACCTGCGTGAGGTCGGCGTCCGTACGCCGATCCTCATGCTGACGGCCAAGGACGGCGAGTATGACGAGGCCGAGGGTCTGGAGACCGGCGCCGACGACTACTTGACGAAGCCGTTCTCCTTCGTCGTCCTGATGGCGAGGCTCCGGGCCCTGGTGCGCCGGACCCGCCCGGACCGGCAGGTCGTCCGGCACTTCGGCGATCTCGAAATCGACCCGACCGCCCACCGGTGCCGCCGCGCGGGGCAGGACATCGCGTTGACCGCCCGCGAGTTCGCTGTGCTGGTCCAACTCGCCGACCACGTCGGCGAGACGCTGCGCAAGAGCGACATCCTGG
>Ga0307515_10021526_pt1 | contig 11424 bp, 1 predicted proteins | sample 17_EM_MG_FD_194513 | JGI IMG/M metagenome (GOLD analysis project Ga0307515, IMG submission 194513) | Populus trichocarpa ectomycorrhiza microbial communities from riparian zone in the Pacific Northwest, United States - 17_EM | ecosystem: Host-associated > Plants > Roots > Unclassified | place... | reverse complement strand
GCAATTAATAAACGGATGGGTGGCCAAAACAACGGTGTAGTTGGCGTAATTCCGACTTAGTTAAGTGGCTTTAAGTAATACTCTTTTCTAGTTAATAAAGGAGTAACTAGGGGTAACCCTACTTGCGTATAACGGGCACCCAATTATCTCCCTAAATAAGTATATTCTTAAGGTTATTAAGCCTAACGCCTAATTTATTTATATCTTTAATGTAAAATAGAAATAGAGTATTTATAGGAATAATATAGAAAGTAATATATCCTAAGGGGGTTTAGACCCTAATTGTGCTAAGAAAAATTACAGTACCCTTACTAAAACGAATCGTATATTGGCCTGCCATTAAATAGTTAATCTAAACAGAGTTATTAAGCTGCTAAAGGGCTTAAACTTAAGGTTCTCCTGCTGTAGATACTCCTGCGGCTCTAGTATCTAGCATAATACCATAGAAGACATTTACTAAGTATCTGTTGTTGAAGGAGAACGCAAAGCTCTCCTTTAGCTTATTAAAGATATCTAACTTCGTAATAGAATAGAGCGTAGATTAATTATTAAGAATAGCGACGGTTTATATACTATCTACCTTACTATACTTAGTAAAGTATTAGTTAGGAGAGTAGTTCTTAATTTCTATATCTATAAGGAGCTGTTTAGTCTTATTAACCTTACCTTTAAGATCTTCTATGCCTTTATATTAAACTAGGAAGCTTTAAAAGTAGGCTATAGTAACCTTGCGATTTTTAATATTTCTTATACTCTAACGGAACTTATTATATACCTCTTTTCGCTTATTAAGGGAGTATTTAGTTAACTAGCAATTTAGCTTCTTATAAACGTAGCACTTCTTCTAGCAATTACTTCGAAATAAACCTTTATAGGGACCTCCATAATTACCTTATAGTCGACATTAATTATACCCTTTACCGTATTCCCTACTACGGCCGCTATATATTTGATTAGTTTAGTTATAATTATATTAGTCGGGAATACTTAGTTAGGTAGGGCTTTTGGTATAGAGCTGTTAAGATTCTTGTATTTGCATTATAGTACCTACAGCGGAGCGTAGCTCGGTATATACTCCTTTAAATATATTTATAGGTTTATATAGCGCCAAGTTGCACTTAGGAATGCTACGGCATGCTAAAATAACCTAGTCCCTTAAACTGTTCTTATTTTAATAAGTTTTGGTAAGGCCACATTAGATTTTCTAGAGTTTATTAAAGAGTAGTTAAAGGCACTCTAAATGAGTTTTTATTAGGTTAGAAGTAATAACTCTTTAGAACGTAGTCTCCCGCTATTCGGATATATAAAGTTAGCGATTCTTATTAGTCTTAAAGTGGGCTCTAGTGAGCTAAAGCATTACATTAAAGTTATAGTTTTTACCTATAATATAGTCGTAATAGAATATTGCTGCCTATTCCTTTAATATAACAGAGAAAGCGTAATGGTACTAGTGGCGTTAAATTCTAACCTTATTGCAATAGTTATAAAAGACCTATAGTTTTACTCCGAGTATATCGTATAGTTTTCCTTTAAACTTCTTCTCTTCGTCCGAATATACCTTTATTAGATTTATAACTTCTTATAATAAAGGCTTACTAGTTAGCTAAAGTAGAGGAGGTAGAGGCGGAGCAACTCTAAGTGGGAGAGCACCTTTAGGTGGGAGAGCAGCTTTAGGTAGGGGGTTAGTGTTCTAGGGGTTTTAATATAAATTAAAGTTGCCTTCTAAAGAATATAGGTTGTTTTTAGGTTTCTATAGTTAACATATAATCTCAGCTTCCATCTATATTGGTTCTTCTATACTAGTAATAACGGCCTAAATATTACTAGTAATTAGGTTACCGTTCTTAGTAATGTATACCCTATTACTATAGAGGAAGTCTTAAAAATCCTAAACAATATTAACGTTGCTAAGTGCCTAGGTATTAGCAGTCCATCCTATAAAATCCTCCCTAAAATACTCCCATAGTTGTAAATCGGCGTAATATCTATTTCGGTAGAATATAATATGGTATAGGAGAAAGCTATTAACTTATTTTGCGGTATAAGTTATTATATTAAAGGCGAATTCGTCCTAATCTTTATTAATAAGTTTCGCGTGCTTAGCTACCCCTAGTAGTAAGAAGTCTTTCTAGTTATTTAAAGTAGGCGTAGCCATATTTTTAGAGGAAGGGAAGTGTTGTTGGTATAGGGATTGTTATTTAGTGTAGGGGTTATTGTTTAGTACGCGTTCGTAATATATATTTGCGGTTATAGGGCTTAGGACCAGTTCTAGCCTTAAATCGCAAAGACTCGTAAAGCGTGTTGTTCTGCGTGATGGACGCAAGAATCTGTAATCTTAGAAAGGCTTAGGACCAGTTCTAGCCTTTAAATCCTTAGATTTGTGGAAGAGTTCTATTTAAGGTTTAGGACTAGTTTTAACCTTAAAAGACAGCTTCCTTTAGCACGAGTAGCACTAGTACAGTGGCTTATCTCTTCTTAGTGGAATACCTTACTGTTCTGTGGTATAATAGTGAAGTTAACCACTAATTAGTATTGGTTACATAAAGGGATATTATATAGCTACGGTTCGTAGATAGTATAATGATTATTATTCTATTTTAATGGTTAAAGAAAGGGGTAAGGAACTTAAGGTTCCTTACCACGCTAGTGCCGCGGCGGCACGTGACGGCAACTTGCCGCACGTAACGGCAACTTGCCACATGTGGTGGCAATATGCCTCATATAGTGACCACTTGCCTTTATTCCCAACATTATCTAAAGCTAATTATTTCTATCCTCTACCTTACGTTCTACCTATTTAATTATTTCTAGCCCACCTTTTATAGGTATAAGAACACCCAAGAATACCATACGTTTAACTACTAAACTATTAAAATTAAATATCCCTAAAAAGATACGTTTGCCATAATATAGATACAAGCTATCTTATTAGCACTGCCGTATATAGCAAAGGGCAAAAATATCTTTAACCTATAGAACTATTAGACTAATATAACTAAAGGTTAAGTAGTATCTTTTACCTTAATACCGTTATAATCTGTATTAGGTTTATAAAAGCTTTATAGGAAATCTTAAAGAGAAACGGGAGAACAATCTAGTCTAAAAATTAAATTGTCCTTTGTAATTTCCAGCAGCTTTATTACAATATTATTCTTAAGGTAAAAATACTAGATAAGGATAATAACGGGAGTAAAGGTCTGGTGGCCTCTTTATATAGGACTAAAGAATACATATTTATATACACTCTATAGCACATTCTCTTTACCTATAAATATTAAGACAATTTCTATAAGTCGCCCGCATCTCTTCCATAAGGCGCGTTAATACTTAGGCGCGCATTAGTATAATAATAGTTCTTAGGAACGGGCGGTATTATATAGGCCCTACCTAACCGGAAATCAGCCCCACTAAAAATTAGCCCTACTAAAGAAAAATCAACCCCTTTAAAGGGTCTTTATATCTATTTACTAATACGTCTATTACTGTCGGGAATAAGGCAATTTGCCGTCACGTGATGGCAAGTTGCCATCACGTGTCGCCGCGGCACTAGCGTGGCGAGGAGCCTTAAGCTCCTCGCCCTTCCTCTTTTCCAATCAATAAGCTTTATCAACCAACATCACTATAACCTACTCGAGTAGTCGTTATTGGTGAGTCACCCTGTGTGACCAACAATTACTTATATCTTTCTTAAACTTATTATATCCGCACTATAGATAGCTTCTAGCATAGATAGTAGATATTTAGATTACTTACGCGCCTTTCTATTAGTATAGAGCCAATCCCTATCCTCCTAAAAGGAGGACTTCCCCTTCTATAAAATACCTAACAGTAAAGCAACATTACCTTATATTTTACTATACATTAAGGTATTTCCAACGCTAGGTAAATTAGCAGTATGCTAATAAAAAATATTTAAAAAATTGCCAGGCAATATACTACTAAAATCCTCCGCACTACTAAAGACGTAGTCTTCGTTAAAAACTAATATCTAGTATATTATAATAATATAAATAAGGAAATCTAGGCGAACCCTAGGGATAGCACGGCAAAGGCTATAGTAATATTAGCACTTAGCCTACTAAGTTCGGATAACGGTTTACTAGAGTTTAGGATTTCCACGAAATATAAATACCCTAAACTTTAGAGCGGCAATATAATAGGCGCACTTAATAATATGCCTCAACACTTTATAAAGAAGGGGGGTAGATATACTTATATATCTATATAGGTTTGTACAGCCGCAGCTTTATAGGAGCTGTTTAAGGCCGCGGGTTCCTTAGAAGCAAAGTAGGAATAATATTAAAATATACGGGGAGTGCTATATTGCAAATTCTAGTTTAGGTTAAGGCTTACTATATATAGAAATATAAGGTACAAATTAGGCTAGTATTTATTACTATAGTAGCTAGCGGAGTAATTAGCTAGAGATTAGAATTTAAATTAAAAGGAATTAATAGAGGTTTAAAAGGAGGAGGTACTTTAGAATTTAAGTAATAGTCTAGGTTTATATTAGAAGGAATTAATAGTAAATCTAAGTAGATTTAAGGAATTAAGGTAGATTTAAAAGAGAAGAACATCCTAAGGGTTAAGTAATAGCTTAGGTCGAGAGGGATTTCTAAAGGGTATAAGTAGATCTTAGGGATTAAGGTAGATCTAAAAGGAAATAGCATTTTAGGAGGGTCCAAATAAAGATTGGCTATACTATATTAGTCCCTTAAAGACGTTAGAAATATTTAATTAGAACTCCTATTAGGGACGGCTTACGGACTACTTATTTTAGATAACTTACGCCTAATACGTTTAGTATTAGACTGCTTAGTAGTAGTTAATCTTTTTATACCCCTAGGGCTTTAGATAGCGCTACTAGCTTTAGACTAACTTATAGAGTTAGTATTAGCACGATAGAGATATACATTCTTTAGGTTCCTTACTAAAGGAAACAATTCCATTTATTTCTAGCACTATAGTTATATTTCTATCTAGGCAATTAATATATTAAATTCTTTAGATACTATATGCCTTTTAATACTATTATAGGTTAGTCGTTAATTTAATAGAGGTAATTAAAAACTAATATTATACTGGAATCTAGGTTGTAGAGACTAATAAGTACTCTAGGTTTAAAACAACTCTATTTTTAGCTAGCAATATTATTTAGTTTAAGGCGCTCTCCTCCTAATAGATAGGGTCAGATAATCTGTATTCTCTGTGGCGTAGGACGTGCACGAGTCACGTGTACGGGTCACGTGCATTGTAAATATCTTCGTCTAAGCCCAGGGGCCCTAGGTCAAGCAACCATTAAGACACCATCAAGATCATCAATCAATTAACCCATTTCATCAATGAATAGCTCTATATGAGTTATCTGACAGTTATGAGCCCGGTCCGCCGACACAAGAAGCTTTTCAGCTATTACTCAATCATTTGAAGAAATTTTACCTCATCGTCAGACTCTGACACCTCATCGTCAGGACGCAGACTCTGACAGAAATCCTACCTCAATTGTCACAAGACGAGATTCCACGAGATTCCACGAGATTCCACGAGATTCCACCTCAATCGTCAAAGGACGATCCTGACGACAAGGACGATCCTGACGACGGGACGATCCTAATGACGAATTCCATCTCAATTCCCATCTGCCTATCAGTTAAATGACTCCACTAACGTCGAGTTCGTTGAATACAATCATCCTTAATAAGCCAGAAGACTGGGAGCAATGGATCTAGCAACTATAAGCCCTCGCGGACAAACGAATTTGGGCCCACGTTAACCCTAACAATGCAGCACTAGAACAAGGTCTACTATAAAAACCACCTTATCTAAAGGTCACAGATTTAAATGAGAATGTAACCTTATATATATAGCTCTCGACAAATTAATAGAGGACGTACGAGAATAGTAGACGATACTACGATCAAGATATAAAGTACTTCCTAAAATAGGAAGAGCATCTGCAATAGATACGCACCTAGATCACGTCTATAGTATCGATTTAGAAGAAGCTACTACTTAACCCTTCCGTAACCGTTAAGGAATGGCTATCTTGGTTAAAAGAGAACATAGAACCTACCTTATTGTTCGTTAGGAAGAAGGTACAACATTAGTATATGGAAGCCCTTAAGGGGTTTAAACAATTGTTAAAATTAAACTAATGGCTAGATTAATGGGAATACGTAATATTACTAGGAGAGAAGTATAAGATCCCTTAAATATCTAATAGAATCTGGTTTTAAGAATTAGCAGACATTATTTAACCTTTTAGCGACGCCTACTGTATAAAGTACACTACTAAGTTAAATAACCCGCAGAAGTTAAGATCTTCTAAATACCGCAGAGTAGTAAAGGAGCTGTAAGAAGGACTTAGAACACCCTTAAAGAAAGCCAATACTACTATAAAAGGGAGTACCTTTAATGCAGACTTCGCAGAGTAAGCTATTAAGGATTACTCTAATACTACTAAAGGTTTATAAAGAGGAAGAGCTTTAGCACGTAATAGACGCTTAAAGAGAGCTAGGATACTAGTGAATAAGGAGACGTCCTATAAGAAGCTAATACCTAAGTGCTTAGCGTATAGAATATAAGAACACTCCCTATAGGACTGTTAGTATTTATTTAAAGATAAAAGACCTATAGGAGTTATAATAGGAGATGCGCGCATTAATAGGGCACTAAAGAAGGTAGAAAAGAATAAAAATCTTACTAACTAAGTTATAAAGATTAGACTTAAAGAATAGGAAGATAAGGCTTAATAATAATAGAACGAGAGTTAGGAAGTTAAGATTAAGGGAGAAGCTAATGCGATATTCCTAGAATCGTATTATACTGGTTAACTCTATCCACTAAAGCTATTAACTATTCTTAACTTAGGAACTACTCTCTATATCTTTAATAACCTTTCTTATTTCTATAACTTTAGGAAAGCTCTAAAATACGAATACGTTATCGCCGGCAGCTTAGAAGCGCCTATACTAGGTTATAGCAATATTACTATCTAAGTTATAAAACCAGACAAGAGTAAGGGAATCCTACGTCTTAAGGACGTTGCTTTTTATACGGACTTTAATACAAACCTTATATTGTTCCGTCTACTTTAAAAATAAAAGTACTACTAGAACAATAAAGGAGATAATAATCTTCTAGTTTAGAAGGATAATATAACCCTATATTAAATAGAAGAACGTTATAGATAATAGACTATTAAATATATCCGACTAGGAAGTCTATTAGCGTTTAATATAAGCCGACTACTATATTAACGGAAGCGTAGAGTATTATTAAGAGACGCTTATCTAGATTTAAAAGGAGATATACGTTTATAGTATTTACGTCTAGGTTATCCAGGACCTATAAGCCTTTATTATTTAGGTCTTAACGCCTTAAGAGTTAAGCTTTAAGGCCTAAAGACGACGGAATATTAATATTGCAGTCTCGCTAAAATTAAGCGTTAGGTCTTACGAAGGTTCTCAAAACGGAAAATTAATAAACCCTATCTTAACCTCTATATTAACTAGACTAACCTTAAGAAAGCGTATACTAGATTTGTACGAGTTATATTTATCTATAATACCTTCTTAGAAAGAACCTTCCCGTATTTTATAATAATATATAGCGAAGAGAAGAAGACACTATAAGTGCTTAAAGATTTTACCTAATGGATTCGTCTAAGGTATAACCTTAAGGTTAATACTATTAGATTAGACAACGAGCTAGGGAAAAGGAGAACCCTTAAATGGCTATGGACTTAAGGAATTATATTTAAGCCTTTGGCGCTATATACCTAAGCTTAAAACAGTACCGCTAAACGCTTAGGGGGTGTAATTATTAAGAGATTACGAGTAATAAGAATTACTGCTAATTTACCACACGACCTATGGAACGAGATAGTCGACTATATAGTATACCTTCGAGGTTAAACGCCACTAAAAAGTAATAGCTGGAAATCGCTATATAAGAAGTTCTATGCCTTCCTAGCTAATAGGTTAAGAAAGCCGCAACTAGCGCACCTAAAAGCCTACGGCTGTAGGGCGTACGTAATAACGTCGGACGCCTAGCTAAAGAAGAAAAGGCTAAGTAAGCTAGATCCGCAAGCCTATATCAGCTACCTTATTAGCTATAACTCTACCAATATCTATAGGATCTGGATCCTATATAAAGATATCGTCATCTCTACTAGGGACGTTATCTTTAATAAGAAGACGTTTTTTAACGGTAAGTAAACGGATATCTTAAAGGACCTACACGCTAAGTTAGACACGCTAATTAAGAAGATTTAACTCCCTAATACCCTAACTAAGAATAAGGTTCTTCTAGAAGATGATAAAGAAGTACTTAAACCGTTAAGTTAAGAGGAAAACAATGACGTCAATAATAAGCCAGTTTAAGCCTTTAATAAGTTAGCAGATCTTAAGCTTATAAGAGCTCTTAAAGATACGTACTATACACTACCTCCAATAAAAGAAGATGAAGAATCTCTATATGCCTTTTACGTTGAGTATCCTATAAAGTTAGATGTATAAGGTACTAATTAAGACGTCGCTTATTAAGTAGGAGATGCGTTTAATACTTAGGGGGTGTCTAATAACTTAGTTAAAGACTTATTTAAGGAAGCCAGCGATAATAGGTTTAAAGACTTTGTTACTAAAAGGATCACGTCAGCCTATTACAGCGCCTTTTTAGCAGGAAGGAAGTTTAACCTTAATAGTTAACTTAACAACAGCAAGCTAAAATTAGGTAGAATACGCGATGTTAGATTACATAGGAAGAATCTACCTCTACCACCCTAGTTAATCCAGGACCTTAATACATATCCTCTTTAAGATTAGTTCTAAGAGGCTTAACAAGCCTATCTCTAATCTTATTATTAAATAAGGTCATTTTAAGAAACAGATAAGAAGCACGTAAAGGGATAGTAGGTTCTTAGCTTAATATAGGTGTTTGTCTATAAGACGGACAAGTATAGATTTCTCTAGAAATATAAGGCATGCTTAATAGTCTGCGGAAATTAATAGGCCCCAGGAGACCTACCTATAAGAGCTACTATATTAGCTAGTACAACCTTTTAAACCCTTATAGCGATTACTATAAAATTCAACCTAGAGATAACACAGATAGATACAGTTAATGCGTTTATCTATTGCGATCTCAATAAGGTCGTTTATATAAAGCTACCGCTAGGGTTTAATAAAGGAAAGATAGACAAAGTACTACGCTTAAGAAAAGCCCTATACGGACTATAACGATCACCACTATTATAGCAGAAAAATCTCACGAGCTTATTAAATAAATTGGGTTTTAAAGAAGTACCCTAGGAGCCGTATGTTATGCTAAAAGGTAAAATAGTCGTCTTCTTCTACGTTAATAATATTATCTTCTACTACTAAAAGACAGATAAGAAAAAAGCTTAAGAAGTAATTAAGGAGCTAAGCAAGGAATACTAGATAAGTACCCTTAGCGAGCTAAAATAGTTTCTAGGAATTTACGTACTACGCAATTATAGCTAGAGGCTCCTATAGCTATTCTAGGAAGCCTATATTAAGAAGATAGCTAACTAGTATAAGATAGATCTTAAAGGGCGTTTTCTAGACACTCCTATGGTAGAATCGGAACTCCTCCCTATTAATTACCGTATAATCCGTCTGACGCGTTTATCCCCCAATATAGACCTATTAGTCCGTCCTATATCCCTACTAGCTTCTACAATGCTATATTAGAGAAAACTAGGTTTAGTACTCTATATAGCCACTATAACGCGTCTAGATATTACCTTTGCAGTATTATAGCTAGTAAGGTTTAATTAGGACCTAAGCTAAGAGCACTATTAAGCGGCAGATAGAGTTATCTAGTACCTATATAGTATAAGGAGCAGAGCAATCTACTATAGAGGAGATAAGGAAGGAATAAACAGTAGAGGGAGAGATAAAGGAATACGCGACTAAGGACAAGACGACGGAGACGGTAGAAGTAAAGCGCAATCATTTATCTATGCTAGCAACACATCATTTATGGACAATTCCGTCGATAGAAAGAGCTCGTAAGAATACATTATAAAGCTATTTGGGGGGCTAATTACCTAAAGAGCAAATAAGCAGGGTATAGTTATAACGTTGAGCATAGAAGCCAAGTTATTAGCCCTATTACAGATAGTAAAGAAAGCTATCTTTATTAGTAGGCTGTTTAAAGTAATAACGTTACAGCTAAACGAGCCCTTAATTATTAAATGCGATAACACCTAGACGCTTTAACTAATTATAGAAGATACGGTAAAGCTAATTATGAAGCTCTAATACGTTAACATCTATTAACACTAGCTATATTAGGAATACGTAATAAGACGAGTATGATTTTAATAGATAGCGATAAAGGAGATGATTACTAATAGACTCACGAAGGCCCTACCCAAGTAGAGGTTTAAGAGCTTCGTTAATATAATCGGAATAGTAGATATTAAGGAGCGGCTGAATAAGGAGAAGCAACTGGAGGACCTAAGGGAGAAGGTTAGGGCGAGAAGGAAGGATTTAGATAAGATTACGGTTTAATTAACGCATGGACGGACACGAGAAGGTAGCTAGCTTCGTCCTCGACTAGGTTAAAGCTAAGGGGGTATATTAGATAATCTGTATTCTCTGTGGCGTAGGACATGCACGAGTTATGTGTACGGGTCACGTGTATTGTAAATATCTTCGTCTAAGCCTAGGGGCCCTAGGTCAAGCAACCATCAAGACACTATCAAGATTATCAATTAATCAACCCATTTCATCAATGAATAGCTCTATATGAGTTATCTGACAGATAGGCCATCTCCCGTACTAAAGCTTTAAATTATTAGCCCTTTTTAGGCCTATAACCTTCTTTCTTTAATCACTCCACCTTATTATCTAGTATCTTAGATAGAATAGACTTTATCAACCTACGACTAACTACATTTTTGCCTATATTAAGGATATCAGCTAGGTTATAAATTATTACCTAGTTATTAGCTTTTACTAGTTTAATATATAATTCCCAGAGAGCTTTAAATAATCTACTCTTAGCCAAATTATAAGGCTTAAGAAACTATTCTAATTTACAATTATCTAGAGACTAAATTTTTATGTAAACTGTAACTAGTCGCTCTATAGCTGCCGGCAATAAATTTTAGCATTTTTTAGGGGCGGGGCTTTTTCCGTAAAGTAGGTCTAGGCTTTTATTAAAAGGTAGGGTTCCTTATCTTTTAAAAATCCGGAATAATAAAATAAATTCAACTATAGCTTTCCCAGTCTCTAGATCTATAGGGGTCGTTAAGGCCTCTAGGGCTTTTAGGGCTTTTAGGGCTTTTAGGGCTTTTACAGCTTTCGCGGCTTTTAGGATTACTAGGGTATTCTAAGGGCCTAAAACTATTAGGGTTTTATTTAAGCTAAGCGCCTCTCTATAGTTAGTGGATAA
>Ga0307515_10021525_pt1 | contig 11424 bp, 8 predicted proteins | sample 17_EM_MG_FD_194513 | JGI IMG/M metagenome (GOLD analysis project Ga0307515, IMG submission 194513) | Populus trichocarpa ectomycorrhiza microbial communities from riparian zone in the Pacific Northwest, United States - 17_EM | ecosystem: Host-associated > Plants > Roots > Unclassified | place... | reverse complement strand
GAACCTCGACGCCATGCGCGGCCTGGTGTGGGCGGTCGCCTCGCTCGACGCGCCGTGGGTCGCGCCGCTGCTGGGCGATCTCGCGATCGTCGCCGCGGGAAGGCTCGTCGGCGGGTGGGGCGAGCTGCGCAGCGAGCGCCTTGTCAACGCCTCGATCGGTTCGCTCGGCGAGCGCGCGGACGAGGCGTCGGTCGCGCAGCTGTCGCGGATCCGCTCGCGCCTGCGGCGCAAGACGATGCTCAAGACCGTCGACAAGGCACTGTCCAGAGTGGCCGAACGCAGCGGGATGACCCGCGAGCGGCTGCTCGACCGGACCGTGCCTGACTACGGTCTCGACGCCGACGGTGTGCGCAGCGAGCCGGTCGGCGAGTACACGGCCGTCCTCGCGCTGACCGACGACGGCGTGAGCCTCGTCTTCGCCGACGCGAGCGGCCGTCGCCTCGCCGGGGTGCCCGCGGCCGTCCGCGCCGAGCACGGCGACGTCCTCGCGGACCTCCGCCGCGAGGTCAAGGAGCTCAAGCAGCTGCTGCCCACGCAGCGTTTCCGGATCGAGGACGCGCTGGGCTCGGGCCGGGTGTGGGACGGCGCCGAGTGGCGCGAGTACTGCCTTGAGCACCCGGTCACTGGCCGCATCACCCGCGCGCTCATCTGGGAGGTCTCCACCGACGGCGGCGAGACCTGGCGCGCCGGCCTGCCCGGCGAAGGCGGCGAACTGTCCATGGTGGACGGCGGCCTCCTCGTCGTGCCCGACGGCGCCGGGGTACGGCTGTGGCACCCGGTCCGGGCCACCCGCAACGAGGTGGCGGCCTGGCGCGACCGCGTCGCCGAGGAGCGGGTGCGGCAGCCCTTCAAGCAGGCGTACCGCGAGATCTACCTGCTCACCCCCGCAGAGGAGACCACCCACGACCACTCGAACCGCTTCGCCGCGCACGTGATGCGCTACGGCCAGGCCAAGGCGCTGCTCACGTCACGCGGCTGGTCGGGGCTCAGCCTTGGCTTCTGGGACGGAGGCTTCGAAGGCCGGGCCGAGCGGGTGTACCGCGACGAGGCCGGCGGGACGGAGTACCGGGCGGTCTTCGACATGACGCTGCTCGACTCCCACGACGGCGACTACAACCCGAACCTCTGCTCCAGCGACAGCGTGGCGTTCACTCGCGACGGCCAAGTGCCGGCCCTGAGCGAGATTCCGCCGCTGGTGCTGTCGGAGGCCTTCCGCGACTGCGATCTGGCCGTGGGCGTCACCTCCATCGCCACCGACCCCACCTGGGCCGACACCGGCCGCGACGGGACGCACTGGGACTACTGGCAGCGCGCGAGCGTCGCCGAACTCGGTGCGGCGGCGGAGATCCGGCGCGAGGCGCTGCTCCGGCTGCTGCCGCGGACGAAGGTCGCCGACCGCATCGAGGTCGGCGAGCGGTTCGTGCGGGTGCGCGGGAACAAGCGGACCTTCAAGGTGCACATCGGCTCGGGGAACATCCTGATGGAACCGAACGACGCGTACCTGTGCATCGTCGCCAAGCCGCACAACGGGAAGCAGGTCTTCCTGCCGTTCGAGGAGGCCGACGGGATGCTCGCGGTGATCCTGTCGAAGGTGTTCCTCCTCGCGGCCGACGACAAGATCACCGATCCGAGCATCACGAGGCAGCTCTGTTAATTGGCGGCTGTGTTGGTTGGCGGCTTCGCCGCTTTGCGGCTCGCCCGCTGGGCGGCCTCGCCTCCGGGCCTTCGGCCCGCTTGCCGCTGGGGGCGACGGCCGCCTCCGCCGCCTCCGCCGCCTGTGTTGGGTGGTTGGCGCCCCCAGCGGGTGTGGCGTGAGTGCGTGTTACGGGGCGGCTTCGGCGGCCGCCGCCCCGTACGCGGCAGAGTTCACCCGTCTTGCCGAGGCTCTCGGGGAGCTTGCGGCGAGCGGCTCGGGCTGCCCGTGTTCACCTCGCGTGCGGCGGCAGGCCGTCGGCCACCTTCCGCCATTCCTGCCGGAGGTCTTCCGGGCCTCCTCAGAACGCCTCCGGTAGTTCCTCGGCGCTCTCCCGCCAGTCCTCCGGGATCCCCGCCGGACCGACGTTCGCGGCGACGATCCCGCCCACGATCGCGCACGTCGTGTCGATGTCACCGCCCGCCGAGGCGGTGTCCCAGAAGGACTTCCGGTAGTCGTCCAGCCCGTGCGCCGCCACCCACAGGCAGAACGGCACGGTGTCGTGGGCGGCGGTGCGGCTGCCGTTGCCGAGTTCGCGGGCGACGTCGAGCGGGTCCGTCCCCTGTGGAATCTCGCGGGCTCGTTGGAGTCCGGCGCGGACTTCGCCGTCGGTGGTCCGGTCGATGACTTCGGTGAGCAGCTCCCCGGCCGCCGGCGTGTCGTCCGCGGAGGCCAGCGCCGCCGCGACCGCCACGGCGACCGCTCCCGCGATCCCGTCGGGATGGCGGTGGGTGACCTCCGCCGACAGGGTCGCCTGCGCGACCACGGCGTCGAGGTCCGCGGCGAACCACGCACCCAGCGGGGCCACGCGCATGGCGGCGCCGTTGCCGTAGGAGCCCGAGCCGCCGAACATCTCGGTGGACAGCTCGCGCCAGTCGCCGCCGTCGCGGACGAGCCTCAGCAGCCTTCCGGCGCCGGGACCGTAGCCGCGGTACAGGTCGAAGTGCGTGGCGAAGTCGGCGGCGAGCCCGTCCTGCCGGACCTCGCCGTTGGCACGGAGGTGCGTCGCGAGGACCCAGGCCATCTGGGTGTCGTCGGTCCACGGCCACGGCGGGGGCGGCGTGGTCTTGTGGTTGAAGTACGGGCGGTTCTCGGGCACGAAGAACTGCGAACCCAGGGCGTCGCCGACGCGGACGCCGTCGAGTGCGGCACGTGCCCGGAAGACACGGTCGTCGCGGGCGAAGAGCGGCGCGAGCCGCGCCTCGTCACCGTCGAGCATCAGGTCGTCGATGAGGGCGACCAGGTCGTTCGCGTCGGCCGTGGGGGAGTTGAACCGCTCGCGGTCCGACTCGCACGCGACCTCGGTCATCGCCCAGCCGTCGGCCAGGCGGGTGAAGGTCGCCCGGTAGATCTCGAAGCCGGTCCAGCTGCGGTGGACGTGGATTACATCGCCGTTGCACCAGATGTTCCAGCGCTCCTCCATCTCGCGGGCGGTGACGCCCAGACGGATGTCGGCGTAGTCCTTGTCGGTGTAGCGGCGCGGGGGAGCGGGCAGTGGCCGGGGGGCCAGCATCGGTTGAGCGTTGCCGGGCTCGACGGCGCTGTCGGCCTGCCGGGGCCGCGTGCGGCCGGTCATGAGTCGTTTCCATTGCGCGTACCGTGTTCGCGCGTTCCATTCGGTGCTGATGGAGCCGTCCTTTCGGTTCCGGCCGAGTCTACGGCGCTCGGGTGCCTCCACCGGCGTCCCGGCCTGCGCCTATGCTGTGGCGCTATGCCGAACCCGTACGAGCCCACCGCCCGCGTCCCGCTGGGGCGCAGCGGCCTGCCGGTGACCCGACTCGGGCTCGGTCTCGCGCCCATCGGCGGCCTCTACGCCGAGGTCGGCGCCGAGGCCGCGACCGCGACCGTCGACGCCGCGTGGGACGCCGGGATCCGTTTGTACGACACGGCTCCGCTCTACGGCGCCGGGCTCTCCGAGACCCGCTCCGGCGAGGCCCTGCGCAAGCGGCCACGCGACGAGTACGTGCTGTGCACCAAGGTCGGACGGCAACTGGTCCCCGGAACCGAGGGGCAGCAGGAGGCCTGGGCCGAGGACACCGGGCTCGTGCCCGTCTTCGACTACGGCTACGACGGCGTGATGCGGTCCCTGGAGGCGAGTCTCACCCGCCTCGGACTCGACCGCGTCGACGTCCTGCACATCCACGACCCCGACGACCACTGGGACGAGGCGATCTCCGGCGCCGCCCTGGCCCTGCGCGAACTTCGCGAGCAGGGCGTCATCGGAGCCGTCAGCGCGGGCATGAACCAGGCGGAGATGCTGACCCGCTTCGTGCGGGCCGGCGCCGTCGACTGCGTCCTGCTCGCCGGGCGGTACACGCTGCTCGACCAGACCGGACTCGACGAGCTGCTTCCCTTGTGCGGCGAGGAGAACATCGGCGTCATCCTGGGCGGCGTGTACAACTCCGGACTGCTGGCCGATCCGTCGGAAGACGCCCGATACGACTACGCAACGGTCGATGCGGGCACTTTGACCAAAGCTCGCGCGATGCAGGACCTGTGCGCACGCTACGATGTGCCGCTACGTGCCGCCGCGCTGCGGTTCTCGCTGGCCCATCCGGCCGTGAGCGCCATCGTCGTCGGTGCGCGCAGTCCAGAAGAGGTGACCGACAACGTGGCGATGGCCCGCCACGACATACCCGCTGAGCTGTGGTCCGACCTGCACCGGGCCGGTCTGCTCGGCGAGAAAGCACCCGTCCCATGATCATAGACGCCCATCACCACCTGTGGCAGTACAACAAGGGCTACAAGTGGCTCGACGCCAAGCCCGAACTGGAACCGCTGCGCCGTCCGTACACAGTGGACGACCTGGTCGCGGTCACCGGCCCCGCCGGGGTCGGCAAGACCGTCCTGGTCGAAGCCGGGCTCGGCAAGACCGGTGAGGTCGCCGAGTTCCTGGCCATCGCCGCCAAGAGCGACACCGTCGCCGGGGTCGTCGGCTGGGCCGACATCCGCGACTCCGGTCTGGCCCGCTCCCTCGCCGAGTACAAGCAGCTGCCCGGCGCCGACAAGCTCGTCGGCGTCCGCGACCACCTGCAGGACGACCCCTTCCCCGCCGACTGCGCCAGCGCCGAGGTCGTCCGCGGCGTCCAGGCCGTCGCCGAGGCCGGACTGACCTTCGACCTGCTCGTGCGCGTGGAGCAGCTGCCCTACGTCGCCAAGCTCGCCGGCGCCGTCGAGGAGACGCTGTTCGTCCTCGACCACCTCGGCAAACCGCAGATCGGCGCCGACGGCTTCAAGGCGTGGCGCGAGGCCCTCGCCCCGCTTGCCGCGCACCCGCACGTCGTCGCCAAGATCTCCGGGCTCGTCACCGAGGCCGACTGGTCGAAGTGGACGATCGCGGATCTGCGGCCCTACTTCGAATGCGCGGTCGAGACCTTCGGCGCCGAGCGCCTCATGTGGGGCTCGGACTGGCCGGTCTGCACGCTCGCCTCCGAGTACCAGCGCGTCCTCGACGTGACCAACGAGCTGATCGACGAGTTCGCGCCGACCGAGCGGCGCAGGATCCTCGGCGGGACCGCCGCCGAGGTGTACGGACTGGAAGGCTGACCGTGGAGGCGAAGTGGAAATAGCGCTTCACACACTTTTGACTCCAGGACGCGAACTGGACTACGACAAGGTCCACGAGACGATCCCGGCCGACCTCGCCGCGGCCCTGCGAGAGGCGGGCGTGCGCGACTGGCGGATCTGGCGCGACGGCACGCACCTGTTCCACCTGATCGACGTCGAGGACTACCAGGCGATGCGGGCGGCCCTGCGCGAGCACCCCGCCAACGTCGCGTGGCAGGAGCAGGTCGGGCCGCTGCACGAGGTGAAGGACAACTACGACGGCCGGGACTCCGGCATCGCGCACGTCTGGTCGCTGAGCGGGCAGGTTCAGGGCCCGCCCTAGAGCTCGCTCACCACGATGTCGGCGCGGCCCGGCCCGTCGGCTTCGACCGTGTGACCGAGGTCGCGCAGGGCGTCGTGGAGATGCGAGGCCCTGCTCGGCCGGACGCCCGCGGTCAGCAGATCGCGGACGATGCGGCCCTTGGTGGCCTTGTTGAAGTGGCTCACGACGGTCCGCGTCGGCTTCCCGCCGACGATCCGCTCGTGCAGCACCCGTACCGTGACGACCTGTTCGTCGCCCGGACCCGGCCGCCACGCAGGGATGTAGGGCGACGAGCGCAGGTCGAGGACCACCCGGCCGGCGACCAGGTCGGGCATGACCGTGGACAGCCGCCTGCGCCAGAAGCCCGCCAGGGAACCGATCCCGGGCAGGTTCACGCCCATCGACAGGCGGTAGGGCGGGATCCTGTCGCCGGGACGCACGACGCCCCACAGGCCCGAGAAGACGTGCAGGCTCGCGGTCGCGCGGCGCTTGGCCGCACTGTCGAGAGTGGACAGACCCAGGGCCTCGTAGAGGACGCCGGAGTAGAGCTTCGAGGCCGCCTGGGCCGGAGCGGTGAACAGCGCGGCGTCCTTGTCGAGCTCGCCGTCCTGGCCTTCGCTGATACCGAGCACCTCGCGCGCCTTCACGCGGTCCACGTCGGTCGCCAGCCGCACCAGGGCCTCGGCGACCTCCCGGCGGGCCTCGGTCAGATCCGGCAGCGACAGGCCCGCGAGGTCGACCGGCGCGCCGCGCTTGGTGGCGGTCTTGCCCTCGGAGGGCGGCAGGAGGATCAGCACGTGGGGAGTTTATGGGGGCGGGCACGGGCGGGGATGGGCAGGGGGGGGTGGGTGTGGTGGAGGTCGTCTCGATGGCCGGGCCGAAGTAGAGGGCGCTCCCACACGTCCGTCGTCCGGCTAGCTCATCAGGCGGCGCTGCACACCGTTCCGTTGAGCGTGAACACCGTCGGCAGCACGTTCGGGCCGCTGTAGTTCCCGACGAATCCGACGTTGGTGCTGCCGCCGTTGGCGGCGAGTGCGCGGTTGCCGTCGGTCGGCGTGACCTTCACCGCCTTGCCTTCCTGCGTCCAGACGCCGTTCCAGCCGCCGTCGATGCGCTGCCAGGTGTTCGCCCAGCCGTAGGTCAGGGTCCAGCCGTCGATGGCGGCCGGTCCGGTGTTGACGATGTCGATGCTTCCGATGTAGCCGTTGCCCCAGTCCCCGCTCGCGGTGAAGCGCACGGCGCAGGTGCTCCGCGTCGGCGTCCCGGTCGTGAAGCTGAGCGGCGGCGAGGCCCAGGAGACCCGCCCGGCCTGGTCCCTGGCGATGACGTTGACGGTGTACCCGGTCCCCGGCGTGAGGTTGCCGACGGTGAGCGACGTTCCGCTCGTCTCGCCGAGCTGCTCGTCGATCGCGCCGTTCTGGCGGTGCACCTCGTACTTCGCGACCGGTGAGGCGTTGGCGGGCCAGGAGATCTTCGCGGAGCGGTCGGTGACCGCGCTCGCGACGGGTTGCCCCGGCGCGGCCGGTGCCCCGGTGCTCGGCCGCGACGGGTGCAGGACCAGCGTGGTGAGCGAGTAGGGCGGGAGCGTCCGGCTGGTCGCGCTGCCGTCGGCCGACTGGGTGATCGATGTGCCTCCGTTGGTGTAGCGGTAGACGGTGGGCGCGCCGGCCGCCGGGACGTAGCCGGTGTAGGTGACGGCGATGTCGCGGGCGTTGTCGGGATCCTTGTTGAGCAGCAGGACGGCCAGGTCGCCGTTCGGCCGCCGGGCGGCGTGCGCGGCGACGAGCGGGTCGCTGGTCCCGGCCTTGACGAAGCGGTCTCCCGGCCGCGCGAACTCGTCCATCATGGACAGTCCGAAGTAGGGGGCGAAGGGTGTGTTGAAGGCGGGTTCGCAGACCGATCCGTCGGCGGTGCAGGTGCCGCTGGACAGCAGTCCGAAGTCGCCGTAGTCGGTCTGCCCGGCGACCGTCGAGACGGTGCCGATCCCGTTGTGCGCGTTCCACCAGTCGACGGTGAAGACGCCCTCGGCGAGCAGGCCGCTGTAGACGTCGGCGAGGAAGAGGGCGCCCGGCTGGGTGTTCTGCCCGACCCCGACGTTGAGCTCGGTCATGCTGATCTGGATGCGGGAGGCGTTCGCCCCGGCGTGGCGGGCGATCTGCTCGCGCAGCAGGCGCATCGCCGGTCCGACGTGCTCGGTCCTGGCCAGCGACTCGGCGGCGGTGGCGCCGCCGGGATACCAGTGCACGTCGGCGAAGTCGATCTCCGGTCCGGCTATCGACAAGACGACCTGGTTCCAGCTTCCGGCGTCGCCGGCGGCGGTGATGGCGTCGGGCCAGTTGCCCGGCATGGTCAGCACGGCGCCGACCTTGATCGTCGGGTCGACGGCCTTCATGGCCCGCGAGTAGGCGACGACCTCGGCGGCGTAGTAGGCCGGGTCCTTGTAGGGGCGGTTGTCGGCCTCCCAGTCGGCGCCGTAGTGGCCGTTGCCGTAGTTCTCGTTGCCGACGGTCCAGTACTTCGCGCCGTAGCCCTTGGTGACGTTGGCGTAGCGGACCCAGCCCGCGGCCTCCGCGGCCGTGGCGGTGCCGTAGTTGGCGATGATCATCGGCTCGGCGCCGGTCCGCCGGGTGGCGGCCATGAAGGCGTCGAAGTCGGTGCCCGGTGCGACGTAGCCGCCGGGTGCGGTGTGCGTCTCCCAGCGGTAGATGTCGGCGTAGGAGCCGCCGGGATAGCGCAGCATGCGCACTCCGGCGGCGCCGAGCAGGTCGGCGGTCTGGTCGGAGGCGAGTTCGGCGTCCCAGATGGCGTGGTTGAGGCCGAGTCCGGTCTCGGGCATGGCCGCCAGGCCCGCGTAGGCGTTGACGGTGACCGACACCGGTGCGGCGGCGGCCGCGGGCGTCGGGGCTAACAGCCCGGCGGCGGCCAGGGTGAGAGCCGTTGCGGCTAAGGGGATGCGATGAGGTCTCATCACGAGCTCCAATCGAAGCGTTTCGATGAATCGCATCATCGTTCCGCCGTCGGGAAGAGCTTGTCAAGAAGTCGTGACCGGTGCGGGGGCCCGGACCCCACGGGCCCCCGCACCCGTCCTACTCGGCGGGAAGCTCCACCTCGAACAGCACGGCGCCGTCGAGGTCGCGCAGCCGCACGGTCAGCGCCTTCGTCGCCGAGGAGATCGCGACCTCGCCGAAGAACTGGAAGCCGTCGGCGGGCGAGGTGTTCGCAGCCGGGGGCGCCTTGACGAAGCGCGCCTCGGGGCCGAAGGTGCCGTCGAGGACGTTCGGGCCGAAGGCGCCGGCGTTCATCGGGCCCGACACGAACTCCCAGAAGGGCTTGAAGTCCTTGAAGGCCGCGCGCGACGGGTCGTAGTGGTGCGCGGCGGTGTAGTGCACGTCGGCGGTCAGCCACACCGTGCCGGTGATGTCGGCGCGGTTGACGTACGACAGCAGCTCGGCGACCTCGCGCTCGCGGCCGAGCGGCGCCCCGCCGTCGCCCTGGGCGAGGCCTTCCTGGGCGGTGCCGTCGGGGACGATCAGGCCGAGCGGCAGGTCGGCGGCCAGGACCTTCCAGGTCGCCGACGAGCGGCGCAGCTCGCGCTTGAGCCAGTCGAGCTGCGTGCGGCCGAGGACGCCGGAGGCGGTCTGCGGGTCGTTGTTGGCGTCGTTGGCGTTCTTGTGGGTGCGCATGTCGAGCACGAACACGTCGAGCAGCGGCCCGTGCGAGATCTTGCGGTAGATGCGGCCGTCGCCGTTCGACTCCAGGCGGTTCGGCGTGTACTCGGCGAAGGCGCGGCGGGCGCGGGCGGCGAGGACGTCGACGCGCTTCTCGGTGTAGCGGGCGTCGTCGAGGATCTCGCCGGGGTACCAGTTGTTGGTGACCTCGTGGTCGTCCCACTGGTGCAGCATCGGGACGGTCGCGACGAACGCGCGCAATTTCTCGTCGAGGAGGTTGTACTTGTACTGGCCCCGGTACTCGGTGAGGGTCTCGGCGACCTTCGTCTTCTCGGGGATGACGATGTTGCGCCAGGTGCGGCCGCCGGGCAGCGCGACGGTCTCGGTGAGGGCGCCGTCGGCGTAGTTGAAGTCGCCGCTGCACAGGAAGAAGTCGGGGTCGAGGGCGGACATGGCGTCGAAGATGCGGAAGCCGCCGAGCTCGGGGTTGATGCCCCAGCCCTGGCCGGCGAGGTCGCCCGACCAGACGAAGCGCACGTCCTGGTGCTTCGTCGGGCTGGTGCGCAGGCGGCCTTCGGCCGACGCGCTCTCGCGGCGGCCGTCCGAAGTCCACACTCGATAGTGGACGGTGCGGCCGGTGCGCAGCCCGTCGACGTGGACCTTGCCGGTGAAGTCGGTTTCGGCGGTCACTCGCGGGCCGCGGACCAGGCGCGCGTGCTTGAAGTCGGGGCGGTGGCTGATCTCCACCCACATCCGCGACTCGCGGTCGGCCCGCGTCCAGATGACCGCGCTGTCGCCGCTCACCTCGCCGCTCTGCACGCCGTGCGTGAGTTCGGGCCGTCCGCGCAGGAGGGCGGGCGCCGCGGAGGCGCCGGTGCCGAGGCCCGCGCCGAGCAGCACGCCGCCGCCGAGCGCGGCGGCACCGCCGGTGAGGAGCCGTCGCCGGTCGATGGTCGTCATGAGGGGTTCTCCGTCGCTTGATCGAGTTCCACGAGCCGGTTCTATCGGGCCGGAACGGCCGGATGGTTGCCGGAAGGTGAACGACGGAGGCCCGGCCACCGAAAGGGTGGCCGGGCGTCACAGGAAGAGGAAGCCGATCGCGGCGGCGGCGATGAGCGTGCCGACGCCGACGCCGAGGGCGAGTTCGCGCCTCGTCGCGCGGTCCTCGCGGCGGATCCAGGCGAAGTACAGGACGGTCGCCGGGATCGAGACGGTCACGGCGGTGACCGCGCCGGGGGAGTAGTCGCCGAGCGCGACCCAGGTGGTGAGGTGGAAGAGCGCGTTGACGGCGAACTGCCACTGGAAGGCCGTGGCCAGCACGACCCAGACGCCGCCGCGTCCGGCGCGCATCGCCCGCCAGGAGCAGTAGCCGACCAGCAGGATCAGCGGTACGTGGTAGGCGGCGAACGTCGAGGTGGTCTCCGGCCCGAAGTGGCGGGTGGCCCAGTCGGCGAAGCCGGGCAGCTCCTCAAGGGTGTGCAGGATGTAGACGGCGAAGGGCGCGAGGAACGGCAGCGCGGACAGGTCGGGGACCGGTCGCGCGACCGCGTGGCCGGCGGTCACCAGCCCGGCTCGTCGCAGCCGCGGTGGGTGCCGGGCTCGACCTGGAGCGTGGCGTGGGCGATCTGGTAGTCCCTGCGCAGCAGGTCGCGGGCCCGGTCGAGGACGGCGTGGGAGTCGGCGTTCTCACGGGTGACCAGGTGCGCGGTCGCCACGTGCATGCCGGAGGTGAGCGTCCACAGGTGCACGTCGTGGACGTCGGCGACGCCGTCGATGTCGGCCAGCGAGGAGCCGACGACGGCCGGCTCGATGCCCTTCGGGGCGTGCTGCGCGAGGACGGCGAGGACCTGGCGGCCCAGCGGGATCGCGCGCACGACCACGAAGACGCCGATGGCGATGGCGACGGCGGTGTCCCAGATCGTCTGCCCGGTGACGCTGACCAGCACGCCGGCGGCGATGACGCCGACGCTGCCGACGGTGTCGGCGACGACCTCCAGGTAGGCGCCCTTGACGTTGAGGCTCTCGCCGGCGCCCGCGCGCAGCATGACCATCGCGATGATGTTCACGACGAGCCCGAGCGCGCCGACGACGAGCATCGGCCCGGTCGAGACCTCGCCGCCGTTCCCGGCGCGGCCGATCGCCTCGACGACGATGTAGACCGCGACACCCAGCATCACCAGGACCGCGAAGCCGGA
>Ga0307515_10021524_pt1 | contig 11424 bp, 14 predicted proteins | sample 17_EM_MG_FD_194513 | JGI IMG/M metagenome (GOLD analysis project Ga0307515, IMG submission 194513) | Populus trichocarpa ectomycorrhiza microbial communities from riparian zone in the Pacific Northwest, United States - 17_EM | ecosystem: Host-associated > Plants > Roots > Unclassified | place... | reverse complement strand
TCGACAGGTAATCTATAACTAATGAAAGATATTTCCCTTAAGTAGAATATTATAATTTGAGTCTGATTGAAGTAACACATAAACACCCTCATGAACTACTGGTAAAGATCATTTGGGAAACCAGCCTCAGGTGTGCTTTAAGTAGTCATGACGGCTCAGCAAAGCCCAGTGATCTATATCTAAAAGTCTTCTAAGTATCTTGGAGTGCATATAAACTTCTGCCTAGACCTGTGGCCCGCAAGAGGGCCCAAGTAAATAATTAAAGTATAATACCAATTCTTCTAAATCTTGTAACTATCAAATTTTCTCGTGCGCACGCCTCTTTCAAACATGATATCCAATTCCTCAAATGTTCTCCCTTTAGTTTCTGGCACGCGGAAGTAAGACCAGATCAGACACAGAGAAGCGAGGCCTCCGAAAAAGAATCCTAATTTTCCTCTTAGATTGGCCTGGTCCGGATTTATTAAATAGGGAATCGCCACCGTCATCACAATCCCTAACACTGCCTGAACGGCCGTGGCGATCGCTATCGTTTTGCCTCGAACCTTGGTTGCGGACACCTCGCAAATAATAACGAAGCATACAGGACCAATAGAGATATCGTAAAAAAAATTCCAGATGACCATTAATGAGGATTGCGCCCAAATGACACTCGTATGGTGCTGGTAGTTCGGGATACAGTCGAGAATACCGATTATGAGTTGGAGAACGGCAAGGATTGCCAAGCCGACGTTGTAGATGCTGCGTCGGCCGAAGTGCTGGAGTAATATCCAGGAGAGGCAAGTCCCTAGGAAGCCCACGGCAAGGAAACCGATGCCCATGTCAAAAGCTTTCTGCGTTGGGAGCCCGGCTAGAGTGAAGAAGTAGGTGCCGTAATTGACAAGGTAGATGCCACTTAGTACCTGTATAGCATAGACGCCAACCGCGATTTCCGTCCGCCGAAGGTTGGCTTTACGGAAGCAATCCCAGTACGTACTTCCCGCTTCCATTTCGTGTTCGAACCGATCGGTCTCGATAATCATGGCAAGCGTAGATTTGACGTTAACGTGCGGAGAGGCAAGCCGACGCAAAGAATGTTCCGCTTCTTCCAACCTGCCCTTCCTAGCCAACCACCATGGAGACTCAGGAGCAAATGGCATCCCGGGCATAATGAGTAGGACCCAGAACCACTGTATTGCAAATGGTATGCTATAAGCCCAGTGTGTGTCTAGTCGTTGACTACCCGCAGTAACGCCATTCGCAATTAGCTGGCCCATGACAAAGCAAAGGTTAACATAAGACGTGAGAGTGCCACGAATGGCTACCGGGCAAACTTCAGAAACGTATGCAGGCGCAATAACAACATACGCGCCCAAGACCAGCCCTCCTAATAGCTCCCCAATGAGGAGAACCCGGAGAGAGCGGGCAAAAAATTGGATGAAGATGATCGTAGCGGTGCCCATCACACAGGCAGAGAATGTCTTCTTACGGCCGAACCACTCCATTGGATAACCGGCCGCAAGGGCACCAAAAACTTGTCCGATGGGGTTTCCCATGCTTAGGCCTGTCTGCCATGATGCTGAGATGATATACTAAGATCATGTCAACTTTATGGGCCGTAGGGTGTGTGTTTCACTGTTTAGGGTGTCCAGTAGCTCACCGAGTCTTTATACTTGTATCCAAAGTCCCTCTGGAAGGCTGGGACAGCATACAAACTTCCAACAATTTGGGGGTCGTAGGCTAACCTAGTGAAATAGTTAACCAATCCTAGTGTCTACGCTCTAAAGAAGTGATGTACTTACATAATAACTCCAAGGGAGAAGAAAACGGACCATCCAATGGCTTTTGGGTACAACTTGACGGCCTCCAAGAAGCTCAGGCTATGTTCTATCTCGATGGCCTCTCGCGCTTCGCCCTCGTTCTCTTGTATCATTGTTTTCGGTGCTTGCAGAGGAGAGTCGGGCTCATCAAGCTGATTGTAATAGGCTTTGGCTGTCATCTCGGAAGAGTACGAAGGATAGTAAGCTTTCTCACAGAATTAAAGTAATTGAATTTAGTAGTTAAGGGACCGTGAGCCACTTCATTGGTATTGCACAAGAACCGGAAGGTTGTGATATTGGGCTAGTAGTTGCGAGGATAAGGCAAGTAGGCGGCGACCAGCGCTGGCTGTTTCTTTTATCGGCGCATCTCCCATTGAACTTTTGAATAAATATTGTACGGTTGTAAGGCACATGAGCCAGCGGCAGTTGAAATGAAGCTCTTGTCGGCTTCCTTGTTCTTACGCTGTTCATCAGTTGCCGGTGGGCTAGGATATCCCTTAGCACGTCAATTCGGGTCCAACTGTTATCGATAAGATCCAGCCAATCAATTGAGCTGTATTCAACACCCGTACTCAGGAATATAAAAGCCTTTAATAGAGGCCAGACACTATAGTATTTCAATATATAAGCTTGTTCTTTAGAGCTAAGTCACTTAATATAAGGTTTCTAATACTTATTATTTCTATAGAACGGTATTTTGCATATACTGTAGCTAGAGCTAGTCCTTACAATACACTCCTACCTCCTCTCTTCCTTACTATCACGAGCTCTTCTTATTACATTTAATAATAGATCTGCTAGAGGTTTCCTAGCCTTTATATAGCGTACCTAAGACGTATAGTCGTCCTAATTGTTGACGTAGAGGGGTTTAAATTTAAGTAATGACCATGGCTTAAGGTATAGTTTTTTAGCTTTCCTATCTAGCTAAATATTATACTAAGCAGGTTAAACAAGATCTATATTAATTCTAGCACAAATTAGAAGGCATTACGGTGGGTATTTAATTACTAGAATCTATATAGATATCTCTTCCGCTGGTGTATTTCGTCCTACTATTATCGATAAGAGCTGGCTAATAGAGTCAATAGGATTCGCTTTATAGAGTTCGCCCCGGTTTCCTCTAGATACTTTGTAAAGGCAGGCTTTGCTATAATTGAGAAGGCAGGGATAGCTCGGGCGGCGTTATGGAACTCAAATGTAGTAGAAGGCAAGGTAGTCGCATTAGATGCGGAGGCAGGTGTGGGATTGGGCGCGGAGACCGACATCACTGTTGCTGGTGTCAGATTTAATCCGGTAATCAAGTCAGATATATATTCAGAACTTACAGAGGAGGCCTGCATATTATCGAGGATCTAATTGAGTCGTGGATGAGGTGGTGGCTGAGGAGCGATCAATGAGATTTTTCAAAGTTTGAAGTTTGAAGCCCAGCCTATTTCTGAGCAAAATCAACACCGTAAGGGGCTCACGAGAGCTCTCCAAAATGCCTTGCATTTGATTGCGAAATATTATTCGACACCAAATATACACTTATCAAGTGGATCTTTTGGCGACGTCATGTAGGCATTGCAGGCGCAATTTAGGGCTGCTATGGGCCTTATGCGATAACTATTTACCAATAAAATCTGAAGGTGAAATAAAAATCAAACATATGAATGCGTGCTCAAGAGAGTGGCCCGTGCTTAGCCAATTACTATTGCGAAATCCGATTAAGCGAGCCCCACCTAAATTTGATGCTGGGTGAGGCTCGCTTAATCGGATTTCGCAATAGTAATTGGCTAAGCACGGGCCACTCTCTTGAGCACGCATTCATCTATGCAAGGGATAGCATCTCACTTTCTCTTTGCTTCACGACTCATCACAATGGCAATTCTCACAAGCCTACCTGCGGAGCTGCAACTTTTAATTCTGGAATTGGTTCTACCAGATGACCTCATCAATGTCGCCATCACGTGCAAACAGCTTTGGCGTCTCGCAGAAGGACCTATTAGACACCACAAAGCTCTTCAAAGCCAATATGGCTCCCTTACTCCAGGAAATTCCCCGGATGATCACACCCTTTGGGATATGCTCAGCACCATCATTCAAAACCCTCGTGTTGCCTATTATGTTCATATCGTCAACCTCCTAACTGAGCGAAATGTCAATTGGGACTCCGAGATCTGGATGGGCGATCAAGTGAGACCGGAGCATCAGCATCCACCAAGCGACTACGTCAATCTGTTCACATCCGCGGCCTCGGATGGCCCTTTAAAGCTTGGAGATCAAGAAGATTCCACTGACTCACAACTTGAGACTGCAATTGGGAATGGCAGCGGTGGTCCCATTATCGCGCTCCTTCTTCCTCGCCTCCCGAACCTCAAACAACTCACGTACATCAATTGAGGTGACTCGTTCTGGCTTCTGAATGTTCTAGAACAGGCAGCTGCCGCGCACGCCACTTCCAACCCCCCGTTAGCCTTTAGGAACCTGACAAGTGTCCGTCTCGAGCACTGGGACGCTGGAATGTGCATCGACTACCGATTCATGCGCTACCTCATCTGCATGCCTTCTATGCGCTTTCTTTCAGGCCACATGATCGGGGGTGAAAAGGGAGAATCTGAAAATTATACAAATCTCGCTCGGTCACGTGTCACAAGCTTGGAGTTTTCTTATAGTGCTCTTAGTAGAGACGCTATGTCTGAGACTCTGAGCGGCATCGAAGCGCTGGAAAAATTCTCTTATGAATGCGGAGGCGCAGTTATGTATTACACGGACCATGATCCGCACGGCATACTGGCTGACTTGCTAAAATATGCGGGTCATTCGTTAGAGGAGCTGAGTCTGGTGAATTGTGAACAATCCGAGGCGGTAAGTGCCCTTTCCTCCCAAATAATATATAGCGTAGAGTATACCCTGGTCTAATGTACTGCAAGGAGGAAACATCACCGCATACTTTCCTTGTTGAGTTTCAGAAGTTGAAGCATTTGGACCTGGACTGGGATACACTGGTTCCAGATCCTGACGCCGAGGCCGAGGATGAGGACGGGAAGGATGAAGCGCTCTCGCAAGGGTTTTACACTGCAGAAAACACTGCGGGTAACCAAGGAGTGAATCTGGCCGACTTTTTGCCACTTTCGCTCGAGTCATTGACGCTGGCAAAGTGTCCCGTAACTGGCCTCAACTTGCTCGTAAAGATGCTAGAGCAGAAAGAGGTGAGACTTCCGAAATTGAGCAAGATTAGAATTGGAATGCCCGAGTATGAATACATGGATATGTTAAAACTAGCGGAAGCGGCTGAGACAGCTGGAGTCGATTATGGACAGTGTCTGCGGTCGTGAAGAGCATTAGCCCGTGGAGCCTAGTTTACAGCAGTGTCGAAAAACCACAATGCAAAGCATCGTAAGCCAGAATCTCCACGAAGGATGTCGCTCTTAGCAACAGGACCACTATCCAAGGATGATAAGCTTCCGATGCGGATACGCCGCCATCCACCTCTCCTGTGCCACCGGTCGATCCAGAACTTGAAGGCGTTGGGCAATGTCGTCCACCCACTCAATAGCCATGACGTGTAAATAAGATATGTTAGAGACAGCCAACATGATAAACTCAACTTGCCCCGGTCGTGATTCTCGTAATTCGTGGTTCAGAGCTAATTTTCCAATAGCGCTGCCGTGCTTGTCGCGGACCTCGTATGTGTACTGATAAGATAAAGCGCTCGAAACGTTGGCAGTGGGTTCTTGGTCGACATGAAAAAACGCGGTACTTGTCCAAAAGACTAGATAGCTGTAGTTTAGAAACTTCGTTGTGAAGTTTAAAGCTTTACTTAAGCTGGGTACCGTAGTCGCCTGGCAGTGCTTTTTGATCTCGTCATGAAGCCGTACATGGTAAATGGCATTGTTTATGAGGCCGGAACTAAGAATTGGCGTACACTCGCTTCCAGAAAGGTTAAAAAACTGCAAGGGGCAGGAGCCGTTTTGCAGGAACCCCCCTTTAGAATCCAGAGAGAATTCATAATCCTTCCAGGCCGCCCAGGACCATGATGGGATAGCCACTGCAGTCCCTCTAGGAACTGGGAGCCTATCCTTGGCTTCCCAAAGAAGCATTAATCCTATGAAGCGCATGGGTATTCCAAACTGGAACTCCCCTAGGGTAGGTTCAAAGCACTTTATCACTCCTAAAAATGCGTTTAAGATATCCCTTTCGTCAGACAATGATCGTGAACAGTATTGAGAGACAATGTCACGAAAGCCTTCTAGGCGTATCCCTACTTCCAGTCTACTCAAATTTCTCTCAGGTGCCCCAACTTTCGACGCTGTGTCAGGAATTCTCGAGACTGACTTCCACATCATGAGCTTCACTCTACCCCCACTAGCTTCAAGCGTGACATCCTCTCTGAAGGTTGTCTCCTGGCAATTAAAATAGACAATTCTATCGGTGAATACTAGGAGCCTTCGTGACATCAATTGTTCTTGAAGAGTCCAACCTCGTGTGGCCCAAAGAGAGCGAGATAGAACTTCAGGAAGTTCACTTGGAGCCGAGGATAGCATCAGACCTTGAATAGACGCTTTTACAGCTTCTCTACGCGGGTAATTGGTTCTTGTTCCAGGAAGGCCGGTGGTAGCATCTCCAACAGCTCCAACAATTGTAATATAAGCGTTACGGTAGACCAAGTCCATGTTCGAAATTTGGGCTTTCTTGTCAGCCTCGTCATCTTGGATTATACAAAGGGCGTCGACCCAGAGATATCGCTCACGGAGCGCCTTGCAAACGTAAATGGCATCACGGATAGTTTTTGGGATCTCCTCATTCTTCTCTGATAAATACCCTGGAGTGTATAATGCCGCTCGATTACCCTTGACAAGTTTCAGCTGTCTGGCAGAGCCCCAGACATAGCTCAGAGCTAGGTATTTTGCTCCGCGTGGTACATCAACCAACGCCTCTCGCTGTACATCTATCAGGCTGAAGCCGAACATTGACATTAGACGCGATGAGGTCATGAAACGGCGACACTTCTTGTGTCCTTTCTGACACGTATTGATCCAATCCCGAACGAGGTTGAAATCAACCTGAGCAAGATTAATCGGTCGGCATCTGAGGACTCGGTCTTTCTCGCTATCTAATTTGGGATCCCTCGCAAGAGGCAGAATGCATTGTATGGCATCTCGCGGCCGCATGACCCGGTTGACATTGTCGCCCGTCCCTATGTTATCGAAGCTGATAATGAATTTATACACCAGCCGTTTTTCGGTCGATCCCTTCAAACTCAAACTTTTTATATGGGGCTTCGATCCGACGTCGAAGGCCTTGCTAGGCTGAACCGCTTGTGGCGAGGACATAAAGAGATGTTTTAGTCGAGTCATGTTAGACGTAATCTTGTATTCTCCGATTGGACTCCAATGCCCCCATACGCTCCACTCCTCGATTGAAGAATTACAAATATTCTCAGCATCGGCGTCAATACATGAAAGTATCATTCTGCAAAAGACACAGGACCGTGAATTTGATTTTATATCGCCAACGTTCCAAAATAGATCTAGCCGAGTACGACCAAGTAAGAATTGACGATCAAAATCTATCTTTTGACACTTCGCACAGAGGCTGTCCTCCGTGTTTGCGTCAGACCCAGCCATTTGACTGAGGACTGTGAAAGAAAGAACTAGTCTTTCATTGGTCTGGTGTGGGCAACCCGTGGGTTTTCAGTATAGTGACTTAAATTGAGGAGCAGGAATGCGTATAAGGGAGCTACGTATGAGATATGAATTAGCTATTCGTAGTATAGGTTTCGAGTTCAGCCTTGAGAGGCTGCGGCTGAGTGGTAGTCAAGGCGGGGCTTGCGTCGGGGCGCGGTTTGCAGGTTTTGCACCAAATTTTGTCTATGCGCCAATTTAGAAGTTCCAAACCGTCATAACCCTATCGCCGTTATAACCCTATCACCTACGTTATATCACATTCTTAGCATTTTCCAGAGAAAGTACAGAAACCGACGTGGCTGTAGTGTGGCTGAAACTTGATGGAGCTTGTTCCGTCTCCCCTTACTGCCCATCTATCACTTCCTCGAACAGTTCTCGGCTATAATTATATGATATTCTGTAGCCTTTTTTTGGGCATTCGAAGGGGCTAAGACGGAATTTGCTGATTGAGGAGATGTTAAGGAGTATTTTGAGCCGGATCGTGATTCAGAGAGCTTTGGCAAACGTCTTACCAAGTTCTTGAAGAATATTGATGAGTGACACTTGAATAACAAGAATGCTGGTTCAATGATTCGTCCGAATTCGTATAACCAAATGCCCCACTCGTGCTCTTCTAGTTCTCTTGGTGCTATGTGCGAGGACGTTACGGACTAGTAAGAGTCAAGAAAAGTTGGCTATAAATCTCCTCATATGCCAAGGAAGTCGCCCGCCGTATGATTAAGCTGTTTACAAGCCTGTATGATACGTCATTAATTTCTTTTAGCTGTTATACTCTATAAATTCCTAGAGCCCTCGCCAGAGTAAGGAGCGTTACTACGAGTGCTATTAAGTACATGAATCATGACGGTAGACGGTCTAGCTCTAGCTGTGGAACCTCACTGTACTTTTCTCTTTTGAAGCATTTAGATGCATGGAGCAAATGTCCTCTCTTCTGTCTCACAAATATCGCAAAACATATCGCAGAAACACCGATAGCACCGCAGCTGATTAACACTGGGTATTTGAAGTCCTGCGGACGTGTGAACACCATCGTCGTAGCGAAAGATATCAGCTCAAAAAGGTTTTGGAGCGCCATTTCTGCAGCGGAGAACCGGCCCCGACTTGATTCCGGGGCATCCTGTTGGAAGTAATAGTCGAGTCAGCTTACGTTAGGTATTAAGAACTCTAGAGTAAAACGTACTTCCTGCACGAGGAATTGCACACATAGATCAAATCCCCACAAGCCTATCCGACTGATTGTGACGCCAGCGATCAATGCTGCTCCGGCAGCTTTGGTACCCACGGGTAACGACATGAACAGCACTACGGCAGCAGCAACACAGACCAATTGCTCATTAATGAACCACAGTCCAGATCTCACAGGTCCGATTTTCTTCGTTAGAATCGGCGCAGCGCAGGTGGCGAATAACTCCAATGCAACGGCTGCCAGTCTCATAAAGCTGACATGAATGGAAGAAAAGCCCAGCGTCAAAAGATAAGTTGCCATTTGGGTGCCGGTGGAGAGCACGGTAAGGTAGAGTAAGCTCAAGGAAAAGGATGCAAGGAATGCGGGGTTCTGAACATATTCTTTCCATGGTTGCAATGCCTTCCGGATTAGAGAAAGGCGAACCTGGGGTATTTCCATGTCCGAGGCGCCATTCGCTGGCCTTCCTAGGAGACTTGAGCTGTCTTCGTTCTCTTCCGCTTGGTTCTTGAACTTAGCTAGGTCCGGAACCTTTTCGAAGACTTGTTTGATAGCAAAATATTCTATGAGAACCGAGACTGCATTCTGGCCAAAAACAACCCATACCGCAACTGAAGTTGAATATCCGTCGATGAGAGATATGAAGATCGGCGCGGCAAGTTTACAAAGTAAATCTATCCTGCGCATAGTGCTGTTGAGGCCTGGAAAGTCGCCGTCAGCAAAAGCAGTCAAGAGAATAATTCCATAAGGAATTGAAGACCTTGTCGTTCAATGTCGAGGCCCTCTGATATGATAATCAACTTTGAATCGATATTTAGCACAAGGCTAGCAGGAACGATTCGAGGGCTTGTCGACTCACCCAATCCCGTTCCACCGCTATAGTATTTGCGACGGATGCTAATTTTTCGAAGCAAGCCAGCCCAATACTCAATGCAAAACAAACGAGCACCAGGGCTTTCAGACTTTCGGAGCGGAGGAGAATCAGAAAAAGTAGACACGAGATAGCAACGGGCGCTCTCTGTAAGACTGGTGACGTCAACAATTAACATAAGGATTTATCACGCCAATTGAGCCGTTTTACCTATAGATTGCCTCACTAGGACTAATCTATGGGTTCGGTCAACAAGCCCACCAACCCACGAGCTTAGCAGCGCAGCAGCTGCGGATCGGAAAAGTGCATAGCACGAGGCATAGAAAAGCGTGCCGGGGAAGATAGCGGCGAGGAATATTACGGCGCCAAACTCGAAGGTTCGAGAGTTCCAAGTTGACAGAGTATGTGAGATATACAGTCTCAGGAGTACGTTCCGGTTTGACCTTTTAGTGTTGGTAGACGTGAGGTCATTAGAGCCGTCAATATCTCCTCGCTCTGGATCCCGATTGGGGTTTTCTTGTAGTAGAGCTATACTTTGACTCATCTCCTCTCAATTATGGGAACGCATAACTTGACCCAATGTATATCGTCGGTTCGTAAAATTTAGGGAGTCGACAAACAAATGTCGTCGATTGTTGAGTTTTCTCTTGGTCGACAGAAAAATTCAGCAAAGTGAAGCCGAGGTCTTGGCATGTTGATCGACAATAAAGATGTTCAAGGCGGCGTTACCGAAGCCAGTAACGTTATGCTGTCGTAAGCTTGAGGACATTGCTACACAACTTATTTCGAAGCGTAGAGATAGCTTCAAGTACCCAACATAAGTTAATGTTTTAAGAATCTCATGAAGAGGTGCTAGTAGGATGTATGTGTGCGTGAACTCAAACCTGTCTACCTACCATTTCCAGCTCCGTGCAGATGTCAAAGCCTAGTACAAGTCTATACTGCTTCATTTCTATATACGCTTATGGTATCTTGCCGTGGCTCGGCCCGATTAACACCTACCTCCTTACTTCTCGCAGCCTTCTCGGCTTCATCAACAAATTTTACGGCGCTCGTTCCATCTACAGACGAGGTTCCTTCTAACACCTCAGCCTCTTGCATTTTCTCAGACGCCAGGGCCGTAGCGAAAGAATGAGGACGTGATCCCACAAGCTGAAGCTTTCCCACCCATTATGCCACTCATCGAACGGACAAAGAAGGAGGAAGAGGGGGAGAGGGGCAAAGGCGAAGGGTATGTGAAGAAACACACCGACCCAGTTAACAACCTCAACTGGTTCACAGGCTAGATGGGCGTCGATATGTCATAGTATAATCTTAACGAGCCCATCAATCTGTCGAATTCCCTTAAGGGTATGGCCGTCTAGTTCGTATTTAGCGGTCTCGAGGCCCCCGAAGCCGCTAGTGATCCTAGACGCCCCGGAGGCTTGACGTAAAACCGGCGCTTGGAGGTCTACATCCTCCTGTTGGATCTGTTGAAAAAGTTGCGGATGTGTTTGAGCAATGGGGGAATGAAGCGGCCTGGATGGGCTTCAATGGGTCAAATGTCACGGATCTCGGTAGCTGGGAGAATTTGGTTGAACTGCTGGCGCGAGGACTGCATAAAAGAGTGGATTTGGCGGATTACAAGGCTCCAAGCGGGACTTTGGGGGAATCTGCTTGGAAAAGGCAAAAGAACTTTTAGGGAAGATTCACTACGGGGCTGCATTCGAATATGGGAAGGATGTACGTTGTGAGGAGAAGAGCGGTCTAGCACTGCGGAGAAAGCGAGGAAGGCCATTGGAGATACGGTGCTGGAGACTGCGAATGCAGTTGGGGCGAAGGCTGCAGCTGTGAATCCCATGGCGAGCGAGCCAACAGTTGCAATGAAAGGGTGAAGTAGGTTTTTCCTTCCGAAAAACCCTC
>Ga0307515_10021522_pt1 | contig 11425 bp, 13 predicted proteins | sample 17_EM_MG_FD_194513 | JGI IMG/M metagenome (GOLD analysis project Ga0307515, IMG submission 194513) | Populus trichocarpa ectomycorrhiza microbial communities from riparian zone in the Pacific Northwest, United States - 17_EM | ecosystem: Host-associated > Plants > Roots > Unclassified | place... | reverse complement strand
AAGCTATGTCCCAGAGGGAACAGGAAGTGATCCAGATATCGGGGTAGGGGAGAACGCAGGGGCGTCCGATACAACATGCCAACTCAAGCCAACTGCCAAGACGCAGCGGGATCGGCCGGCACGTGCAGGCTCAGTTGGCAACGAGGGGAACACCGCTACAAGCCGCGACGGGTAAGGTGCGAGGAGAACACACCTCTTTGCAACTACAATGTGGCCAGCACCCCACATAACCCGTTCAGCTGTTCGTCTGCTGGCAGACCCAAGACCTTCTCAAAAGCTGACCCTACCAACCGCGCGCTCTCTACATCAACATCCGCTCATTCACCCCTCTCTTGTTTCGCGAAGCCCAATCTCCGGTGCCTCGGTTTTCGCTTCTGGTTCGCGGTTCCTGACCCAAGAAGGCGTCAAGGGACTTCAGACACGGTCGTTCACATCGACGAACAGGAATTCTGCTAGGTACCTCCGATCGGATGACCGCCACCAAAAAGCTGCCATCAAACGACCCCTCGTGGGTGTAACCGACGATGATTTACCGAGGAAGGACAGGAGGGCGAACCCTTTTTTGCCGTTTCAAGCGTCCAGCCTTGTGGATGCGCTCGTAACCACAATTGTCGGTGTTGGTATAAGTGAGTCGTACCAATTGTGAGCGTGTAGAATTGAAATGGGGCTGAATGGATGTTTGTGCAGTTTTTGTTGCCGGAACTGCATACCTGAAGTGGTACAAATGGAAGGTTCTCCTCAAGGTATGCTTCACGCACGGCCTTCCATGGATATGTGTGCTGAGACGATAGTGTGGGATTTAGATGGAGGAGGCCTTCAGCCCCGGATACGACCCTGCCCTTGAACTAGCAACCCATTCTGCCAAAACACGGCATCGAGCGGGGCAGGGGGAACAGGAAAGGCCAGACCTGGAACTTGAGATTGAGGACTCAGAACCGTGGACTGAACATCTCAGACGCAAAGAACAAGATGTCATCGACCTGATTGTGAAAGGAGAAGAAGTGGGTCATTACTATGTGTTGCTCGGTGCAAAGGTGGCGTCGTACCCTTCACCTGCTTGTGGGTGGAACATCTCATTATTCACATCAGGGTACGGGAAAAACGACAATGATTTTCGATGCGATGGCATCCATTCAAGCCGAGGGCGTTGCCATGTGTGATGCGCATCCCGACTTGGAAGTTTTCAGGCTGAGGCTCGGCAAGGCTCTGAATTACGAGTTTAACGAGGACTCACAGACCTCGTTGTTCCAGCGGAGAGACCCTCGAGAAGGTCGGTCGTCTATCATTCATATATCATTGGAGACTGAGAGGGTTTCGCACCATAGCCGGCCCCGCATTGGACATTGAGAGGGGTAAGCTTGTGTACCATCATGGGAAGCCCTGTCGCTCATGTTCGCGTAGCTCTTAATAAGCTCGAGAAGGTGGCTTTGCGTTACAGCCTCAAACACGGTCGCCCACCTGTCTTAATCATCAATAACGTCCATTACTTCAACAATGACGACGATGGTCGCGACATGCTTCTGCAACTGCAACAACGAGCGGAGGCCTGGGCTGCCAGCGGTGAGTTGCAATCTTGTCGTTCGGATTCGCGCGAGTACTGACACCCCTGTCTCAGGAATTATGACGATGGTGTTCAGCACGTGAGTGCTTGAATGCCTGACAGCGCCAACGGTCTGCGCCCAGATTGCTAATTTTCCGTGTAGTGATGATTTCTGGCCATTTTTCGTAATGCGTAAGTCATTTCCTCTATCCATGTGGTCACCTCTTAATGGTGTGATATAGGCAGGAATGCCAGCAGGATGCACGTGGTTTCCGTCTACGATCTGGACAACATGGAAGCCATCCAAGCCTCCATGAACATGCGCCGCAACTCCAAACGTGAGAAAGAGTCCATCGAGACAGTTCGAGAAGCTGTTTCAATCGTCGGCGGACGCCTGTCATACCTAAGCAGGGTGTCAAAGGCGCGGGACATGCTCGAGATGGCAAACCACCTTAAAACCGTAGAGATGGGGTGGCTGCTGAGCCGCATTGGCCTGATTGAGGATTGTGATGACGACGTTATGGATGAGGTGAGGATCATTCCTACACCTGCATTCGTCAATATTAACACATCTTCTAGCAAAAATGGAGTTCATGCTCCTGGCTTCTCTTGCAAGAGTTTGTAAAGCGGGGGAAGGCGCAGGAGGATGAACTAAGGGAGAAGATCGAAGCCGGTGAGGCCGATGAGTCCGCCTTGGATCACCTGCCACTACCTGCCATCTCTTACGTGAGTATGACCTTGAAACCCGTCCCACTTCCTGGCTAAATGCACGACGCGCCAGTACGAGTGTCGACAAATTATGACGAGGGCGGATTTCATGGAAGGTGCGGTTTTCATTCTCATGGTTAGTTTCGTAAGCTTAATTTATTCCGGTTCTAGAGCTGGACCGCCTCAACATCATCAGCATCGACATCAACCACAATGTCCGACCTGATTCGTTCTTAATTCTCCATGCTGCGCGGGATGTAGTCGAGGAAGAAGGTTTCGAAGAGAAGCTGGAATCTGTCAGGGACAGAATCGACATGATCGAAAGTCTGCACAGGACCAGGGAGTTGACCGTAAGTGTCTCGTAACGGCCTCTTTTGCTGCAATGCTGAGTATCCCCCAGTTCAAGGATGTGGATAAAGGCGATAGAATACGGCTGACTGTCGACAAAGGGGGTGCCCGCCTTGTTGAAGATTCGTAGGCCCCGTGCATTCGGCCGCCGGGGACGCGACAATACCCTTTTCTCCATGTTTTTTACCGTACCCTATACTAATTGTTTAATACCCTCCCCCGTTTTTCCCCCGCACAAACATGTTGCCTCCGAGGGCACATCACGGGCACCTACACTTTACCCTGGGAGACCAGACACGGATAGGATCTACCTTGTGCCAAGTTGAAGCGATGGTGACTCTTCATTATTCATCCCACGAGTCTAGGATTGAATTGTTTGGTAACCTCGTGTTCTGGAGCCGGAGATGAATTGACAACATCAGGTCGCGTTTCGCGAGGACAAGTATGTTTGGTGTTTCTGATGGGAAGTTCGGTTTGCGGCCGACGGTCTGTGCACGGGCGGCTCGCTTGCGGGTGCCCACTCGTCGCCTCTGAGGATAATGGCCCGGGGAAGGTGCGAGCGGATGGTTCTATGCCGATACGCGCTTCTTTGTACCCCTGACTGGCACAAGCGACTTTGATTGCGAAAATGTTTCCGCCCATGCCAACACATTGAAGATGGACACAATGCACCGCTTGGCTGATCACCTCGAGGATAGCAACTACACCCAACGCCTTCCTTCATGTTTTCGCTCACGCTCCCTTTGACCGCCTTTCTTTATTTTATTTTATTCTTTTTCTTTTCTTTGAGAGAGCGAATTCCCGAATTCCGCAGGATTGGAATATCGGAAGCGGATGTAATGACCAAAAAGGGGATAAGCACATTTAGGTAATCAGATCATCCGGCTGCCTTCATCATTTCTCGTGGGAGTGCTCTCTTCTTCGTGGTCTGTCCCCCCCTTCGAGGTTACACGCGGTTGAGCGGTGGTCGCCATCTACACGAGGCTATCGCGTTCCCCAGAGCTGTCATATCACTCCCCGCTAGTTTCCTTCTTCTGGCCTCTGTCCCCCCAGCCAGGACATCTAAGAACGCCGTCGTGACCACCGCACCCCCATACCCCCCAAAAAACATCTCTTAACGCGACACATATCCCCCACGGCCCTCCACGACATCCAGTGCTTATTATATGGTCTATATGCTCACGAATGTCACGTCAAAATAACAGCTCAGAACCCAGTCCGGTCCATCCAGAACCAACCTCGCCGTTCGACAGGAACACTGACTCCCCCGCCATCTCTTCTCCGTCTCCCCATGGTCATTTCAAGAGGGAATCCGAAAGTTCAGAAGGTTACCCTTCTTGGCTTCCAAGACGACCACCAGTTCCCGCGCCCGCTTCAACCGTTCAGTCCTTTGTCGGTGCCTTACAGCCCGACTCCGGACCTGCCGAACCCGTCATAGCTGGGCGCAAGCCGACTCCACGATCCATCAGGATTGTTAGTGTGGCGGACTCTCAGACCGAACGGGATGGTGGACGTAGAGAGGCAACGGATCAGACACGAGTCAGTCAACCTGGTCACCTCCGTGTATGGTCGCGCGCTACCACCACCGGCATGTCCCCCACCGCGTTTTCCACGTTGATAGGACAACCTGGGCTTGTTCCAAGGTTTAACACCAACGGTCTCAACCTTCAACTTCTGCGAAACCCTTCTCCTTTAGCCCGCCTCCACTTCTATCTCCTTTCAATCATCACCTTCTACCATGTTCCATTGCAAACTTTCTTTGATTTCAATGCTGTATTCATACTAATTCAGTGGGTCGTGTTTCCTTTCTCATTTCACCGTTGTTACTAACGCTCTTGTTTCCGTGCAGAGTCGCCAGATTTCCCAATCCTGTCGCCCCTGATGTTCCCGGGTCTGGAAGGAATTGGGCACTTGGCGCGGCTGCGTACATTGCCTGTTGGGCTACTTGGATCATTGCAGTTTTCCTTGTTTATGAACTCGTTTATTCCTTTTATCGGCGTTGGAGAGTTAGTAAGTCGCGTTTCACCCTTCCCAGTACTGCGATCTCCTTTTCTAATGGGTGCATTTCCCTCAGAACGTCCCCTAATTATCCCTATCTACTTGTCGTCTCCCGCGTTCAACCTGGCATCCATGACTTCCTACGATACCTACAGCTTCTTGCGACACATTCGATCTACAGCCTGGAACCCAGAACGCGGTGGAAGCATTCGTGACGGTATTGCTGAAACTTGCTGGTATCTTTCTCAAAACACGGCCAATATTGCCCTTCTCCTGCCCAGAGCAGGTCTATGTCTGGCTCTACTTTTCAATTTCTCGTCCTCTCAACCTGGGACGCTGGCCCTTGCTGACTCTGGGAGCTTCCGCCGTGATCGCACGTTCTTCAACCCTGGGGATGGAACGTTATCCAGTTACGCGGAGGGTGTGTTGATTTCCAATGCTGCTTGGACGGCCTGGCGAACCTTGGTTTGGCTCTGCGCTTGGTACGCTCGTTATATACGCAGTTTATTTGGTGATCGACAGTCCGCTGACCTTGACCCGCAAATAGGCTTGGTTTGTGGATCCTTAGTGGACATGGCTGCGCCGGTCTTTGTGGTCCCCGTTTTAGATGGCAGGAAGAGGAGGCGGAGAAGAGAGCCTCTGTATACAGTGTTGAAGACGTCAACGAGGCAGACACCTTGCCTTGGTCATGGCGTGATGGTGCCCGCGGTCGAGTTATGGAAGCCTACGATTTTTGCAAGACGAACAAGTCAAATAAAGCCGGAAAGAGGGTGCTTTCAGATATCCAGGAAGCCTCGCTTCCCTTCTCGGGCGTGGAGCAGGTTTTGGCTGCTGTTGGCTTGCCTACCTCGCCTCAACCTGCCCGAAGGGGTGCCCTGACTGAGGACTTGTTTGAGGGACCTGAACAGGGCGTCTTACCCACCGAGGAGATCAGCGAGAAGGCGAACCCCGTCCCTGAATTTTCGAGTGTCATTCCTCCCGTCAAGGAGAAGACTCCTCGTCAACCCGCCCCCTCCGGTCCCTTGATGTCTCTACCGTATCCCTTCGCTGGTCATCACGGTGCTCAAGTATCTTCGGAGGAACAAGTCCCTTTTCCACCTTCCCCTCGTCATCCGAAATCTGTCGAGAGCTTGAAGCGCAGTCAAAGCAGTCAAAGTAGTCGACAGGACTCAAACAAGGAGAATGTTGAGGAATCCGATGTTGTCACCAACGATGGGGCGGAGGAAGAAGAGCTCGAACTGGGGAGTGAGGAAGTTGTTGACATCGAGGTTGAAGAAGCCTCCGATAGGAGGACTTCCGGCTCGATGTCAAGTCTCGGGCAACCTATCCCCTCGCGCTACCCCTTCCAGTACCGACGGCCACGCGGTGGAAGTAGTCTTTCCTCGCAATCGCGATCCCACATCACCCCCCAATCCCACAACTCACGTTCCACGCCCTCGCGGTCAACGCAGTCAACCGGTAACGCAGAGACCACCGACTCGCCATGGTCCGCTGATAGCAGCTCCCCCCGTTCACACGATAGCGCTGGTATTCCCATGCCACCTCGTCACCCGAACGTTCAGCAGAGAAGAGGAAGGGCTGGAACAGGTCCCACACTTCTCGCTTCTCCAACGCCCGCCTACCACAGGACTAGAGCGAGGACAAGGACAGAAAGTGGTAGCACATCGGGCTCTCCATACAACCCCTCACCAGTTTACGAGTCGAGTCTAGAAGACGATGAAGAGCGGCGCATTGAAACACCCGAACCTGAAGGGTCCATCGAGGAAGCCGAGAGAGAGGACAGCGTCGGGTTGCTCTCGGCTGGCCCCAGCCCTCGAGCTTCCCTGATTGGTGGGATGCGACATTGGCCAAGTTCTTCGAGGAGCCGACATGGATCTACAGGTTCGCAACAAAGTCGATCTCCCGCCGTGTCCACACGGTCACGGACACAATCCCTCGTTCAATCCCTTGGTGCCCTCTCACATGACTCACGGTCACGCGCGCAATCTTTGATTCACTCCATCGGCGCCGCATCACAGTCCTCGTTAGATTTGGCGAGGTCGAGAGCCCATTCTATTGCCCAATTCTCCGACTCAAGTCACTCGGATGCGATACCGAGCGGTCCGGAAAATAACAAATTAGGGCAACCGATTAGGACTGATTGGACAAGAAGAAGCGAGCCGCACCTCCCTAACCCACACAGGTCGATGGAGGATGTTGATGCCATTTCGAATGCAGGGTCCGGATCGGGGTCGGATTCCCTTTCCCAGTATTTATCGCCACTGTCGATGCCATCGCCATCGAACCGGTCACGGGTTGCATCATCAGCCACCCGTTCCGACGCGGGGACTATCATGGCCCCTGTAAGGGTGAGGGTGGACAGTCAAACCGCGCCAGTTCCGATTCCAGGGAGGCAACAGACATTCCTAACTGTCCCGGAGGAACATCCGGATCTCAGTTCTGTGCCACAGTCATTCATCACTGCCCCTGCCACTGTCATGGGCAGTACGACGACTGGGAGCGGGGATACGATGCCAGGAATGCACCCCGAGAGGCACTTTGATCCCACCGCCCGACCTATGTAGACGTTGAACATCCCTCTTGGTTGTTTCTGGCTGCGGTTTTGTTCTTTACACGGACGAAATGCAGGAGCCATTCGGACATGCGCATTTTGAATAGTCTGTTCATTTCTTTTATTTTGCTCGTCAAGTTATCTCATCAGCATTTACTGCTTTGCACCATTGTTTATTCCTCATATTGCAGATTTCTTGTGTCTTGCTTTTCAATTTGTCGTTTGCTTTGTACCCTACAGCTGTTGATACATCCCTTCCCCCATCCATCCCCCAGTTTTTCTCCTTTTTTGTCCACTCACGTTTGCTCTGCTCACGAAATCTAACTTTACCGTCGCGATTTATTACGAGTCGATACTTACTAACAAAAATAAATGCCCACGTTTTTGCATCCGGAGTGACCTACCGTGGGAATCTGACTAAGGCACTTATCTCAGCCCGTGACGGCTATTATGACCCGTTCGCTGACGGCAGTCACGCATCAGATCTGTATCCCCTTGCGCGCTCGTCGCTTCGCTTTCACCATCGCGTCAGTTCGGGAAACGACCTTGTTCACTGCGGCGTCAGACCCCCTTTACTTGCCCCTCGGCGGCGGAGCTTGAGCTTAAAGCCTTGCCACTTCGTGGGGTTTCACCCCCATGGTGCACAGACCCGCGGACTCGAGGCTTCTGGCCAACCTGCTCTCCCAGGAGAAGGAATACTCTAAGCAGCTGGGAACCGTTCTGGAGACTTCGCAATCGTCACTTTCGTCGTTCTCAGCGTACGCTTCGGCATCTGCGCCTCCGATATCTCAGGTAATCCTCGCCGTTGCTGGTGCGCTGGCAGGTGCGGATGAGGCGTTGCAGAAATACCTGGAAGCCGTTGACGAATGGAGGGATCAGTTGAGGAGGCTCAAGGAGTTGGAGTCGGAGGTCGGGAACATCGTGCGGGATAGGGAAATCCTGTGAGTCCCTTTCCAGCCCTTCACGCTCACATTGTTGTCTCGCTCCATCGGTATGCACGGGTGCGGAATTCTCATCGAATTTCCTGGGTTTCTTGAGTGTAGGGTTACACGGTTGATCAAGGCTTCGAAGCAACAGAAACCAACCAGGGAGGCATTCATCAGTGGCAGCGGTTCATCGACTTCGCTGGTGTTCGGGGAGGGTTCTTCGAAGTTGAACGTGGCGCAATCAGAACTTCAGGCTTGCGAGACTCAGCTGGCAAACAAGGAGAGGGAGCTGGAAGTGCTGCGGATGGGTACTATCCGAGTGGGGCTGCACGCGAGGTGTACGGCTATGGCGAATTGTGGGTGGTCGTGGGGGGAGATGGGCAGGGAGGGTTTGAGAGCGTTGGAGAGTTTGGACACTGTAACAAACGGCCATTGTGAGTTATTACCGCGTATCCGGTTTTGCCCTATCTTAGCCCCGCCCTAGTTTCCCCACCACATTCACCTAGGTTCCATGCTGCCTCCAAGCCTCTACCCGACCCAGGCGATGCACCCTCAGACCTCTCGTCCATCCTCCCTTCTCATTCCGCTTCGCAGATCGCTCTCGTCCTTCCACCAGGTCAATCTGACCGCAGGTCTTCAGATATCGGACACTCCATTCCTGCATCCTCACAACCGTACTCACTCGCGATCCCACCTGCGCACTCTATTCCCGAACACACGATCCCGACCGGTACAGAAGCCCCTCCTCTTTACTTGGTCGAGGACGATTCCAGTAGCGAGGATCACGGACCCTTAGAAGTTGTTGAGAACGACCGGATTGCGAATTTACAGGAGCCGAAGAAACGAAAATCTAAGTCGAAACGACGATCTGAGGTCAATACGATTCGGATGGCTGAGAAAATTGCGCTCCCGAACGGTTCACCCGTGATGAAACACAAAGGAGAGAAGGATGGAAATCGGAAACACGGAGTCTTTGGGACCATTGCCGGCTTGTTCACGAAAAGCAGTCCCAAGAAGAATTGGACGTCGAGGACGGATCGACATCTGAAAGGCGAGTCTTCGGACGAAGATAGCGTCAGGTATCTTGCCGTTTCCCCCTCAAAGCAGGAATTACACTCTCCAGGCTCCACCGGTGAAAGGTTGAAGAAACGCAAAAAGAATAGGGCGTCTACGCTTGACCATCCCGCGTTCGAAACCCACAATTGGCCGACGACTACGGGCAAGAGGAAAGCGAGGGCCGCATCGCTCGATCATGGCCCAGGGGAGTTATCGGCTGCTGAGGATCGCTTACGTCCACCAAGGACGATCACTCGTCGTCGAAGCTCTTCCCAACCTCATCTCCCCCTTCCCACTCCAGGCCCGTCTTTGTCTCGCAACAATTCATTGACTACGTCTGTTGCGAGCATCATGTCAGCCCCTCCAGTCTCAAATGTCAGTCGAACCCCCACGCCTGCCCGTAGGAAACGTTCCACATCCGGTGGTACCCACGCACCCGCCAAGACGAGTTCCCATCGTCGAGCTGTATCGGGAACCTCGGGCCCCGTCAACCCAGTCCATCCTCAGACGAACCTGATGAGCATCGTGGAGGAAGCGGTCAGGGTTAACCGGGAAGCGAGGATTTCAATGAACCCAAACAATATGCTGGAATCGATCAAGGCTCCTCCATCTGTCAGTGAAGTGCTGAAACACCAGGCCGAGGTTATACAGGCGAACACTCAACCCCCTCCCACACCTCAACCCTCCCCACCGAAGCCTGCCAGACCGAAAAGCTTACCTCCTCGCGGTCTGGAGAACCATGTGCTCAAAAATATCCCCCCAACCCAGCAGAATGGGGACGTTAGCTTCCCAGAGACCACGAGTACACCAACCAACAAACCCACTTCACCACCGGTGGACAAACCTCTCCCCTTGAAAAACCCGCTGAAATCCGCGTTGCGAAACCCCAGTCGTACCCCCTCTCCCAACCCCTCGACGCTACGCCCCTCTGTATCAGCTCCTCCACCTTCTCACCCCATTCGCAGGATATCAGAAACGTCCGAAGACGATACCGCCTCCATTTCCTCCTACGAAACCGTCCATGAAAACCCCGATTCCCGCCCAGATTCACCCGCACCACCGGTGCCTCCCAGAGATCCTGTGGTCAATACGGGAGTTGATAGTGACCTTTCTCACGGTACATCCACTACTGCCATTGGGTCTACAGATACCGGAATCCCTTCGCGCCGTAAGAGTGTGAGGATGTCATTACCTCCCACGTATTCGAGGACTCCCCCAGCGAGAGAGGACCGGGAAGCAGATAAAGCGCCGTGGTCTCCGCCTCCTGATCGCGTGCGAGACTCCCGGACTTCGGGGAACGGAAATGCTGGCGAACGAGACCTCTGGGAAGACTCCAGCGACGAAGACGATGAGTACAGCACAGCGCGTAAACTTCTGAACAAGCTCTCTGGACGACATTGAACCTGTAACGTTCGAAGCACTTTATCTCTTATTTTTTCATATCGCGCGTTGTTATCCTTATTTTGCACTCTCCTGTAGATAAAACGACTGTCGAGGGGTTATCGTGATTCCGTTCCTCCCTCTTTATTTTTCCATTCCTCTCCCATGTGTATCTCTTGCGCTTAGACTCTTCCTTTCCCCCCTAGTGTATTGTACTGTACATACTTCACCTGTGTCTTCCAGCCGCCACCCCGAAGCGAGGATTCGAATAATTACGTAATCATCCCTCACCGCAGGGTCACCCTCATTCCGATCCGTCTTTGACCCTCAGCCACCATCGTCGTCGCGGAAGGGGCCTCTCGATATTTAAACTCGTCCACCTCCACTGATAACCTCCGTATCATGTCTGACAACGAGGCGAACAAGGAGCCAACAACCAAGCAAGAGGACAGTGCCACCGCACCCATAAACATCAAGGTATGTCCTCCCCCTCAGCAGGGCAGTGGCACGATCCGACCGGTGAATGCTGACAATTTCTGCCCCAATCTCGCGTCTTTCTCCCTGGTGGCATCGAATTCGTAGGTTTTGACGTCCTCCGGGGAGGAAGTCTTCTTTAAAATCAAGCGGAACACGAAGCTATCGAAGCTTCAAGCAGCGTATGCCAGCAAGGTCGGAAAAGACGTTGGGACAATTCGGTACGTTCACGAAAGTTGTCTTAATCACCGTTCGTGCGCGGTTTGCTTTTGGCATAGTGGACTGATCGTGTTTTTCTCTCCGTTCTCCTCAACTTGATCGCACTCGGGCGTGCCATTTGGGGACCTGCAGGTTTTTGTACGATGGAAATAGGATCAATGACGATGACACACCCGCGTCGTTAGATATGGAAGACAATGGTCGGTACAGTCGCCCGGGGGGGGG
>Ga0307515_10021520_pt1 | contig 11426 bp, 11 predicted proteins | sample 17_EM_MG_FD_194513 | JGI IMG/M metagenome (GOLD analysis project Ga0307515, IMG submission 194513) | Populus trichocarpa ectomycorrhiza microbial communities from riparian zone in the Pacific Northwest, United States - 17_EM | ecosystem: Host-associated > Plants > Roots > Unclassified | place... | reverse complement strand
GGCGGAGACCGGGACAGAATCCCGAGGACGCTATCAAGCAAAACCGTTGTCATAGTCATGGAAGTAGCGGCCAAACTTGAGCCAGCGAAAGACTATAAAAGACTCGCATTGTCTCCCCGACAATGAAGAAGAACCAAGCTCTAGCAGCGAACAGTCAGATACCTACCAGCGGAAGAAGACCTTTATTTATTATTGAGTTTTTATGATACCTATACCTATTATTATAAATATACTAGCAGAAGTACGGCAGCACCGTACCATTAAGCATCCCTTACGCTTAAACGAATGACAATTACTTTTGAGAACGAATCCGACGTTATCGTTTACGCCCTCGAGAAGATCATATCTTACGCCAGAAGAACTCAGCAGGTTTTTGTGGCTCAGTGCGTCTGGTGGCTTGCTTCGATTATCGGCCTCGAATCTGGGTTGGTTATTCATATCGATAATCTTTGGAAGCGCGGATCTTTGCAGATTATATCCGAGAGGGAGATCTCATCAACCCCTAGGGATCTTACGGAGGATCTACGGATTGACCAAGTATTGGAATCAGCCGAGCAGTGTATAGCTTCAAGTGAGAGACTTAGAAATACTCGGCAAGGGAACCGGGTTAATACATTACCCCAATCGAAGACACAACTTAAGAAGGCCCGGAAATTAAAGCGTCTTCAAGAAGAAATTAGGAAGAGCGAAGTCGAAAGGAATAAGCGACTTAAGAAAATAAGGGATCAGGTTGTAACAAACCTTAACCAAGGATTTTAATACAGAGATTTGGGAGATTACGCATAGACGTAATATTGCCGATAATATCTGAACTCCAGATTTATCAAGGAGAGTCGAGAAGAATCAACTACATCGGTTATATGTGTTGTCAGTTCTGTCTTACACCACGACACGACTTATCTACTATTTTGTTAATCACTTCCGATTTGACAATAAGTCTTTGTCCTTGTTGCGTATACGATTTATGCAGACTACCAATACCTTTAGTCTGGAAATACGCTTAGAGGCAATTACTATAGGACATACGGCCGTGTTCCTAATATCTACTTATAGGTATCTTCGGATATAATTAAGTATAGATACTTAGGGTTTAAACACCTCCGTAACACGAGGTAATTGGGTCAATCATAGTCGTCATCTGAATGTCTCGATCGGTATGGTAGGTCCAGCTTCTCAGGTGGTCTAGGGCGTATTGAACATTGTCAGTGTCGTCGTGAAAGAGGGGTTTATGAGTCCGGAAGTTCGATCAAAGTCAGCCATGATAGGTTTCCAGTCCTCTAGCACCTACGCAGTAGCGTTTCGGCTGTGCCATCTTGAACTTGTCCTTCGAGTCTGAGGTCGACAATCTGCGTCATTCTACTAGTTCGGTGTTGTGCTGCTGCAGGAAGTTGACCATCTTCTGCAGTCGCTCCACCATCTTTTCCAGGTTGATCTTGGGTGGTGCAGTCGATTTGTCATTTTCGTATACGGACTCATTAGGTTCTGAGGTGTCATCGTTGTGCTCGCTCTCATCGTCGGAAAGGGGGTCCTGGTCGTTGTCAATGATTGTGATTTCACGATGCAAGTCTTCTTCGATTTCTGCCTCCGCTAGAACTCTAGGGGTCACTGATTCAGGGGTGATTCGACTGGCGAGACTCATGGGGTCACGACCCATCGACGTGCGAATTGTCTGTGCGCTCCCACGCTCGTTGGCACCACGTAGAGGGAGTCTATTCGTCCGTTTGGGAGGCATTGAGTGGCCAATTGCTTAGATTGTTGTTTGTGTGCGTTTTGCGACGCGTGTGAAGAAAAGGGGTAAAATTGAAAACCCGTGAGCAAAACGGATCCGGTGACTGAAAGACCGAGAATAGTTTAAGGGCACGCATGCCAGCGTCAGGCTAGGTAAGAGAAGAGATTGTACTGGTAAGGATACGGTTGCAAACGGGAAGAGAGTGATCGTACATGTATATGTATATGGTAAGATTCTCGGTAAGGATCATGATCCTCATGAGTAGTCTATTTAAGGTTGTCGCTCACCCGGCCACATGATGTGCCGGCGTGCCAACGCTAACCTCTAGACTAACACCTCGCCGTTACAATCTTGGGTACTCTGATTAGCCATAGGTTGCAGATAGTCATAACTGAGGTATTGGCATACTTTATAGGCAAAACAACAAGTGACACGCTCCCTGCCCCATCTTGAAAATGAGTGTCAACTGAGTGTCAACAATTTAAGGTCTCGCATTGTGGGTAATCTATGTGGCGCATAATTGTACTCCTCTACTAAGGAGGAATTGGCAGCCTCTCTGCACAGATAAGCAAGCGACGTTCCTGCAACAGCCTCCCAGATAGTAACAACCTATTTCATTTACAATCATGCAACTAGCAGTTAATGTCCGTTGTAGCCTTGAGAAACGGTCAAAACATCCAATATAGACAATGACCGATGCATCGGGGTTTGATTGCCCATGCTGAGAGGCCAAAAATCGTTGATGCTCTGTTGATGCACATTTCCATGGATGGGCATGGAACATGTAGCTATCTTTTTTCCCTATACTGGCGGCCAATACTTTGATTATATATAGGAACGACCATATCACTTTTGGATTACCTGACTTACAGGATGAAAATTCATTGACGCTCCGTTGACGCTCATATTCAGAATGGGGCAGGAAGCATGTGGCCCGCTCTTTTGCCGATGAAGCCAGTCAATCCAGAATCTATGAATCATCTAAACCGATCACCACACAGATTACCAATGATGCAGGACCAAAAATTGTTGCCACTCCGTTGACGCTCATTTTGCAATGCGTGTATCCACAATATGTTATCATTTAATTTGGACCACTATATCATCAACAGTGTTTTGGCAGCCTGTGTACCGTCTTCATGTACTTTCTTCTTTATCACTACATTGTTCTTTAATAATACATATAAATATATCCTTTAAAATATACTTTACAGTGTCCGCTAATTGTAGATAATATTACACTCCAAAAATCCGTTCCATTCTATTCATGCATATCTTCACAGTCAGGTTCGTTTAATAGGCTGCTGTCGTCTGCAAAATGGATGTCAGCTGCATTACCACATGGCAGATAGTGAACTAACCAGTGGATGTTCCATTATCAGTCAGAAAATCTGGATTGAAATCTTTATCGCGCTTGCAATCCTTGGCCGAGGGATCACGATTGAAAAATTGAGCGCTGGGAAGAGTAGTATGGATATACACATAACCAGGTGCCACACCTTCGATTTCGGATCCATGAGCTTCCTCATGATCACTGGGTGGCACAGGTGGCGTACGTGACAGATGTGGAGTCGGTTCTGGTGTCGGCTGGCTGGGTCGCTCCGGTGGAGGTGCACCTGTGGCTTTGCGCCTCCACTCTATCTGGGGATTCTGTGGTGTGCCACTTTGGCTTGGGAGGCAGCTGTCCGTTTGATTTTCTCGAAGCATAGCCGGGTGTCTTTGCATCGCAGCCATAGAATTTTATGCCCAGGAAACTCAACTCCCCACTTCTTCTCTTCTCGGACTTTGGTGCGAGGTTTCTTGATAAGGAATTGTGTTTCCTCTATTGCATCGCACGAATACCCTCCTTTGGCCATTTTGGCCATATTCAAGCCAAGGCGCATGACAGACTGTTATAGCTGTACCCGACCTCCTTGCCTTGCCATAGTTGTAGACATGTTGAAAACTTACAAGACGTTGGTTGCTGGATCTACATGACAGATTCGGCTAGTACCTCTACCATATACACTTCCGTAGCATTCTCTAACGTGGTTAAACCCTGTTTGGTCCACTCTTGAGGATTCTTATCACACAATTTGTTCGCGAGAATCCCAGAGCTGAGTACATCATGATGTTCAATTTCGCGGACTGTGCGGAAAAATGCCTTGGTTGACCATGGAGGTTTCCCATTACGGGCGGCCTGAAATTGGCCACGCAGCTCTCTATGTACACCAGGTGCATGTTATATCATCAGTGGACGGCCCTCAACCTCGATTCCACAATACTCACATCCGATCGCATGTTGTGTCTTGTTCTTGCTGCCTCTGGTTTCACGGACAATCCCTACCTGTGTGTCCAGGGTCATGGTTTCAGTGGCTGCATTTGCAGCGTCGCGGTGAGCTAAGTGGTGTTGGCATTGTAGTTGGGACTCAGCGGGTGGCGTATTGGAAGAAGCGCCCGTGGTTCTGCTCCATTCTGTTCCACACTCACCTTGCTGAGGTGTTTGTGGAGCCATGATATGCTGCAGTGGAAGTGAAGAAATGATGATAACGAAAAGATGTGGGAAGTCCTGATGAATGTATAGTTAGTTTCAAGTCAAAATGGCATATGTAACAGCCAACTTGTACATTCTACCCAAGCTGAATCCTGCAGCATATAGCCACTGGTTGCACGGGTTTACAACCGTCCTGCAATTTGATCCAAGTCAGTGCAATGTTGTGTGTTAGTTTAGAGGGATAAATCACAGTGAATGACCGCCGAAATGTCGGGTTTGTGAGATATAAACTCTACATTCTTTGACGGAAAGGATGTCTGCTGATGTTTGTCTCAAGAAATCCCATGGATCTTACATGAAACAGACGCTAAATGATGTAGGGTTAGCATTGTTATTCCCAATTCAGTGACAGTCAAAACGTAGATTTTGCGGTGTTCAAGTTGATGAACTGTACCAACCTCGACATGAATGATGCAGCTTGGCTCTCTGAGGTCCATATCTTGCAACATCGAACATCTCGTCCATCAACGAAGTTAACACAAAAGACAATGGTCAACGCTCCGAATAAGAACCTTTCGCTATTACCGCAGGCAGATATGGCCAATCGACAAAGCGTTCCACACAACAATGTCATCAAGCGAATTCAGGGAAGAGCGGCTTGGAAGCAGAAAGGGTCCGAGCTCTGGGAGTGTTTTGCAGCTTGCGATCCAAAAACAAGCTAGCGTCGGGGAGACTACGAGAAACAAACTTTTTAAGCAATGAAGAGAAGGAGAATGGGTTTGAGGATCATGTGGAAAGAGAGACCACTGTGGCAAGACAGCGAGTCGAAGACACAGAGACGGCAATTCAGCAGGTGCAGGAAGAAATAAGAAATGCTTACAACATGGGATTGACAACCACCAAGCCTGAAACAACATTTGAGGAGATTTGGAATGCCATCAGAGAGAATCTGAGCAATCTTGCAAGTTCAGACGATGGGGAGGATGGGGAACACGGGGATAATGATCAAGAAGATCCTGAGCAGGGCAATTTTGGCAAACATGACGAACCCGGCTGTGTGATGGGCACAATCTCTGAATCAGTACAGCATCACATGGAGTGTTTTCGGCAGAAGCAGATGACACTTGACAAATTGAGGCAACCGGGCTGGGGAGACTCGGCTGACGACTTCCGTGAGAGAGATACGAAGTACGGGACTACCGAATTGATGGTTCCGGGGGTCATTCAATCGCAAACGGAACAGGATGTAACTTGTTCTGTACCAACGAGATTTGGTGAGCCAATGGAGACATTTCATAGCATCCCCGGAGACTTGCAAATGCCACAAGTGACTTCTCCACCTCGAAGTAGTCATATGAGGCTTGGATCGCGGCTACCCCACACACACAAAGGGATTCCATCCCTCCCACCCACCGCAGCGCCTGATTCATCAATGATTCAGATATCAAAGAATGTAAATCCCTTAAGCTATAACCCCTGCACGCAGCGTCCCAAACTAATTACCCTATAGAATTCGGATTCCAACGAAGGCATGGTGACAGCTCCTGCATTCCTGGACAAATCAATATGCAAATTGGTATTTGTGACAATGTATCAGTTGGAAAAGCAATAGATCAACCTATTTTGTGATGTGCCAGCATTTACTTGATTTCAGTAACAAAATTGTGAGACATGATAATTCGTCTGCACATGTGCAATGGCCGGACAGTCCATGCCAATGGTCCACAACTCAAATCAGATTGACTGATGACCAAAGGATGTGATATCGTCCTGCTGGTTACTGCAAAGTCAGACAATTTGAACTTAATTAGAGACGAAACTCACTAACAAAATTTCAGTCGGTGAGGTCATACAAGGTATAGCTGAGGCGGTCAATGAGAAACACGAACCCGCATGATTGACGACCATCATGCTGCATACAATCATGCAGCCAACTGCATAACTCTCAGCACAGACCCGGTGCACATGGTCGAGATTTTGAAAATTGCTTATGGTATTTCATCGAAATCATGGGGAATGAGCTGGATGAGGAAAGGTGAGGAAGTCGGGCTATATATATCAAAAGCTAGTGTACGGATATTTATGCAGTTGAATGCCGGCTGAAAACGCTGGAATGTGATAGGCTAATGTCATTCATCACACAGATCACATGTCAAGTTGTGGATCAGAAATTGAGAGGCTTGGAAGCTTTTGGATTCAAATTTTGATATATAGAAACGATTTATTGGCTGCCAATAACCACTGTATGCATTGTTGCAGACAATTCTTGAGCATCCACTGACTGTGAGTATGTCATTAAGTTGAGTGTCAACAATGTTTGGTCTTATATTGTTGGCAAACAAACGGCTGCATACACACATCCTTCCAGAGTAACTGTATTTGCGGTTGTTAAAGGCAAAAACGATAATGACACGCTTGTTGACCCATCCTGGAAATGAAAGTCAACGATTTGTCAACAGTTATAGGTCTTGTATCTTGGATAATTAATGGCTGAAGCAACCCCTGCAACCTATAATCTTAGTATCGGCCGCCTCTATGGGCAAAAATGCTTGAGACGATATCTCTACCACCACCTAAAAATGAGAGTCAATGGAGTGTCAACGATTGTTGGTCTTGCATGATGGACACTCAAAGCACTGTGCATCGATGTTAACCCGTAATCAAGGTAGCAGCCACCGTTATGGGCAAGAATGCTAGTGACGAAACAGCAACCACCTCCCAAAAATGAGAGTCAACGGAGCATCAACGATTTTTGGTTTTGCATTTTGCACACTCTATAAGCTATCGAACGACATTATCCCATAATCAGCTTATCGGCTGCCTATATGGGCAGAAATGCTAGTGACGATACAGCTATCACCTCCTGAACATGAGGGTCAACGGAGCGTCAATGATTTTTGGTCTCGAATCTTAGACGATCTAAGGGCTATGGAACATCATTATCCCATATTCAACTTATCAGCTGCCTTGATGGGGAAAAATGCTACTGAAGATATCGCTACCACCTCCTAAAGATAAGTGTGAACAGAGCGTCAACAAATTTTTGTCTTGCATCTTAGACAATGCAAGGGCAATGGAACGTCGTTATCCCAGATTCAACTTATCCGCAGCCTTTATAGGGAAAAATGCTAGTGAAGATATTGCATCCGCTTCCTACAATTAAGCGCCCCCGCAACGTCAACAATGTTTTTGGGGGCTCAATAAGCTACACAGCAATGAACTGCATTGTGTTGTTCCTGAATTGAGTCCTAAGCAGTCAGTCTTTGCAATATGTTGTTGTATACAACTTTGCAAATATGCATGCAAAGTCTTACAGATCTGACTATTTTTTGCTTGTAGCTCTGGTCAATATATAAGAATGTGCATTCTTCATTTTTATGACATAACATTCAGCAGCCTCTCGAGTCGGATCATGCACCAATCAAATCCCCACCGCGTTGTAGGATTCATGATGATTAAAATACGTCATCGCTTGAGGTTGCGATCTCTTCCAAGGATGAACGTGTCTTTATTCAGGATTTGAGCGACCTTACTTTACAAACCATCTTGGATGCTTGGTCTGCATCAATGAATGTAGGATCGAAGCGGCCAATCGCTTGGAATGATTCTAGACGTGCGCCTTCATGGCGATTCTATTTACACTGCGGAATTGAGGATACAGGCAGCCCTGGCATCATATGTATCATTTGTCATCAAGTTTTTCGCCATCCATCAGAACATGGGACCAGCTCAATGGGGAAACACTTGCTGGCAAAAGCTCACATCGCAAAGTTAAACCAATTACCAGAGTCAGAGGTTACTGAATTGACTAGTCCGACGGACCATGATACTGCTTTGGCCATCCTGCAGAGGCATGGAAGTCGAGGAATCACAATAGTAAGTTTGCGGAGGAAAATCATATTTGACTTCCAGGTCGATTCATATTGACCGAAATGACAGACAAAACGTTACAAACTGGCAGCTGAGGACTTTGAAACTTCCGAATTTCACCAAGAAACATGGAATCGCTACCTCATGTTAGGATTTGTTTCAGCTCATATTCCATGGAATGGTACATTGAATCAAGCGCTATGACGGATATATAAGGCGTTACACAATGCACCAGTGCTGCGGTCCACTCCGACCCCTTGCAACATTCGCTGGGGGGAATGTGCACTGACCGTGGATGCACCTTAGAAGCAATTGCCACTACGAAATAAAGTTAGTTTAGCTATGGATGGATGGACAGCGACAAACACACTTGTGATATCATCGGTCATCGCTTATGATATGGATCGCAATTGGCCAGTGCGTGTAGTTCAACTGGCTTTTGATGAGGTGGATCACTTGGTTTTTTCCGGTTTCGAATGGTAATTAAGGATGATAGGTCAAGGGCCAACATACCGCAGCAATGCTAGGCGTACATTTGAAGGGCGTGCTTGATTGTTTTGAGCTTACGGACTGCCGTTTGCTTGGGATTGTGAGTGATAATGCCTCCTCAAATTAGTCGATGACACGCGAGCTGCAATCAACAGTTGAGGTCTCCGGAATGCAGTGGCCTGCATTGCGGAACCACATACCGTGCATGGCGCACGTCCTTCAGCTGGCTTTAGCGGCATTCATGAGCAGTCTGCGAGTAAAAGGCCGGACCAAGTCTTGGGAAGCCCATGAGCGCGATCAGCATTTTGAAGAGAATGAAAACATAGGCATTGGGAAGAGTGAAAGACTTCGAAAAGAGTGCAATGCTTGGATCAATAAGGTGTCGGCCACATCAGCAAAAAACATTTCCGTCCGGGCGGAATGGCTCTGTCAGAGTGCACGCGCTCCGTCAGAGCCATCAGAGACACCCCAGTGGCAGACTACTCCGCGCCCGGCACCAATACGACGCGTCGGGTTGCATATCGCCCTCCAATCGCGGTTCCGCCGTTTCTTCTCGCTCTGTCGGTATTCTATTGTAATGAACACCGTCGCGTTGTGGCCAACTGTGACCATACGTCGGAATGGGTTCATTGGATACATCAGCAAAATGTAAATCGGTCCGGAAGCCACACGCAGGGTTCCATATACACAAGACATTTCGTCTGTCATATTTGTCTTTGTTACAGTCACAAGATTCGCTACCTCATAATATGGCATGCATTATTTAAGTATCTCTATATATATACATATGGTCAATCTGGCCAGAGATGGTTGTCGAGCATAATCGGAGGTTCTAGCTCAAGGAGCCTAGGAAGAAAGTGAGAAGATATGATACTACCCGGCCGTGAGAATCCACACAATTGCGTGGATCCAGATGAGATGAAAATGATATGATGTCTATCTACCCCGGGGTCTCCCGAATATGTACTCCCCGTCGCTCAGTCCACCTCTATTACCCCTGTATCTCTGTAAACCCGACGTCGCTCATTAACGATGTACTTGGAGGCCGTGATCGAGCGAGCCGAGAGATGCACTTTGAGGCCGTGATCGAGCAAGTTTGGAGATGCACTTTTAGGCCGTGATCGAGCAATTTTGGAGATGCACTTTGAAGCCTCGATTGAGTGAGTTTGGAGATATGCACTTGGAGTCCGTGATCTTGCGAACTTGAAGGCCGTAATCCTGCGTGTTTGGAGATACACTTGGAAGCAATGAGCGATCGAGATTGGAGGAGAACTTGGACGTAGTCGATTTGGAGGCGGTAGATCGGGAGGGAGGTGCGACGGCAGCTGAGACTCCATTCATTGGTTAACTCGTAATTGTGGGAATGGAGAGAGTTGAGTACAATAAGGTCCGCCGTGAGATGGGAGCCGCCTAGCGGCGGGAGACAGTCGATCATGGGATGATGCAGTACTCGGTGTGTGCAGTACTCGGTGTATGTAGTACTCGGTGTATGCTGCACCCGGCGTTAACTCATGATCATTGCATGGAGAGATAGAAAGGGATGACTTAACTTCGTGTTCTTAGGTGATGGTAAAGATCAACACAAGAAAGAGAGAGATCAGAGGAGATGGGGGAAATCCTCATGAGAAACTGGGACTTAAAGAATTGCGTGTGCGAGTCAATTGACCATCCCTGATACGGCAGGTAGGAGTCCCGATCCGGCGCAAACTATCGCTGATACGAGGTCTTCCCAACCCAATCCGGCAAGTCGTACCCCTGATTTCTCATATCCGCTCGTATCCTCCATATCATTCTCATCTTCATTCCCCATCTCTCTCCTTCTCATCCACAACTCAACCATCATCGCAGAACACAAAGTTGAGTCATCCCTCTCTATCTCTCAATGACATGATCATGAGTTGACACCGAGTACAGCATACACCGAGTACAGCATCCACCCAAGATTGTTTGTCTTCCCTTCATTCTCATGATTACTAGTTGACCCCTGATTGTAGCTGCAGCTTCCGGCGTACCTCCCTACACGAACGACCGCCATCAGCCAGCTCTCCATGAGAGCTAAAAGGTAAAGTCACATTGTCACATTCCCACGGTTGCAAGATAACTAACTGATGAATAGAGTCTCATCACCCGGTGCGCCGTCCATCGACCGCCTCCAAGTACTCGTCCAATCTCGCTCGATCAAGGCCTCCAAGTGCATCTCCAAACTCGCTCGATCACGGCGTCCAAGTGCATCTCCAAACTTGCTCGATCACGGCCTCCAAGTGTATCTCCAAACTCTCTCGATTACGGCCTCCAAGTTCGCACGAGCATGGCCTCCAAGTGCATCTCCAAACTCTCTCGATCATAGCCTGCAAGTGCATCTCCAAACTCGCTCGATCACAGCCTCCAAGTGTATCTCCATACTCACTCGATTACGGCCTGCATGTTCGCACGACCATGGCCTCCAAGTGCATCTCCAAACTCGCTCGAACATGATCTCGGAGTACATCTCTAAGTTCACTCGCTCACAGCCTCAAAGTGCATCTCCAAACTCGCTTGATCACGGCCTCGGAGAGTATCTCTGAGCTCACTCGATCGTCATTTTCAGGCGCACCTCGAATTGCTCTCAAGCACCGCCTGCAGCCAGTCCAGGTATAGCGTGTGTAGATGGGTAGCTATATAGATACCTAGATACATAGATACATAGATACATAGATGAGAATACAAACTGAATACATGACTGTGATTCGAGGTGCTCCCAGACATGTCGCCGGCTCTCCCAGGGATGTCGCCGGCGCTCCCAGGTGCTCCCAGGCTTGTCGTCGGCGCTCCCAGTTACTCTGAAGGCCGGCAGGAATGCCCTCCTAGGGTCTGATACTCCTGAAA
>Ga0307515_10021519_pt1 | contig 11426 bp, 14 predicted proteins | sample 17_EM_MG_FD_194513 | JGI IMG/M metagenome (GOLD analysis project Ga0307515, IMG submission 194513) | Populus trichocarpa ectomycorrhiza microbial communities from riparian zone in the Pacific Northwest, United States - 17_EM | ecosystem: Host-associated > Plants > Roots > Unclassified | place... | reverse complement strand
TTGCTTCAGCATACCTCTTTCAAGATCTCCTTTGTGCGTGCCTCAAATGCTATGGACCAAATGTTGTTTTGCTGCATTGCGGTGTTCCAGTACGTCTCTATTATCTACCAGTGTGGGGCTTCAGCTAATGCTTTCGCAACGCGTCGCGTTGCATAACTTACCGTCTACAAGTCGCTTGCACTCATAAACGGCCGTCTGTTCCACATGTAGAGCTCCAGGAGTCTGCCCGTTGCAAATACAAGACGCGTCATGTCGGAGTGACCAGATCGATGGATGCTGCGACTGCCGGAGACCACTGATCGAGGTGTAGACACCGCCTACAATTGCAATTGCCACTGCCTCTGTGTCTGGTTCCTTTCTGTAGCTCGCATTCGCAGTGAATTTGTAATGATTGCGCGGGCTTCTTGATTAGGGACGGGGGTAGGCAGGTTTTCAAGACTGCTCAGAGGAGTGGGAGTGCTAGCAATGCCGGATGCGGGGCTGGATACAACACGACGCGTTGAGTCTGTCTGTGAGGTTCCGCTGGGTGCTGGTGTGTTACGACTGCTTGTACCCAGCGTCGCGGTTGGAGTAATTATCGACCGTCGCTGTCTAGCGGACAGGGTAATATCTGCAACGCGAGAATTGTTCAGCGCAGAGGAGGGGGTGGAATTCCGACGTTGGATTGTCAAGGCTATAGAACTCCCTCCTCGAGAGGTATCCCTCTTGCCAGCCGGTACGGAAACGTGTCTCTTAGCAGGGGGAAGTTGAGAATTCCCGGAATGCCCACGCTTTTGTTGATTCTGACAATTAGCAAGACTTCAAACATTTCATACAACCGGAGATGTGACAGGGTGAGGGCTTTGGGAAGGTATTATCCGATACGGATGTGTGACGTTAAGACTGTAGGAATAATTGCCTCTGCATGCATATGCAATGGCAGGCGAGGGAGACTCCTATTTGAGTGACCATGAAGGGATTGAACAAAAAGGGACGCGCAGTGTAGACGGCGCTAGACTCTAAACTGTGACAATACTCAGGGACGAGATCCCTTCAAAAGCATTCAATTATGGGGTTAGCTGCCATCAGATTAAACTCAGATTGAACTGAGCATTGATATTCACTGTTACAGCAACATCTGAAGGTCTTTTTGCACCGCTTAAAGAGTGTTTATGCCTTCTTGGTGCGATTATCATCGTATGCACTCGTTCTTGGCACAATACTTCGAACCATCGATTGTGTATAACTTCAGCTTCCCGGGGGAAATCCCCATTCGGCAGAACTCAAAGCATCGCAGAGCGAACAATGATGTATTCTCTATCCTATGACATCAGTTGCGTGTGCTTTTTCTACTGCTAGGTGTTGGTAGCCATGTTGGATGGTTGCATAGTTGGGACAACCTGAGAACTACTCAGTTTGCTCCGAAATGCACGAGGTCTGAGCGGCACAAATGATGTGTGATGCAAACGCAACGCCCGGCGTCATAAACTGTCTTCTCCGCGAGTACTCTATCTTGTCTCGAGCCTTCTCATTCATTAGGTGCCTGCTGGTTCTGCAAGATAAAGGCTGGGCCATTTTGTGTTCGTTAACCAAAAAAACTCACAAGTCGAACCAAGAAATGGCCAGAACTCGAGTATACCTATCCCTTCTTCCTGCCTACACCTCCTTTCTCTTTTCCTCCCGTATTATACACACTGACAGCTTCCTGATCTCGACATCACGTCACTTGCACACAACAACGCCTCTCATTCCAAAACACACCCGATAACCTACACAACTTTGTACCTTCCCTCTGGGCTTCCTTCCGCTACATGCAACTGTATCATAATGCTAAAGTTTCGGATGTAGATTGATTTTCAACTCACACCGATGGCACCAAAGGGCAGCGGCAAAGGTAAGGGGAAGGCTAGGGCAAAGATGCCAACATCGGTTATAAATAGACGCTTGTCGTTGGATCGGGACGGTATGAAGGGAGTCATCCCAGAACACATCAGTGGACTCATATGGATATACAATGTTTGCGGCGTTAACGACGAGAGGGCATGTGACCTCTTTGATGATATAATCTTTCCTGATCCAGTCAAGACTTGCCACTTTTCACAATTCCAGCTGATGTGGCCGCACCGCAGGAGCAGGAGTTCGCCTTTTCGGGAGTGGTGGGATGCCTTCCGCTCGTATAAGGGGCAAACGTTTGACACAACCCGCGAGCAAATGAATAATTGGAGGTGGGACAACCCCCATGCCTTCGGGGATCGAGTCGATTGCCCCAATCCGCAGAGAACCAGGTGAGGGAAGGTTAGACACACCGGTGAGCGGTTCTCTTGGTCCGGTCGCGATGATCTCAGGTCAAAGATTGAGCTGCCAAGCTGCCGGCACTACGAACCAGGCGACTTCCTGGCCGTTAGACCACTGAATTGGGATGAGATACTCGACAAGGATGATTATGATGAGAACCGGGCGGATCCTGGAGTGCCAAGCGGTGGAACGAGCCATCCTGGCGATGGCGATGCCAATGACCACGGCGAGGGTGAGGAGGACACGCAGGGCGGTGAGAAAGGGACTGGGAAAGAGAAGGGAACAACAGATGGGAAGGGGAAAGGGAAGGCAACTGAGGACGGGAAGGGGAAAGGGATGGGGAAGCGGAAGGACAACAGTACAGGGAAAGGTATTGTTAAAGAAACCCCAGGGGGAGATGATATCTCTCGTGCCGTTGCTTTGCAGATGCAGAAGGGAATGTCAGAGGCAGACCTGGACACGGAGGGCTAACTAGAGGGGGTATATTTTGAGCCGGAAGAATCGCCTGCCGTGTCAATTTCATCAGATGATGATATCGACTCTACCGAGTCAGACGGCGAATATGACTCAGAACGTGATTCTGATGTGGATATGGGCATGGAGGATGATGTGGATGCACCGGAGGACATTGATTTAGACGGCGATGTGGATATGGAAAGGGACGGTGAAGATTAGGAAGATGAAGAGGAGGAAGATGAGAAGGAGGAAGAGGAGGTGGATGAGGATGAGGAGGAGGATGAGCATGAGGATGAGGATAATGGCAAAGAACCTCAGACAATTAGCCAGGGAGAGATGGTAAATACATCGGCTGACGATGCTGATACCATGGTAGATGATCAGCCAACAGTGCTACCTGAGCAAGGCCAGGAGATGCGCGAGCATACCCCACTGCCACAACCTCTGGCGCCTGCCCCATGGCCACAAACCCCGGAGCCTCGCCCATGACCACGAACTCCGGAGACTCATACCCTCAGTGGGCTGGAGATTTTGGAGCTTGTGACGCCAACTCTGCGAAAAGGTAAGGCAGCCAGAAACGACTTGGATGTCGATGTGAAGCAGCAGCTACTTGGCGAATCGGCAGGTGGCGACAGTCTCCCCGAGGTCCCTCTCCTGGATGTCCCTCTCCCGGATGTCCCTCTCCCCGATGTCTCTCTCCCTGATGTCCCTCTCCCTGATATCCCTCTCCCTGAGGCGCGCCCGGATGGCTTGGTAGGCGAGGAGTGAAGCAGTCCTCGCGTTGCAGTGGAGGCGTGCATTCGGGTTAGGGTCGGCTTCTTGTCTTGTGAGTTTCCTTTGCTGTAATCTATTCATCTCAGGAACAGATTAAGGCATGCGTGGAGGTGTTTTGTTTGTTTGGGTTAGGGTTGTGGGCTTGTTCGTTTCCTTTGTTCTAATCAATTTATCGCAGGCATTGATTTTTACACGCGTTGCGAGGTTTTTGGATTGCTCAGGGTTCATTTTTCATTTATTCATAGTATGATGGGACATTGCGCATGCACTGTTTTTGCAACTCCTGGTGTGTAAGGAACCTCCTTGTGATGGTGTTGAGGTTCAATAAATCTCTCAAGTATTGTGAGCTTATACCCACACCAGACTGCTCAGGCCCAGCACCAACTTTCGTCCCTGTCTACAGTGAATACTCCACTCCTCAGGTGTCATCGACAATGCCAGAGAAGACCCCTTTCCGTTGCCCCGAATTTTCATGCTGAAAGAAGTTCACCTCAGACAGCTGGCGACTGAAACATATCAAATTACGCGATCCTGAACACCTTCAAGTTGCACTCCATAAGGATCTGAACGTTCGCAGCGCGCCCCGACGCGTTGAACCCGCTCAGTGTCGTGAATTCAACGCTAACAAAGATTCAGTCGAAGACTTGGACTCATTTCCCTACGTCGAACACCTTGCAAACATCGCAGACTCGGCGTCTTAACCACTGCCACCTCCTCTGCTGCAGATGGAAACATACCCCGGCGCCGGTGCTCTGCTGAGCGATTACATGGCTGAGCCATGGGAACGTGACGCTCAGGTTTTCCTTGAGACGAACCTACAAAAACAATCCCTACTATCCGTTTGCGACACGTGAAGAGTACAAATAGATCCAGTGTGGGATCAAGAAGAAGGGCATCAAGACGTACTATGACAACGTGCTGAAGGAAGAAAACACCGCTCTGCGTTTCCCAAGCTTCAAAAATGGGGATGGCGTCTAGAAGTTCGTGGCTAGCATGCCAGATGACCAGGCTCTCGGGGAGTGGGAACTACACACTCTCGAGGATATGAAATGAAATGACAATCACCAACGCCCTATCAAATACTGGAGTGGAGACATCATCAAAAGCATCAGATGTTCGGTGAGGCAGCCAGCGTACGCCGAGCATCCTATTTATGCCCCTCAGCGTTGCTTTAACAGCGATATGCCACCAAAACGCCTCTATACCAAAATGCACACCGCGGACTGGTGGTGGGAGACACAGGGAAAGGAGAGATACCCGAGTGTTAGGGGGTTTCCCTTTAGCAGCAGTAATGATACATGAATTGGATTGCAGCAAGTACATGTGAGTATTCATGCTGAGTGTGAGGTCATATGCAAAACACCTACTTGCGAAACATCCTCATTGTTGTCAGCCGGGTATTCCTTAGTGGGATTATACTCGGGCCGCATGTCGATCAATTAGTCATTCGTTCGGCCTGACTAGCGGATTCACTTATGATGATGCAATTATGTTGCCATTACTGGGAAGTGAAAAACCTTCAGCAGTGCGCATAATTATTGGCCACACCTACTATATCTGATCTATCAGGACAACACACAGTTAAGTTGTGCTTACACAGAATTACGTGTGCAGCAGACGATAATGCAATATGCGAGTACAAGGGAATCTGCAAGCTCACGCGCTAAGCGGTGAGAACACCTTGAGGCTCTCCCTGGTCTACGGAAGGTCGAGACCTACGCATGGGGTGTCTGAGGGATCAATGACATTGGCTGAAGATAAGAGGCCTGAAGCGACCCGGCTGATTGGATTCAGTTAGTATGCATTGCAACGTCATACCAGTCGAATCAATACGAGGTATGCGTGTCATATTCTACTTTGGCAGTGTATCAGTTGGTCGCCGATTCAATCTCTGACGCCATGCCAAACATCCTTATCTAAACTGAGCCAATTAATAGCGACAAGCTATGAAAATATATTACGATAAGCACTGATAAGACTACGAGTCGTCAGATGTTCCAACTACTGAAAAAATGGAAAGCATGATGTCCAAGTGTAAGGACGCATACGCCAGCGTCCGGCTGCATAGGGATATGGTTGCAAACGTGGACTCGAGTGACTATATATGTAGACGTGTAGATGTATATGTAAGATTATCGCTAGAGATCTAAGGCTTGTAGCGAGCCGACTATATAGAATGGCTGTTACCCAGCCCTGGACATGACACGTGCAGTCGTGCCGTTACATTATCCCTCTCTTTCAGCGCAGACCTCCTGGGCTGCCAAAGCCAGTATAAGAGAAAAGGAAAGGGAAACAACGAATGAAACAATCATCCTACGTACGCAATCGTACGAACTCATAAGTCCCACAACCGATCGGTATCGCTCAATGGCGACCTTTCGGCGGATCCGGCGCACGGGGAAAATGCACCTCCACTTGACTGACTCCGAAGGTGGTAAAAACCCATGCCGACGCCATTTGTACCGGGCCGAGATCCAAAGAAGAGAAGAAGAGAAGAGAGAAACAAGAAAACATCCAAAAGTGATCCCGTCCTCCATATCTCCAATTCCAAACCCATACTCCTCCGACCATCCATACCTGTAGCCCATATATCTCGGCGTAGGTCATTGTCGGAATCATCAGGGTGGTAGAGCTTCTGCTCATGACTTGGCATCTATGGGAGCCTCTGCTGCCGGCATCAGTCGTAGCCGTTCATTGTATACGTCAATTGCTTCGCGTGTAGTCGTGTCGCGTCCATCGACATCTAACAAGTGAGCTTCCCTAAAGATGGTTATACTAACCAAGTTCAAGCGCGCTAGCGCTGTCTGAGCTCTGTGCAGTGCTTATGCATGCTCTGTAGAATATCTTGCAGCCGGTAGTCATCGGTACTCAGCATTGACTCGTAGGTTCATCTTGATACGATAATCATCTTTCGAAGTCCACTTCGGTGACCATCCGGTCGACTTCATGGTTGCCCTATCGATAGGCAGCTTCAGTAGCATCTTGGTCAATTTGGTAGACTTTGCCGGTCGACTTCTCAGTAGACTTCTTGGTGGGCTTCGACTTGTCGGTAGGACTTGATCGTGTAGACACGGCTATCTCTCCTTTTTTGAAAGTTCGTTAGTCCACCGACGACTTATAAGTATATCGATTGTCATCGTGGCTCCATAGCAGTGTAATCGTAATTCGGGATTGTAATCGTAATCTCTGCGATTCGACACGTAATTCGGTTTTGCTTTCGCTTCGCACAGTTGAGTCTTGGCATAGTCCATCGTCGGAATTGGCCAGGGTAATATGGGGAAAAAGTCGACCATCACATGGCCCTCGTCTTGACTTTGGGCAATGATGTGACCTTCCGCTCCTGGCATCGTCATGCCGTCATTTCTCATATTTGACTTGCTGGTGACCATTCGAGGTGGTAGAATGCATCGGGCGTGCGCGGTATATCATTGATCCATATCTAACACGTAAGCTTCATAGTAGGTGGTCATACTCACCGTGATAGGGCGCGCTTCTGCTCTCGGAAAGCCGCTTTGTACATTGCATAGGCAGATTTTGGCATCTCTTGATTTGGCATTTGGTAGGGTCTTGGTGGGCCGCTTCTCCGTGAAAGTCATTCGGATGATGGCTTTGGTGCATTCTTGGTCGACTTGTCTTGCCCATCACAGTAGGCAGCTTGGGTAGAATATCCGTTCGCTGTGAGATCTCGGTGATCATCTCTTGGTAGTTATCTCAACTGTCTCTTGTGATGCCATTCGGTAAACTAATCGGTACGCTTGGTGGTCATTTTCCATCTCCTTCAGGACCAATTCGGCATTTCGTTCGGAATGGATCAGGTTCGTTTGACTTATCATCTCTACGCTGTATATGTAGGTACACATGACATCCATGGTATGCTGCGTGCACTTATTGTTTCCAATCGCAGGGTGCGCTCGCTGGCTCTCCTCCGGGTATGCTTGCCGATTCATCTGTAGGTGTGCTTGCCATCACTTCACTCGGTGCACTTATCGTCGTTCTCTGAGTACACTAGTCGATTCATCTCTAGGTGCATTTGCCGCTGCTAGCCTTCTCAATGGATGAATGTATCTCACGGTGCTTTGTTCCTGCACTTCCGGTACGGTAATTGTCTGAGGTAGGGGTTGCGATTCCGGTACGGTCATCCCCCTCTTTTGAGAGTCGTTGCTTCGCCGACGACTAAGCTCATACGGCTTGGTAGGGAATATCGATTGGAAGGGCTTGATTCGGAAGTCAATTTGTAGTCGTCAATTGCCATGGTAGTTGTGAAGCTTGGGATCGCCGAGTCTGAGTCGGGATCTCATTCGGGATTGTATTCTTTGCCATACGGCTGCTCAGCTGAATCTTTGAATAGTAGTTGGGAATGTACTCGGTACGTCAAGGTCGCTGGTACGTATAGCTGTATATCGGCCTTCAATTACTAGTCTTGTAGCTTATCATCGAAATTCCAGATCTTGGAAGGGGTGAAATTTTACATAACCTCGTGTATATCGCAATAGTCAAAGAGACTGATTGTCATCCATCTCCGAGCATCGCCGGGATAGGCATATTGGCGCTCGTAAGTCCAATTCCCATCGTCTCAACAATAGCTCTATTCCTTGATATGTAGCCTTCTGCAGGACTGTTGTCTCTCGTATCTGGGACATTATCTCTTGCCCGGGCCTCCAATTGTAGTTTATAAGTATACGGCTCTTCTAAGTGCGCTTCACCGCTGTGAATTGTCATATGTCTGTGGGGATGATCTCCAAACTGCAGACCCGCACGGATTCGTACGGCTCTGAATCTGCTCAATCCGTGTTGGCCAAATGGATGAAAGAAAGAATGGAAGCGGTGGAAGGGAAAATCCAGGAGCCCGGATCGGAACGGTTCGCCACAATAGGGCCAAGCCCCGTCGTCCAAGTACTCCCTTCGTGTCTCGGCGAGCCGGTAGCAGTCATTCAGGGTTCCCTTGCGGACCCCCTTCTGCCGCAACTACTGCCGCTGCTCCTTGCTCGCTCATCCAGCCTATGAGGGTTACCACTTCTGCTGGTCAATCTACAGCTTCAATGGGTCCACTCTACCGCAGCTCTAGCACTCCTAATCGCAAGCTCCACACGTTGTGGCTACTGCCCGCTCCAGGACGATGCCAGTCGGTTGACGACTGGACAATCGTGAGTTTAGTCCTCGCAGGGTCTAGAGAATCAGCAGTCAATTGCCGTCCAACCGCCGCGGATTATTATCAACAACTAGTTCTGAGCTGGAACCGTAAGAGCTCAAAATGTAGATTGCATGCATTTTCCTCACCCGTGCACAGGTGATCTATGAACATTGCCTCACCCAAAGTAGGTGGTATAAATAGCCTCGAGATCAAGAAGTCTCGGTATTTGTGCGCCCCCAGTGCTAGTCATTGGGACACCCGGTTGCCATCTCGAGAGAGAGAATGGCTGGCGGTCAACGTAGTACCGCAGGATCAAAGGGGAATTCGCGCGTTTCCTCGTCGCTTGATAGTTGTTCATCACTGGTAGTAGTTCTGAATCGCCGCTAGGTGTCGGGTGCAGCATCCGCAGTGCTTCCGACAGTCATCGAGCTCAGCATAGTTGTAGCCTTTGCAGGTCTGCAAGTCGACCATCAGCGTTCGTAGCATTGTAGGTATTGGTGACTGAATTCGCAGAAACGGTGTTCGCTCGACCGGGATCGACTTCGGTGGTGTCAATTGATGGAAATCATCATCCTCATTGTAGCATACGCGGTCATTGCGGTGGGAATTCGTCGAAATGGTAGGCGGACATCGAGTATCCGATCACACTATCTCCGTTGGCGCACTTTGATCGTGAGAGGTAGACTACTCGTTGGGTTCTCGTCAGTCGTACGGGTTCCGGGGTAATATAGTCGTTCTTGTCAATCGCGCTCTCTGCATCGCTTGGTGCTGCTCAATTGACTGTAGTCGATTCCCATTGTGCTCTTTGCGATAGATCGTACGCGATTTCCTCTTGTTGGACGTGTGTAGGAGTTGTCTTTCGACTTGTAGCAATTGTCGACATTATAGGCCTGTAACGCGTCTCGCTGCCGACTGCATCTCCGAAATCGTCTGTGCTCTTGACAATTCACCTGATTAAAAGATGAATGTCTTAAGACTCAGTGCTCGTGTAATCGGTAGGTCTCCGAGTTGTCGCATTCAGGTTTAGTCGATTATTGACTTGTAGTTGACGCGTCGGAATAGATGTAAACTCGCAAATCCCGTGAGCGAAACATATCCATTTACTGAAAAAGCGATAATAGTGTAAGGACGCATACACCAGCGTCCGGCTGCATAGGGATATGGTTGCAAACGTGGACTCGAGTGACTATATATGTAGACGTGTAGATGTATATGTAAGATTATCGCTAGAGATCTAAGCCTCGTAGCGAGCGGACTATATAGAATGGCCGTTACCCGGCCCTGGACATGACACGTGCAGTCGTGCCGTTACACCAAGTTGAAGTATGATCTGATACGTCAGCTGATATGATTTAATATAATGGATGGCCTGAGAATCCCTCAGAAGCTTAATGCTTTGAAACCACATTATATGAACACGATAACCTAAGGGAAGGGTGGCAATCGATTACCGGGTGCATTCGCAAGAATATAAGTCGCGATCGCAATAGAGCAATCATGAAGTAAACGGAATCATAGCATGGATCTGAGTATCCTCGAACATGACTATAAAGAGATCACATTGTTCCGAGAATGAGAGAACAAGCTCTAGCAGCACGAACAGTCAAAAACCTACCAGCGAAGAAGACCATAAAATATTATTGTGTTTTTTTATGATACCTATATCTATTATTATATCTATAAGATTATTATTAGCTTTGTAGCGGCAGCCCCGCATCTAAGATGAGTATTACCTTTGCCAGTGAAACCGATATAGTCATCAGCAAAATGTATTTTAGTCACTGGGAGCCTCCAGGAGTGTCTGAGAGGAGGCGGAGTGTAAACTTAGAAGCGTCAATTTCAGGAGAGAACCAGATCCAAGGAGGGCATTCCGGCCGGCCTTTGGAGTAACTGGGATCTCTGATGACTGGTACGGGAGCACCATGGGAGCGGTTGTGAGAAGTTTGGGAGCACCTGGGACTGTCGCCCAACCAATGCGGGAATCCCAAACTGACTCTGTGAGATATTGGGTTCTCAGGGATATTCACTCGAAGGACTGCAGGCGATATCAGAATGTACATGAGCAATAAGAATACCCTCCACATATGATGCATAGATTATTGTTCATTATCAACTTCTAAATCATACTATAGTACCCAGCATCTCATTCAACATTCTATTGTTTGGATCGCTAGATTAAGGAGAACCAAAGAAAATGACGAGTGATTCAAAGATGAAAGTAGGTAAAACTGATACATTAACGCGATTAAGCGATCGGAATGCAATCGAACATAGTCTCAATGTCATCCACTAAATCTCCCATCTCATCAGGGCCGACAAACGCAGGAACACATAATTCATCAACGGCGCAAAGAAGCTGGAGGCACTCCTTGTATTTCTGAATGATTCCGGCCTGGTGAGTGGGTGAAATTGAATTCCAATGTCGCTTGGCTCGATTTGTGATATCTAAAAGGTTGGAATTGAGGTTAGCGAGCAGTGAATCAAAATGGGTTCGAAAGGCAAATATGACGAATTCGGGGGAAAACGAGGTGCGCCACCAGGAAAGGAGGAGTGCCTGATCTGGAGTTCGAGGTGGGCAAGGGGAGTGATGATGGCGATGGAGGAGCGCAGAATGAAATTGAGGGGCGAAAATCCAGGCCAAGGAGCGCCGACGGGGATTGAGGAGTCCATATCCAGCAGAGCAGCCCATCAATGCTGAGCAGCGCTGAAAGGGGAGAGAGGTAACGAGTCGGGAATGAAGTAGAGGCGCTCCTATTCGAGGTCAAGGAGGTGATTGAGGACCGCCCATCCT
>Ga0307515_10021518_pt1 | contig 11428 bp, 3 predicted proteins | sample 17_EM_MG_FD_194513 | JGI IMG/M metagenome (GOLD analysis project Ga0307515, IMG submission 194513) | Populus trichocarpa ectomycorrhiza microbial communities from riparian zone in the Pacific Northwest, United States - 17_EM | ecosystem: Host-associated > Plants > Roots > Unclassified | place... | reverse complement strand
ACGTGAAATTAAGGAGTGGTCGATGACGGCTATTCGACAGCTTTGGCCTCTAAGACAGAGACAAAGATCTTGTTCTTGAGTACAAGATATGTATATGTATATATATATATATGTGTGTGTGTGTGTGTTTTGTCCGGAGTAATATTCTTGCTATAATTACCAGTTGCAGCGTTACATTTGCTTTAAACTAGGATGTACGGTTTTTTACATGTGGATGAATGATATAATTTCAAGAGTTTGAACCTTTTTTTTAAAAAAAAAGGATATAGTTAGAAGAATAAGAGTGCTAGTATTGAAACTAATGATTAAATAAATTATTATTATTATTATTATTAAAATGCTAGTGAGAGGGAGTGTTACAACCACATATTTCATATTGAATAAATAAACAATATAAAAGTAATATATAAAACTGTGTATTCTATATTAACTGCAAGAGCTGCTCTTAAAACTTGGCATCACAGACGGATCACCCCAGTTTGCGAATTTTAATTTATTTATTTTTAAATAAAGAAATCCATGTTCAACAGCAAAAAAATAGTTTTACTTGTCCAGCTTGTTCTTTAAGCAAATCTTCCACGTTGTTCTAAAGTTCATTTGAGTTTACTTTTCAGTGATGTATATGAACTTCTCCCGTTCTTTCATTTAATGGAGATCAATTATTTATTTATTTTCGTTTATCATTATGAAATTTATTTGGTTTTATCATCGTGAACAGGATGGAACGCCAAAGTTCCCAAAATATTTTTGTTATGGGCATAAAATAGATTATTGATCAAAATCATTGTTAAAGAATCATCTCAACCTAAAAATTTAAGCTTATGTTTAATTTTTATCAAATAAATGGGGATTGTGAGATTCGAACTCGAGACCACTTGGTCATCAAAGCTTTGATATCATATTAAAGAATCATCTCAACCCAAAAGTTTAAACTGTTAGGTAAAATCTCAAGATATGATTTATATTATTCTCTAATAATCATGTCTTTTTAGCTCATATCATTAAAGGTAACGATATTTTGATATTGATTCTAAATGTATTTATATTGCTTTTTGCACGAGAAGAGCATATAGCTTCTCCTCTAACACCAAACACTACACCTGTTCTCAGTAGCCCTATTTCTATTTCTTAGCAACCAATCCTCCTCTTGTTCTATCCTCCTTGAGACCACAAACACCACACCCCATCAGTACATCGTGTTCTAATGTAACTTGCAGGCTACGGTAAGTCCTGCTTGTATTTTTTTTTATTATTATTAATGTGAGTCTCTAGATTAACTTGTGTATACTTTAATTAATTTTACGGGCTCTGAAATTAACAATCATATAAACCTACACCTACAATAGCCTTAAAAAGACTCAAATTTATGACCAGTCCCACTCATGTTTTGACTATACATCTTCTACATCTGCTGCAACACCATAACAAAGTACAGCTCATCCCGGAAGCAGACTCATGTTTTGACTATATACATTGTTATGGCTTCTTCTACATCTGCTGCAACACCATAACAAAGTACAGCTCATCCCGGAAGCACTCATGTTTTGACTATATACATTGTTAGGGCTTCTTCTACATCTGCTGCAACACCATAACAAAGTACAGCTCATCCCGGAAGCAGCCTAGAAGTTGGGACTTGGAAAGGAAAAGGACTGGTCAATGGGATCAATATAAAGGACAGCTTAATTACAACTGGATAGCATTGAAGTAGTAGCATTCTTCAACAGTACTGCACTACGACTGTGTATTTAAACTAATTGCTTTTGGATTATACTCTTCACATAATAAACTCTTTTTTAATCGTCGACAGCTCATGGTGTCAGCATCAGTTTAGTAAAGTGTTGCTTTGGTCACTTGATGTTGTGGTTACGGGCTACAAAATGTTCATCTGTCTGGATTTACTGAAAATTGCCTCCCAACATTTGCCGCGGGTTCTTTTTTATATGTACTTGATTAAATAAGATCAACATGCATCGTAAGCACACAGTGCATGCTGTGCCAGCATCAAATTAATTAGTCTAAACATGAGAAAACCGACCCAACTCTAGATAAGATAATGGTACTTCTCCTATTATCTTTTTGGAGTGAAAAATGATACTAATTGATATATTTCCTAAGACTTTCTACATGTAAAAATGAATATTCCTTGAAAAATAACCAACTTATCACATACCTTGATTATGTTGGGTTTCCCGAAACACACACACACATGTGCGGACACGATAAATTTAAAAATTATTCTGGAGTCTCAGATATTTTATTAAACAGATCTAGAGTTGTTTAAGGTATATTATATAAAGATTACCTGAAAATCAAATGTTCTTTTTCGATTTTAAATAATTGCTTCAAGGCTAGGTTGTCGCAAACCACAAGTCATCCAAGTATCCAACCTCTAACGGTAATTCACATGAACCACCAATAAAAAATCTCTTAAACCCTTTTAGGAGAGAAAGATTGACATGCCTTTAAATGCTAGTGCTTTTCTTTTATGTTTTTTAGGTGTGTGCAACTTACATGGTTTTTCTCTTTGTTCAAGAGTATAAAAAATAAAATTCATGACATTTTATTTATATGGAAACCTGAAAATCCTATACATAAAAAAAATATCAATTTGCTCCATGAATAATATTTCATATATTATCTTAGAAAAATTTTAGAAATTTATTCAATCATGTCCCTACATGATTTTTCTTGGACTAGAATTGTAATTCCCTGTTTAAATTACATTTTAGTCCTCAATTTCTAAAACTTATTTACAATCAAGTCACACTTGATTAATCATCCCATTTTAATTTCTAACCAATGTTTTTTTTTATGTATGTGACTCATTACATTTCTTAATAAGTTTGCCGAAATATAAATTACAATCCTAAATAAAATAGGATTAAGTAAACTAAACAAATTAATTTATTATCAAATTAACAATTGATTGATTTATATTTGAAGATCAAATACAATGTCTAACAACCTGTCATAATCCCCCAAATATTAGAAAAGTCATAAGTGATTTGACTTAACCTATTAGTGATTAATTTTTCAAAGTAATTATTATCTCTTCATCAACAATGTTCTGATTTAGACATTATAGCATGAAGTATATCTACTATATCAAATCATATTAGTTCTCAACACCATAGTTATTGATTCTTTTAATGAGATTTGAATTTTTTTTTCAAATCTCATTTCACCCTGCATAAAGATTTACAATCAATACTATTTGAGATAAATTTTTTCTTGATTACTTAAATATCTTCATATAGTTCGTGTTATACCCAATATCTACCTATTGGGCCTAATTTTTTAAAATATCCAATCATCATCAACGCATAGGTGTTCACCGAGGAACCCTCTCTATCATCCTACAGTTGAACAATTCCTTAGAGGTCTCATACCTCTGAGTCCTACTAGCCGCATCAAACAACTCTTTGAGATGCTAAATTTTTATTATATAGGCATTCATATCCTCATGTTGTGATTGAAGTTCAAGTGACATTGTTGGCTAACATCACACATTTAGTTTGTTCATCATCATTAGTATGACATTGATATCGAGTCATTTTATTTGCTATCAATATCCTTATTAAAGATAAGAGGAGTTGGATTTTCAAGTACATTAACTTTCTTATTTATTTAAGAACAATTCTTACATTTCAGTATCGATCTAAGAAGTTTGGTTCAATCAATTTATTAGCATCAAATATGCTACATAGGGATATATTTATTTTTAATCATGGTAATCTATCAACTTATTCATGTAAAGATAACGAGTATTGGTTTCATGAATAAATATTTATAACTAAATTTTGATAAAGTCTTTAATTATAACTAAATTAAGTAGATAACATAGCTTATCAATCATATCTTTATATGACTCCTAGATCAGTTAAGTGACAACTTTCTGTCTAAACATATCATATATGTTTCACCTAACTACTGCCTCTACTCTTATATGATTATAAGTAATTCATCAAAATCATATAAATTAGTTAAACATTAAACATATTTGATTAACAGTATCTTTGAGTAGCTCAACAAGATATCCATGAATAAAACTATAGTTTTATGCATGTAAAATCAGAAGGCAACAAATCATGTTTTCAACATGTACTTAATATATTAATGAGGAATTTATTATTTTATTTAAGTCTCATTCTATAGCATTAGTGATATGTTACACATAACAATTAAATATAAACATACATCCCTAACATGCCATTCTAATTGGATCACTTTGGACATTTTTAAACTAATTTTTTAGGGCCATTGAAGGGAATTAGGTGGTAAAAATCTAGGTAGCTATTAAAAAACTTTATATGTCCTTTGTGAGCACCATGGTTGTAGCCTTTTTTATCATTTTTTCTTTGTCTTGGATTACGGAATAGATTTGTCTATCTAAATTTCTACATTTATAAATTACATAATATTTACATAATTGTATAAGAAACCTTAACTTAAATTCAAGGGGAATTAGATGAGAAAAAGATTTTACAAAGAAAAATAGAGAAAAGGCTTATAAGACACGTAGGCCCTACTTGATATTTCAATCATTTAACTATAAAAACATAATCACACTGGTCTTTAAATGTCTATAACCATCCATCATGCATAAGAAAATATTATTATGCATAATTAAATACATTGCATGCTTAAATTTTAATTATTGGCTTTATGTGAAATTTTAAAATAATATTTCTAACACTTAGAAATATTAAATCAAATTCAATTTGACAGTTTCCCAAACATAATAAATTTTAGTTAATACAAATTCTTTTTGAATTCAAAATTTAATAAGAAAGTAAATCATATTAAAATTCTTATTAATATCCTAAACTATTTTAAGATTAATTAAATAAAATATTCTGGTTAAAAAACTCTTTTTATTTTAGAAAAACTACTTTTCAAAAATAATTTAATTAAATAATTTAATTAAATCCTAATCTAATTAGGATAACACAAAAAACCAAATTCACAAATTAATTACTTTAATCTAATCCTAATCCAATTAGGAAAATTATTTCTACAATTAATTTAATTTAGGTTTTGATTTTAAAATATAAAATCAACATTTTATATAAGGAGCAAAATCATAATTCTATCCCAAAATTCCTATAATAATAAAGAATAAGTTGTAGGAGTCATTTGGTAATTTTACACACTAAAACACTAATGTAATTAGGTATAAGGTATAGGGATAAAATTGTAATTATGCTAATAAAAACCCTAAAGAAAGCTCTAAGAGCATAATTGTAATTCTACCTTTTTCCTTCTTTTTCCTTATTGCTACTGGTAATAGGCTTGCGAATCTAGTAGTTGTAGCCAATGCTGGCGCTGCCAGACAACAAAGCGAGGGGCTACCCCTCGCGCTACACAACCACGGGCACGAGGTAGTAACCTCGCGTTGGGATGCTACAGCCTCATCTTGCTTGGAGCATTGGTTGTGCACGCAGCATATCCATACATACCAACGACGCTGGTGCAACTGTTGGCAGTTGTTAGTTACCTAAACATTTGTTTTAGTTTCTGACTAGATCTAGCAAAAACAATAGCCGAAACCTTTTAAAAAAAATCATGAGAGAAAAATTAATTTTGAGGAAAACATTTTTGCACATAAAATTAATTTGAATTAACACCAATAACAATTAAAACATCCAAACAACAACCCTAATTGTCTAAAAATGGCTCTAACACCACTGTTAGGTTTCTCGAAACATATAAATACTCAGTGAAAATGGTAAATTTAATTCTTTTTCGAGAGTCTCAAGGACATTACTAGAAAAATCTAGAGTTGTTTAGGGTTTATATGAAGATTACTTGAAGATTAATGTTCTTTTTGGTTTTGAATAATTACTTCAAGGTTGGGTGGTCGCAAACCACAAGACGTCCAAGTGTTCGACCTTTAACGATGATCCATTTGAACCACCAATGAGAAATCTCTTAAATCCTTTTAGGAGAGAGGGATTGTTATGTCTTTGAGTGCTAATTCTTTTCTTTTGTGTTTTTCAGGTTTTATGTAACTTACATAGTTTTTTTCTTCGTTCAAGCGTACAAAAAATAAGAGGCATTGCATTCTATTTATAGAAAAATCTGAAAACATTATAAATGGTAAAATATCAATTTACCCCCACAATAATATCACATATATTATTTCAAGATAATTTTAGTAATTTATTCAATCAAGTGCCTACTTAATTTTTCTAAGTCTAGAATTATAATTTCATGTATAAATTAATTTATAACTCTCAATTTCTAAAATTTATTTACAATCAAATTACACTTGATTAATCATCCCATTTTAGTTTCTGACCATTGGTTCTTATGTTTGTGACCCATTAGATTCCTTAATATGTTGGCCCGAATATAAATCACAATTCTAAATAAAATAGGATTAAGGCCCCGTTTGTTTGCTGGAAAGTATTGCTTTTTGAAAAGTGAATTCCAGGAAAATGAATTATTTTCTGATATTTGGTAGTGTAATGGAAAATTAGTTGGAAAACATTTTCCAGTGTTCGGTTATGTCATGGAAAATGAGTTGCAAAATAACTTATTAATGTTTTATTTTTTTCAAGTTTATTAAAATAATGAGGAACAAATCTTACAAATTAAAAAGTTGAATGGGAATGAAATTGAAAAAAAAATATAATTTCATAAATTATCTCAAATAAAATAAATAACAATCAAAATAATAGAGATCAAATCTAAAAAACAAAAAAATTAAAAGACGAAGAAATTAAAATAATAATAATTAACATTTCATAAATTATTTCTAATAAAATAAGTAACAATCAAAAGAATGAGGACCAAATTTGATAGATAAAAAATTTCAATTAAAAAATGATAAGGGAAAAGCAAATAACAATTATAAAATAAGGACCAAAATTAATATAAAAATTAAATTCTAAGGGATGAAATTCAAAAACAAATATTCAAAACAAAATATATATAGCAATCAAAAGTTTGAGGACCAAATTGATATAATCAACAAATAATATGACATTTCTAAATTTTTCACAACTTCCGGAAAGTGTTTTCCGTCCAAAATAAAAGAAAAACACTTTCCTGAAAACCAAGCCAAATTTTTCTTTGACCAGAAAGTGTTTTTCGTTGACCAATTTTCTTAATGGCAAACAAACACAGGAAAGTTTGGAAAGTAGTTTCCCAGAAACCAGTTTCCGAGAAACAAATACAGCCTAAATGGTTTAACTTAACTTTTAAGTGACTAGTTTCTCAGTGTAATGATTATCCCTTCATCAATAATATTCTGATTTAAACATTATAGCATGGAGTACGTCTACTATGTCAACTCATGTTTGTTTTCAAGACTATAATCATTGATTCTTTGAATAAGATTTGAAACTCATTTCAAATCTCATTCCATATTGCGCAAGAATTTACAATCAATACTATTTGAAAACATATGGAATATTTTTGTTAATTTATCTAGGGTGATGAATTCTTTATTGATTACTTAAATACTTTCATGTAGTTCATGTTATACCCAATATATGTCTATTTGTTACCCTTGATTAGGACAACATGTAGTAGGATCAAAGTATAACAGTCCTTATATAAGATAACTTAGTGATTTCAATTCTAAGGATTAGTTATAGAATCATCACGTAAACATTTTCATGGACACATGTGATCTTTCCATATGGAATTCTCATTCAAGTCAGTTTAGTGTACAAGGCATCTAACAAGTGCCTATATATTAGTTCTATATATCTCTCATACCTCAACTTATAAGAACAATTACTTCCTTTCATAGAAAAAAGAATATAATATGTATTAGTTTCAACGGCTCTAATTAATAGTTAGTTTTAATAGAGTATTGACTTAAGAACAATGCTTTTATGCAATAGAAATCTCATAATTATAATAACTATATACTGTTCTTTGTAAAGTATTTGTATCTCAAGGATTTTATCTTTATTCTAAATATATTAATCAAATATTTGATGAATATTAAATATAAATAAGTTCTTATTAATAATGTAAATATATTTTCATGAACAAAGTAAATATCACGTGTCACCAAATATTTGATTAAATAACATATATACTAACAAATTCAGTATCACAAAAAAAAAAATTCATTTAAATTTCATTTAACTATCCTCTTATTTACCAAAAAAAAAAAACCTATAATCTTAAAATATGTAAACAAACAAAATGTAGCGGTTGTATATCTGATATTATATAATAGATGAGGATTACTTGTAAAAGTACATAAATTAACTTCATCACCTGAGTTCAAGTAACTAAGATTATGCCACAGATACATTATTTTTTTAAAAAAAAAATACGAGTAAGCATGCTTCCTGATGACAAGGCATCAATCTTCTTGGAAGATGCATGGAGACCTCCCAAGTGGGAGCCTTGACAGTACTAATCACGAAGAGATGATGTCAAGGAAAAGATGACATGAGAATATTGGGTAGGTCAGATTTTTGTATAAGGTCTTGCAATGGATTTCATCGATCACAGTTACGTTTCTTCTACCTTCTCTCAGTTTGATGCCTTCCTTTTTTCTTTAATAGGTCCTTTTTCATTCCATTGCATATATTATTCCTACAAGCGTGTTCGTACGAACACGTTTTGTGAACCCCAGAGGGATCTGTGACGTTCGATATATATATATTAGTCCCAGTTGAGCATGGCCATGGCGGTGTTCATTGTAGTCATGTTTACTAGTCACGTTTTGAAAAACAAAGTGCAGAAAAACTTCAATAATATGCTGGAAATTTCCGAAAGCTTTCAAAAATGGTACTTACATTGAATTAGTACACGAACAGTAGCTATAACAACACTACTTGCTTTGACTGGCTATTAATACATATAAAAACAAATATTAATACTTTAAAGCCTTTAAATATTGTTATATATCAAGATTAGTTTCCATTTAATATTCTGCTTTGATTTTCTTTCTGTAATTGTACTCTTTTTTCTCTCTTTCCCAACCAATTAATTTTGTTTATGTTACATCAGTCACAGTCAAGTGGATTGGCTTGAACTTCCACTTATATGCGAAGAATAAACTTTTCACTTTATTTGTTTTTGTGTTTTAAAAATATTTTTAAAAAGCATTAGAATTTTTTATTTTTTTTATTTCCTTAAAATTAATTTTTTCTGGAGTTTTAAGATTATTTTAATGTGCTGATATAAAAAAAATAATTTTTTAAAAATAAAAAAATATATTATTTTGATGCATTTATAAACAAAAAACACTTTGAAAAACAACTACTATCATACTCTCAAACACCTCATCATCATCATCACACACACGTGTGTGTGCATACATGTGTAAATATACAAGTCACAGGGAACATCTTGGTAAGCTTTCAGTAAAAAAAAGCAAAGGACATTAAAGAAAAAGTCATTACCTAGTTTTATAACAACTAAGAGCTCTAATTAATTTTTCTAGGTAAGAGGATTGTTATGCTAAAAAAAAATTAAAATCACCCTAAAACATTTTATCCAAGATAAAATGCTTCGTGTTTGTTTTTAATGATATACGGTACCTATCATGTATACATGCTAAAAAAAATTCTAAACTGGTATTTGTATTTTAATCATTAAAAGTGTAATACTACTAAAACCTAAAACAGTAATTTATCCTGGCAACAAAGTATAATCCTCACTTTTGAATACAAGTGTTGGACCCAAGGATGGCTATGGTTTTTTAGACTTTGGCCTATTTTTTTATGTTACTTGTTAAAGCGCAAAACATATTCCACCCACATTCATAAAAAATACGAACTCCCTTACCTTTAATGTGACTTCAAAGGAAAAACCTAATTAGAATTCACAATCCCAAGATAATTTTGAATTATGAGGAAAATACAAAATATTTCAAATTAAATGGAGGCTAAAATATGAAGACAAATCAACATTCACCTACACAACTTATCTACCCTTGATACGATATTCGAGAAAAAACCGTATTAGGATTTATAATTTTGTACTGATTTTAAGTTACCAGGGAGTTTCAAACAACATAAAATTAATGAAAAATTAGTATTCACATACAAAGTCGACTCGCTTACCTTTAATGCGACATCTAAAGAAAAACTTAATTACAATTTATAATTCTTGGGTCAATTTTAAGTAATGAGAAAAAGAAAGGCAAGTAATGGGAATGTTTCAATGAATTATACCCACTTGGCATGCCGACAACTCAGCTTCCGTTAGCATTTAAGATGTTTCAATTTCTGATCGGTATGGATCACAAAACTCTTAGGTCACAAGTAATGTTGTCAAGTTTTCAAAGTTCTTACTATAGCATAAAGCTCCTTATCATAAATATGATAATTCAATCCTATATCATTGAGCTTTTCGCTAAAATAAGCTATAAGTCTTTTTTTCCTACATTAAAATAGTTTTATTACCTATCTCTAAGGCATCACATTCAATCTCAAAAGTTTTTGTAAAATCAAGCAATGATAATAATAGAGCCGAAATTATTTTTTCCTTTAATAAACTAAAAGCATATTCTTGTTCTCTACCCAATTTAAAACCCACTAATCTTTTAACTATCTCAGTTAAAGGTGCACTAGAGTACTGAAATCATTAACAAATCTTCTATAAAAAAAACTAGTCAAACCATGAAAACTTATTACCTAAGTGATTGACTTAGGTGTGGGTCATTCTTGGATAGTTCTAACATTTTCCTCATTCATCCCAATACCTTTTATACTAGCAACATATCTAAGAAATATATTTTTTTCCATAAAGTCACCTTTTAAAATTAGCTTATAGACATCCTTTTCGCAAAACAACTAGTATATTCCTTAAAATGTTCAACATGCTCAAATTGGAAACCACTGATAGATCACCAATCAGAAAACCATCATAATCTCTAAACCACATCAAATCATAAAGCAGCTTACCTCGGGTAGGGTGTGCCAGGGGTGTTAATATCTTTTCTAGTCATAACCGGTCTCTTACCCTCAAATCTCTGACAAGACCAGTATACCTGGGTTTCCTAGTGACCCTGAACCAAACAACTAGGTGGTGACTCCTTCAGTCTCTAAAATTCATCTTTCGCCCACGTGTGACATAAATCACAACCAACCTTTTCCCATTAATTAAGTTCAAATGTTCATACTAGATTTGGCCTATTCTGACTCATCTAACTCTGCTTTTTTCAGTATCTTTAAAAAAAGGTAGTTTCACTTTGAAAGGCATCACCACCTCCACGTTGTATACTAGAGAATATGGGGTTTCACATGTAGATGCTTTTACAATAGTATAATAACCATGCAGTGTATATGGAAGTATTTAATGCCAACATGTACAGGTGATAACTATTTTCTTCACAATGTTCTTTATGTTCTTATTCGCCGCTTCTACTACTCTATTAGTCGATAAGGCAATGAATTAATATGTTTGATCATCTACTATTAGCATAAATCCTTAATTATCTTTCCAT
>Ga0307515_10021517_pt1 | contig 11429 bp, 2 predicted proteins | sample 17_EM_MG_FD_194513 | JGI IMG/M metagenome (GOLD analysis project Ga0307515, IMG submission 194513) | Populus trichocarpa ectomycorrhiza microbial communities from riparian zone in the Pacific Northwest, United States - 17_EM | ecosystem: Host-associated > Plants > Roots > Unclassified | place... | reverse complement strand
AAGTAAGATATATAAAATATATAAGGGGGGTATTATATATTAATTATATATTAAGTATAGAGAGAGCTTAATAAAATAAAGGCACTACTTACCTAGGTAGCTATAAATACGCAATTAGCTATACCGCGTTATTAAATACAATAGTATACTATACCGCGTTATTAAATGCGGCAGTATACTTATACCACGTTACTAGATATAGTAGTATGCTATATTACATTATTAAATGCAGCAGAATACTATACTGCGTTATTAGATGCGGCAGAATACTATACCGCGTTATTAGATGCAGCAGAATGCTACACCACGTTATTAAATGTGGTAGTATGCTTATACCGCGTTGCTAAATACGGCAGTATGCCGCACCTAAGTCGATACTATACGCTACACGTTACAGTGCGCGGATTGCGCATTTAGCCGCTAAATGCCGCCAAATGCTGCGAAAATGCTGGTAAATTTTTTCCTGATGTAGGCACGTAGAGTAGTCCCTAATTGAGATAGTTTATTTACTAGGAGAGACGCTTATTTAGGGTAAGAATGTTATTCTTAGTTAGTTCCTAGTATTAGGCGGTAATAGAGAGATTAAATAAAGCTTTAGGTTAATAGATAGAAGTAATATAAGCTTCGTAAGCGCGTTGCTCTATATATCCTTATTTTAGAGAGTTAATATTAATAACGTTAATCTTCTTACCTTAACCCTTCTAGCGTAAAGCAATAGAATCCTTATTTAAGGAGAGGATACATTTATTAAAAAGTAATAGTGTTATTAAATTAAGCTTTTCCTTTAGCTTTACTATAAGATTTACCTTTACTAGCTTATCTTCTTTAAGAGCTAAAAATCGGTCATCTCCTAAGATAATTATATTATTAGTTTATATGCCGATAATTCTAAATAGAGTTTCTGCGGTTATAATAAGGAAGTAGGGGTTAAATATAGAAGTAGTTATTAAAAGCTTCTCTTTATAGTGCTTATTATAGGTAGCCTACTAATAAGTTCCTACCTCTATAATTCTATATAATGGCTTAAGTATAACTATAATTATATCTTTAGGATATTAGTAGCGAATTTGTTCTGGAAGATATACTAATATTAAGCGTTAAAGGTATATCTCTAATTAGGTATAAGCCTAAGTAATATCTTATAAATAAACCGCCATTTTATTCTTTATTAAGGAGGGAGCTAGCGTAATAATAACTCGCTAACTAGCTTATTAAATTATAGGAGATTATATAAGAATTACCTCCTTACTATTACTATTATAGCCTTAAATAATAAGCCTTAATTTCTTAAATAGGGTATTAGTAGCTTTGCCCTTAATCTTATTAACTATTCTTAACTTAAAGATGCGAACTCTATTAAACTTAGTAGGGTTATACTTCTTAAATTTAAAGACTCCTCTTATAATAAGACCATTGATCCCCTACTTATTAAATACTTAGAAAGAAGCTCCTAAAGTTATAATATAACCTTTCTTTTAGAGCTGTTTTGTAAGTGTCGGAATGTATGGACAGAGGTTATATTGTCTCTGATTAGTCACCCTTATGGTGACTTATCAGCCCCCTTCTTAGGCACTGCGATCCTTACGATCCTTTGCTTTCGACATCAATCAAGAAGAACAATCATCATACTATCTACGAACCGTAGCTACGTGATATCCCCCTTGTGTAACCAACAGTAAGTTTAAAGTTAGCCTTCTTCTTAGCTGTTATAAAGGCTATTAATAGCTTAACTTTATTCTTAACGGCAGCAACAAATTACTCTTTAAAATTAATAAGATATTAGCGATTTTATAATCCCTTTAGGCGACCTCTACCGCGTTATAGTTACGGCGTATCTACTATAATTATATTAAAATCGTGGTCGCCTTCTAGAGTATATTAATTATAGCTCTTCTCTAAGGCATCTTCTATAGCATCCTATAAAGGCTTAAAACTATTATCTTTATAATAAGGCTTAATAATAGTTAAACAGAATTAAGTAGGTCTGTAAGGCATTTAAATAGTATAAGTTTAACTATTAATTATAATAAGTTAATATAGGCCTAACTATTCTCCCTTTTTACGCTATACGCGTATTTTAGACTAGAGTAGTAGATTAAGCGTAGTTAAGGTATTTAGGCTATTTCTTATTCCTAGTATATTATTAACCTAGCGTATAGCGTAGAGATATTATACCTCCTTTATTGCCTTATAAATAGCCTTAGCCCATTATATAATAGAGGGAGATAGTAGAAAATTATTAGTTATTTAAGGGTAGGCGCTAAAGACTAGTAATATAGGTATAAGTTTATCTAGGCCAGTGGAATTATTAACGGCTTTAATAGCTATTTATAAGGTATGTTTTTCGCTAGTATCCTCTAGTTTTAAAGAGATAATCTTATATACGTAGTGTAATAGTATGTAATATTACTCTACTTTTCTAATACTATTATATACCTTAATAGGGACTTCCTTAACCTTAATTGCTATTGCCTTTATCTATTATCGAAACTCTATAAATAAAAAGTTCTTTTTTATATTATTGTCACGGGACACCCCCGTGACACCTTATACACGTCCACCTGTTTCCACCGACTTAGCAACTAAAGACTAACCACAAGACGGCAATTTGCGGCAATCTGACGGCAATCTGCCATATTCTGCCATATTCCGCCAAGTTCCACCAAATCCTGCCAAGTTCTGCCAGGACCACCACCTAAATCTTATTCTGCTCTATATACGTATTAACTAAGCAACCAAGCTAATGATATATACCCTTTCTTCCCGTTTCCCTACCTTCTCTCCTTACGCAATATCTTAACCTTATTACACAGTTTATGTATATAGCTTAATAATATCTACTTCGTTATATATTATTACCACTTATGCTTACTCCGTGACACTACGTTGCGTTAACTACTTACATTACTACCCGAAATGGAAAACGCACCTAAAGCCCCCATAACGGCCGCCAATATTATATCCATCCTCTAAAAACAAATAGTAAGCATATAGAAGTCCTTTATAGAGACCCTTAAACAACAATAAGTTACCCTAATTTAATAATAAGCTAAATAAGAAGCACGGCATTAAAAAACAATAGAAGCCCTCTAAGAAGAAGTCCGTACCCTTAAAATGCCTATACTAGAACCCTAAGACTAAACACTATCTCCAGAGTTAAATACGCGGAACGTAAGCCCTAAACCCGTAGTAGTTACTTACCCTAAACCAACTACTACACCGTAATAATCTAAACGACTACTAAACCCTCTAATATTTACTAGCAAATAACAAAAACTCTAATTATTTCTAAGCTAGCTTAAAAATAAGCTAACTGGTAATACTAACCGCTACCTAACTAAAGCTAACCGACTTTACTACGCCCTAAGTTAACTAGGAGGAAACGCAGCTAACCTTATTAAACCCCTTTAACCGAACTTAGTACCAAGTCTAGTTATACTTCTTAAAGCTATATACAGTAACCCGAACCGCTAAGCTACTGCTTAGAGAAAGATAAACTATATAACTTAAGGAACAAAAAGCTTTCTAGTATACTTCTCCGAATTCAACCATTATATAAAGGAAATAGGCTGGAATAACTCCGCACTAATTAACAGCCTTATTAAATTCTTAAGCTCTAAACTAAAAACCTCCCTAATAGGCGTAGACCTACTAGGAGCCCTTAATGCCTACGTAAACGTTATTAATAAACGGTATAATGATATACTACGCCTAACACCGAAGCCTACCCCCTAATACAATATAATAACCCCACAAACGTCCACTAAGTCATTATCTTAGCCTAAGCACCCTAATGCCATAGATATTAACACTAGAATCCTAGATTACGCCTTACTAGGGTCCTCTAAATAAGAACGACGCCTTAAGCTAGGCCTCTGCTTTAAATGCAGAAGGAAGGATTATATCTTAAAACACTACCTTGTCCCCCTACCTACGCACCAAAATAATTTATAAACGGCTAACACTAATAGCCGTTTACCGCATTGATCTTCCGGTTACCGTCCCTAATCTTTATTTAGTTCTAGCCCTATATCTAGCAAGCACTATTTATAAGGATAAAGCTCTAACCAACGCTCTATAAGAACCCCACCCTAATTACCTTTAAAAGGAAGGTCTTGGAGCTAAGTCGCTCTCTAGGACGGCTCTGCCTTAGGATCTTATTAAACGTATTTAACGTTACAAACTCCGACTCTTGGGACCGTAGTATAACTATTAACTGCCGTCTTTAGTAGAATAGTTAATAGGCTAATACTTAAATCCTAATTAATACAGGAGCTAGTGGTATAGGATTTATTAATAAGATCTTTATATAAAATAATGGTTTTACCCTAACCCCCCTTAACCGGCATATTAATATATTTAGATTTAACGGCAAACGCACTATCTTAGGCCGTATTACCCACGTAGCAGCCCTAAGACTCTAATACCTAAACCACAAAGAACTAATTAAGCTTTTCGTTACCACCTTAGGTCACCTAGTAATCCTTAAACAACCTTAGATAAAGCTATATAAGGTAACTATTAACTAGAATAACCTTAAGCTTCTATTTACCGCCTCCCGTTGTAAGTAGAAGTGCCTTATAACTCGCTACCCTAACCCTAAACTAAAACCTAGGAAATCCACTAAGATCTACTAGCCTAAGATTTCTACCGATATTTACCCTACGCCTAAGGAATCTACCAGATTCTACTAACCTAAGAATTCCACCGAATTCCACTGATATAAGATTTCTACTAATATCCACCAAAGATCTAGAAATCCTACTAAACCCTACAAACTAACCCTAACTACTACACTACCCTAAACTAAGTAGAAGCTTAAGCTTAGTATATAGGAGTACTAGAAGAACTAGTACCCTATAATAAAAAGAATACTTAAAGAACCCGAACCTAAATCTAACACTAACTCTGTACCTAATATTAAACCTAAACCTAAATAAGAAACTATATAAGAGACTATAGATAATCCGAAAGAGCTTAACACCCTAGATATCCGCATAATTAGAGCTACTCCGCTAGCTCAGCTTACTAAGAAGCCTAAATATACGATTTTTGCTGTTATAATGGCTAATATTAAGAAAGCCTTAGTACTAAAGAAGCATACTAACCCTATTACAAAGGTACCAGCAAAGTACTATTACCGCTTAGACGCATTTTTATAAAAGGAAGCCGATAAGCTACTAGAACACCAACTATATAACTATAAGATTATACTTAAAGAAGAAAAGCAGCCCGGATTTAGACCCCTATACGGAATATCTTAAAACAAACTCTAAGTACTATAAAAGTATCTAGACGAGAACCTAAGTAAAGGATTTATTAGAGCAAGCTCTTTACCTATAGCCGTACTAGTAATCTTCGTTAAGAAACCTAGCAGCGGTCTGCGCTTCTGCGTAGATTACCAAGCCCTTAATACCGTTACTATTAAGAACCGATATCTAATCCCGTTAATATAAGAGACGCTAAACTAACTAAGTAAGGCTCGCTACTATACGAAGCTTAATATTATCTCTATATTTAACCGCCTCCGTATAGTAAAGGGAGATAAATAGCTTACCGCATTTCGTACTTAGTATGGATTATTTAAATACTTAGTGACGCTATTTGGCCTCGCAAATGCTCCGAGCTCGTTTTAATATTATATAAACGACACCCTACGCCCCTACCTAGACATCTTCTATACTGCTTATATTAACAATATCTTAATATATAGTAATAACCTGACCGAATATCGGAAATACGTTAACCTTGTCCTATAAGCCCTATATAGAGCTAGTCTATAATTAGATATAGATAAATATAAGTTTTATAAAACGGAAGTCCTATACCTTAGGCTTCTTATTTCTATAGACGGCATATAAATAAACCCAAAGAAAATTAAAGCAATTATAAACTGGCAAAAACCCAAGAATGTTAAGGACGTAAGAGCCTTTATAGGATTTGCCAATTTCTACTAACGGTTTATTAATAACTTCTCCGCCCTAGTTTTACCCCTTATAGCTCTAACCCAAAAGGATAAAGCCTTTATCTTTAATAAGGAATGTAAGAAGGCCTTTACTTATCTAAAGGTTATATTTACTACCGCGCCTATACTCTAATACTTTAACCTAAACTGAATAAGTATTATAGAAGCTAACTTATCCAACTATATTACTGGAGGCATTCTGTCTTAATATAATAAAGAGGGAGTATTGCACCCTATGGTATACTACTTAAAATAACTAAGCCCAGCCGAATATAACTACGAGATCTACGATAAGGAACTGCTGGCTATTATTAGATGCTTTAAGCAATGGCGACCTAAACTAGAAGGCGCTGGATTCCCAATTAAGGTCCTTAGCGATTATAAGAACCTATAGTACTTTACAACTACGAAACAGCTAAGCCACCGTTAGGCCCGCTAGTTAGAATACCTATCTCGTTTCTAATTCTTAATTACGTACCGCCTAGGCGTTTAAGGCTAGAAGCCTAATACCCTAACCCGACGCTCGCAAGACGCGCTAGCACTAGAAGAGGCACGTTCTTACCGAAATTAGACCCTACTTTGCCCCAAACTATTTAACCCTCCTACTAAAGATCTTACGGTATAAGTCCTTAAAATAACTAATTAATTAATTAAATAGATTATAACTAATAAATACCTAAATAATAAGTTTATCTAAGAGACGCTTAAGCTAATTTAAGATAGCGTTAGACGCTCTAAGAAGATCTCTCTAAGTGAATATAAAGCTTGTGGAAACCGCTTATATTACTAGAACCGTCTAGTTATCCCTAATTACGATAAACTTAAGCTTAAGCTCCTTAAACACGTATACGACCTACTAGTAGCCAGCCACCTAGGCCAAGAAAAAACCCTAGAGCTACTCTAACGGGAGTACTACTAGCTAAACATGCATAATATAACACGAAGGTACGTCTCTAGCTATTACGTCTGCTAATAAGCTAAAGCTTTATATGAGATATATAACGGCCTTTTAAAGCCACTACCTATTCCGGACTAAAGATAAAAGGATATCTTAATTGACTTTGTTGTTGACCTCTCTATAAGTAAGGGCTATACGAATATTATAGTAGTTGTAGACCAACTATCTAAGATAAGACACTTAATCGCCTGCCCTGACATATTAACACTTACCGTCGCCCAACTGTTTCTAGACTATATATAGAAACTCCACGGACTTCCTAAAACGATTATCTCCAATAGAGGCAGCCAGTTTATCTCTATATTTTAGAAAAAACTAACTACCCGACTCTATATTAAAGCACTATTATCTATAGCATACCACCTAGAAACGGATAGTTAAATGGAACGTGTAAACGCTATAATAAAATAGTACATTCGGATATATACGTTATACTTACAAGATAACTAGATTAACTAGCTTATATTCACCAAGTTTACCGTAAATAATTCCGTTTCGGAAACTATAAAGGTCTCCCCATTTCTAGCCAACTATAGCTAGTATCTATAAATAGGTTTCAAACCCTTTAGTAATATTCCTCGCCCTACTTATTACGCCTTATAAGTTACGGAAGCAAATAAATTTATAGAGAAGATGGAGGAACTATAACAGTTCCTTACTAACGAAATAATATAGGCTTAATCTATCTATAAAGCCGCAGTAAATAAGAAATAAACCCCAGCACCAGCCTACTAAATTAGTAACTTCGTCTAGCTAAATATAAGAAATCTAAACACAAAACGACCTACTAAAAAGCTTAATTAGAAGAACGCTAGCCCTTATAAGGTTAAGAAGGTTATCTCCTCTTATACCTACTAACTAAAGCTCCCTAATACGGTTAAAATCCACCCCATATTCCACACGTCAGTCCTCCACCCCACTACTCCCGTACTAGACGCCCTACCTAGACAGATATAAGACCCTCCCTTATTAGTTAAAGTAGATAGTAAAAACGAGTACTTTATTAAAAGAATTAATGATATTAAGTATAATAAACGGAAACGTTAATATATATACCTTACGAAATAGAGAGGCTTTACTAAGCCCTTATAGGAACCTGTTAACTCTGTAGGACTTATATAAGCCATAGAAGACTTTCACGAACTTTATCCAGAACTACCACAGCCCTATCTCGCAGAAGCTCGAGTTTAAAGGGGGGGTACTGTCACGGGACACCCCCGTGACACCTTATATACGTCCACCTGTTTCTACCGACTTAGCAACTAAAGACTAACTATAAGACGGCAATTTGCGGCAATCTAACAGCAATCTACTATATTCTACTATATTCCGCCAAGTTCCACCAAATCCTACTAAGTTCTACCAGGACCACCACCTAAATCCTATTCTGCTCCGTATACGTGTTAACTAAGCAACTAAGCTAACGATATATACCCTTTCTTCCCGTTTCCCTGCCTTCTCTCCTTACGTAACGTCTTAACCTTATCACACAGTTTATATACATAGCTTAATAATATCTACTTCGTTATATATTATCACCACTTATGCTTACTCCGTGATAATTATAGACGATTTAAGTAGGGGGTCCTAAGTAGATATTAATTTAGTATAATTATAGGGTATTCTATACATTCCTAGCTAATATATCCTTTAAGAAACGTGCGGCTTAGAAGAAGGTTAAGAAGTTAATAACTTAGAGTACTAGCTTACCGCTAAGATATATAACATTAATAATAATATAGAAGTTAAAGTTATAGTTATCTTTAAGGTTAAACTTAAATTGGCTAAGGGATTTCTAGTTTATTTAGTAGTAATAGCAGTACTTTATAAAATGCTTAATTGCCTTAATATTAACTTTATAGCCTACTTACTAAAGAACCCTAAGTAATTAATAAACGGATAGGTGGCTAAAACGATAGTATAGTTAACGTAACTCTAACTTAGTTAGGTGGCTTTAAGTAATACTCTTTTCTAGTTAATAAAGGAGCAATTAAGAGTAACCCTACTTGCGTATAATAGGTACCCGATTATCTCCCTAAATAAGTATATTTTTAAGGTTATTAAGCTTAACGCCTAATCTATTTATATCTCTAATGTAAAATAGAAATAGGGTATTTATAGGAATAATATAGAAAGTAATATGCCCTAAGGGGGTTTGGACCCTAATTATGCTAAAAGAAATTATAGTACCCTTACTAAAATAAAATCGTGTATTAGCCTACCGTTAAATAGTTAATTTAAACAGAGCTATTAAGCTACTAAAGGGCTTAAACTTGGGGTTTTTCTACTATAGATACTCCTACGGCTTTAGTATCTAGCATAATACTATAGAAGACGTTTACCGAGTATTTATTATTAAAGGAGAACGTAGAACTCTCCCTTAGCTTATTAAAGATATCTAACTTTATAATAGAGTGGAGCGTAGATTGGTTACTAAGAACAGTAACGGTTTATATACTATTTACCTTACTATACTTAGTAAAGTATTAGTTAGGAGAGTAATTTTTAATTTCTATATCTATAAGGAGCTATTTAGCCTTATTAGCCTTACCCTTAAGATCTTTTACACCTTTATATTAAACCAGGAAGCTTTAAAAGTAGGCTATAATAACCTTATAATTTTTAACGTTTTTTATACTCTAGCGAAACTTATTATATACCTCCTTTTATTTATTAAGAGAATACCTAGTTAACTAGTAATTTGGTTTCTTATAAACGTAGTACTTTTTTTAGTAATTACTTCGAAATAAACCTCTATAAGGACCTCCACCTTTACCTTATAGTTATTAATTATACCCTCTACTATATTGCCTACTACGGCCACTATATATTTGATTAGTCTAGTTATAATTATATTAGTTAGGCAGGTCGATTAAAGTAGGTTAAAGTTAGGCGTTAAATTACTCTACTTTTTAAGAGCGTAAAGCGGTGCTAATAGAAGATCTTAATTAAGTATATACTCCTTTATAAGTATTTGTAGGATTAAAGAGAGTAAGGTTATATTCTTTAACACCTTAATATACGCTAATGACTTAATTACGTAGGCTAAAATCCTCTTAATATAATTCGGATAAACTACGCTAAATTATCTAAAGTTAATTAAAGAGCTTCTAAAGATAATTAAGCCGAGAAATACCTAGGTTTATAGCAATAATTTTTAAAAAGGTAGTCTTTCTCCATTCTAATATATACTGCTACTTATTCTCTTCTATTTTAAAGTAGTATCTTAACTTATATATTATATGGTCAAAATTATATCCTTTTCCTACTAAATAATTATAATAGAAGGTACTAGCTTGGCCCTTAAGCATAACGGAATAGGCGTTATAGTATTAATTAGACTCTATTCCTACCTTCTAGCAATCGTTATAAAAGATACGTAGTTTTAAATTAAGAATATTATATAATTCCCCACTAAACTTCTTTTTCTAATCCAAATAAAGCTTTGTAAGCTCTATAAGTAGTTTTAAACTACCTCCGATTTAAGATTAAGATAGAGAAGATAGGGGTTATATTATAGGCTATAGTAGGGATATAGAGCTTAATAGAATAGGGCGTAGTACCTAATCCTGCTATAGCAGAGTTTAAAGGTTATTAGACTGCGAAGTAAGGGGATCTTACGCTTACTTAGGTTAAGGGGTAGTAGTTAAAATTGCGGGTTAAATTAGTGGATACTAGAGAACTAAAGATAGAGGTAAAGGCGATAGATATAGAACGTTAGAACTTATGCCTAGAGTAATAGAATTAGAATACGTCTCTAGTGGTATATTACTTAGATTCTATTATAAGTTAAGCTTCTTTATAGTGTGTAGTTAATACTTAATCTCTTATAGAGTTTATTCGTGCTCTTCTTTTGCGTTAATAATATACTCCTAAATATTATCTCTAATAACTCCCCTATCTATAGGGATAAATACTCTATACTCCTAAAGGAAGTTACGGAAGTTCTATATAATATCCTTATTTATAGGAACCTATATTTCCTTTATCTATTTAATAAAGTCCTCCTTTATATAATACTATAGCATAGTATTATTATATTCGCTGTCTTTATAGTATACTATACGGTATAATAGGAATCCGTTTAGATCCTATTACTTAGCGTTTACAAAGTTAATAATAGCTTTATTCTATATATCCGGGTTAATATTATTCTCATACTTCTTTAAATAGGTTAACGCTATAATAGTTATTGTTTTATTAATTATGGAAATATAGAAAATAAAGGTTGTTTAACATATAGTTAGGTAGTAATTGTAATCCTACGGTCTATAAAGGTATACTAAAGGTATTAAGGTAGTTATTAAAACAGAACTACTAATTTGTTTATATATTCTCGTAAGGTGCCGTTAATTAATAGGTAGGTAATTAAGATAGTTATTTAACGCGTTTTAGACGTTAACTTAGGACCTTAGGTTTAGTAATACTTCTAACCTAAAGTACTTAACCAAATCTTTATAAACGTGGTTGTTCTATATAATAGACGCAACATAGTATCTCCTAGTA
>Ga0307515_10021516_pt1 | contig 11429 bp, 10 predicted proteins | sample 17_EM_MG_FD_194513 | JGI IMG/M metagenome (GOLD analysis project Ga0307515, IMG submission 194513) | Populus trichocarpa ectomycorrhiza microbial communities from riparian zone in the Pacific Northwest, United States - 17_EM | ecosystem: Host-associated > Plants > Roots > Unclassified | place... | reverse complement strand
CCCCCCCCCCCCCCCCCCCCCACACCCCCCCCCCCCCCCCCCCCCCCCCCCCCCCCCCCACCGGTAACTAATAATGACTAATTAAATATTCTTCATTTTCTAAAAGTAACAATATATTTTTTATTTTAGATATAATAATGCAGTAGGATTATAAAAATGGCCATAGGTTAACTGGTAGACTAGTCATTTTCCACGTGATTTGTGCCGATTCGAATTCGGCTGGCCATAAATAATTAGTAATTATTTAGTGGGCTCCGCCCCCCAAGATATTTTGTGATCAGTAAAAGGGCTAGTAACTTAATAGGTAAAGGCCTTTCTTGTCGAGAAAGGAAATGCTGGATCGAAGCCGGCCTAGCTCGAAAAAGTCTAACGTTTTAAATATATATATATTTAAAACAAGATTTACATATTTATATAAAACTAGATCGCCGACCTCCGCACGCTGAGCCATAAATGCTGGATCTAATAAATTTTTGTAGCGTTGCGGTTGCGTTGCTGCAGCCAGTAATAATATATTTAGTCTCCCCCTCACTCGATTTTTTTTATAAACATAAAAAACAAAATCCCCCCCTCATCCTTGTTTTAATAAAACAGGATGGGGGGGTTGCAGTGTGGGGGGGGGGGGGGGGGGGGGGGGGGGCGGGGGATAAATCGCCCCAGGCAGAAAAATTACCGGCCCCCCCCCCACGCGGCAGTCTCTTCATCGGCCCCTGCAGTAAAATTTCCTGCAGGGGGCGAAGTAAAATATATACTCTTTAAGGCGGACCCCTTTATTTTTAATCTTTCTTAATCGTCGCCGTCCCTTAGATGCAGGGGGTCCGCTCTCTATGATCACATATTTTTTGTTGTGCAACTTTCATAAAACGCTCCCTTCGGAGATTACACAAAAAAAAAAATTCAGATGGCTCTGCATGGACTAAACTTTATAAAGTAAAGGAAAGGTCGTCATTGGTAGGACAAGACATTTGCTAAATGTCGTGTTAATACACTTGATGGTTCAAATCCATCCTTTTCCGTAGAGAACTTACTTTAAAGTATACAGGGCTCTGCAAAACTAATTAGCCAAAGACAGTAATCTTGCTAATTTTTTTGGTGGATAGCTCAGTACTTGTGTAAGCGACTCGAGGCAACCCTGACAGAATCAGGGCAAAAGCCCCCCCCCCTTAAACCCTACAAGACTAAAGGTAGTCAATAACTTACAGTTTTTCTGGTTCAATTCCAGTTGCAGGCTATGCTATTAATTAGTAACATTTTTCTATTATTAGTCAGTGCGGTCACTTCTAGACGCGAATTTACAATATTTAACAGGGTAGCTATTTTTGTATTGCTATATTCTGGTATCATAGGTAGTTTATATTTAGATACAGGAATAGGTATACATAATGGTTTATTCCATTCAACAGCAATAACATACAGTTTTGATCTGTTTATATATATTATAGGAACTATAATATATTTCTTTACTATATTTCATGCCAGACGTACAGTACAACCTGTATTTCCTGATAATCGTTTTGAACCAAAGTTAAATGGATTCTTCTCAAAAGGTTATGTGAAAGCATACCAAAATACAGTAAGGTGTTTCCAAGTAGTATCTACATATCCTAAGCAAAATTTAAGCCAACGAAGACACTATTCTACTAAATACATTAACGCTGATTTAAACAAAAAAGAAATGTTCGAGGCAAATAAAGGGAAAAGTGGTATCTACCGTTGAACTAATAATATTAATGGTAAAACTTATGTAGGGTCAGCTGTTAATCTATCTAAAAGATTTTATCAATATTACTCACCTGGGTTTTTAAGAAAGAAATTATTGAAAAACAATAGTGTAGTGTACAAAGCTTTATTAAAGTACGGGTATTCAAATTTTAGACTCGAGATCCTAGAATACTGTCCCCCTGATATATGTCTAGAAAGAGAACAATACTACATGGATCTTTTTAAGCCTGAGTATAATATATTAAAAACAGCTGGTTCTAGTTTGGGGTTTAAACATTCAGAAGAAACTCTTAAAAAACTTAGAAATAGAAAACACTCTGAAGAAACGAAAGCTAAAATGTCGGATACTGCTAAGAAAATCGATCATTCTGGTCGTTATAAGTCAGGAGAGAATCATCCTAATTTTGGTCAAAAAGTCGAAGGATCAGGAAAGCCCTCTCAACAAATAGAAGTATTTGATTTTCAAGAAAAAACTACTACTTATTATAATTCTATGGGTGAAGCAGCTAAAGCCTTAAATATTTCTAGTCATAATATAATTAGAAATTATATTTTACGTAATCAAAAGAAGCTGTATAAAGGAAGATATGCTTTTAAGAAGATACACGGTTAGTTAGCTATATCTCCTTAATGTAAATGAATCAAACTTAATATAAAAACACCTTACAAAGATCGATATATTATCAGCCTAGCTTAAGCCACCTCACTCTTCCTTTTCTTTAATACTCCACTCAACCTTTATAGGTACAACAAAAAAAACTCCTCCCCCCACTCAAATCATGATCCCCCCCACTCTCCCCTTACACTTTACGTGTAGGGAGGGTGGGGGGCCGTGAGGGGGGAGGGCAAACCAAGATAGTTCAATAGGTTAGAACGTTTATTTCATGCATAAAAGGCTGGGAATTCGAATTTCTCTCTTGGTTTTTATATTAAACGCAATATTTAGTAATTTAAGCTGACCCTGGTGTTTAATTATCTTAATATGCAGGCATACAAACTATAAAAAAAAATATTCTTCTCCCCCCCTCACTCGATTGTTTTTTATAAACCCCCCCCTCATCCTTGTTTTAATAAAACAGGATGGGGGGGTTGCAGTGTGGGGGGGGGGGGGGGGGGGGGACGAGAAGGCTATTTGCAATCGTCGGCATAATTTTTCAGTAGCAGTAGCAGTAGCAGTAGCAGTAGCAGTAGCAGTAGCAGTATGGATCTCTAAGCCGGTTACGAATTGATAAAAATTATCCCGCCTTCTGAGACTTTTAAATTAGTTTTCTTGTTATTAACTTGAGCCTATATAAAGCATATTTTATGAGGAATATCTCTATGTGAACCGAAAGGTGGTTTTTATCTTGTAATGCTAAAGACATAGGTACCTTATACCTTATCTTTGCGCTATTTTCAGGATTAGTAGGAACTGCCTTTTCAGTATTAATTAGATTAGAATTAGCTGGTCCTGGTGTACAGTACATTGCGGACAACCAACTATATAATAGTATTATAACTGCACATGCTATACTAATGATCTTCTTTATGGTCGAAAAAATGCAAATGTTAAAATTTTGTTTAGTATTCTCGCAAAAAATTTACTACGCTGTCATAAAAAATTATCACACTGTTGTAAAGATAGGTAATGATAATACCCCAAAAGATCCTTTAAATTCAAAACATAAATATACTAAAGTTATCATAGAAGATCCTTATAATAATAGGGATATTATAGCTAGAGTAGCAAAAAAACAAAAAGGTGTCTATGTATGAGAAACATTAGATAAAAAAAACGACAAAACCTTAATTTGTATGCTGCTAAATAGTTCCTTCGCGCGCGTTCGCTCTTGTATCCCACGGGCATCGGCGGGCGGGGTAAATTCGAATTATATATGTATAAAGTTAGTACGGAGGCTTCTATAAGCAAAATTGTTTTTTCTTTCATTAGAGACCCGAAAGGTAACAAGAGTAAACCTGCCGGCCGGCTCCATTATAAGCAGGTTATTACAGTTGTTATAAACAATTAGTAAAACCTTTATAGAATTTTTTTATTATCAAACATAGATTATCTTCAATAATGATTAAATGCTGCATCATAATTAGTGTCCCTTTTACCTTATTAATCAAGTTACATTCATACTTGTACTATTATTACATAATTTTAAATAAATTACGTTGATAGTAAGATTATATAAGGTTAATCCGTGTATATTGTGTAAAGTATTATATTTTTATCTTTCATGTCTACTCGTAGATCATATTCAAATACAAAAATTTCTCTAGTTCCAGCGGCGCCAGCACCAAAGACTCTAAGTTTGTATCCGGATTTTCTGACGCGGAGTCGTGTTTCCTTATTTCAGTTACGCGTAATTCTTCGTATAAATTGGGTTGTAAGTGCTAAATTTCAGTTTTGCGTACACCTTGCTGACTTACCTTTATTAGAGGGTATTCAAGAGTTTTTTGGGGGTATAGGATATATTACTAAGGATACTCAAAACAATAAGGTTGACTATGTAGTGACCAAGCTTAGTGACCTGTATAATGTTATAATTCCTCATTTTAATAAATATCCTTTATTAACTCAAAAGCGTTTGGACTTTATTCTGTGAAGCAAAGTAGTAATTATTATGAAAAATGGTGGTCATTTAACAACAGAAGGGTTACGCGAGATTATCGGTATTAAGGCTAGTATAAATAATCAACTAACACCAGCATTAAAAGCTGCTTTCTCATATATTGTACCTTTTGTTAGACCCGTTCTGGAACCATCTACAGCAGTTATATATGATCCTCAATGGATAGTTGGATTTGTAACTGGGGATGGTTCATTTTCAGCTTCCTCTAATAACACTTTACGTAAGGCATTTAGGGTTAGATTTATGGTAACTCAACATGCTCGTGATTTAAAATTATTAGAAGTTATTAAAAACTATTTTGGTGGTATAGGATCTATATCTAAAAATGGTGGTGCGTTTAATTATGAAGTAAGTTCTTATAAAGATTGCTATAATTTCATATTACCTTTCTTTATTGAACACACGATTCCTTCAATTGCCATTAAGTCTCATAATTTCGGGGTATGAAAAGAAATTTTAGAAATTATGATTGCGGGTGGTAACAAAACTGAAGCAGGAAAACTACAAATTAATAGTTTATTGTCAAACTTAAATAAATACAAAGGGGTATCTAAGGGTAAGGCTAGTGATAGTCATGCGTCCGAAGATAAACCTTTATCTCTATAGATAACTATAAGCTTCTCTAGTGGGGCATTCTATTAATCTATATAATCGTATATGCTCTTATTTTATGCCTTCTATACTAAAAACTAAAGAACGAAGAGTTCTTAGATATCTAAATAAGTATGGTTTTACTAATATAAGATTAACGGCCCGCGTCGCGGGCAGTTTAGCTAGTATAGCCGAAGAAGTAGTAGAACTAGAACAACATTTTATAGATAGCTTAAATTCTAACTTAAATGTAGATTTAGTAGCTAGGGGCATATTATTATTATTTGAATATCTTTTTATTATCATTACTAAAGTCATATGACTTTACTGACTAGTAAACAACAATGTACACAATGTACACAATTTAACATATATATATAATTAATCTATCAATTAATTATTAGGCATGGCCGGGTAGTATGAAAGATATTACTTATTTTTCACGTTATGCTGGGACTTCTTTAGAGCTTTTGGAACTAGTACTGCATGCTTTCGGAACTTAAAGGTAAACGAAAAGAGGCAGAATACAGTAACATGAATAGAGCGTAGGCAACTCTAATTTGTGTAAAAGAGCCAAATTCCGGGGAAGCCCTAAAGCTCTAGTAACCAAAGTCCTCAAGGAAACTTGGAGATTGGCCTCATTAATGACTGGGGGTAAGGTAATATCACTAGAGATGATAGAAATTGAAATGGGTGATCGCGGATCTAAATCAGATACCATTCTTTGGTGTCTGTAAAAGAGCAACGAGTAGATGGTTCTTCAGTATCCCCTGCAGGGACGCTGTAAGGTGTACTCTAGTCACCGGGAAACCGGCTCTTGGGAGAAATTAAGTGAACGGGCTAATCCGTTTCTGAAGTAACTCAAGATTAAAGTTTACACAATAGCCGTAGTCCTAAGTTATTACTGGATAATAAGGACAAAGTTGTGGACGATCAAAAGATTAGATAACCAGCAGGAAAACCTTAAGTATAAGGGCTTACATATGCATTCAACACTTATACTGAGTAGGTTCCTCAGAGACTACGCGTGAAATACCCCTCGTCTCCTGTCTTTTTTCCCGTCCTTAGCCCTGTCCGGCTCGCCTTCAGGCGCGGACCAAGGGTTGGGAAAAAAATAAAGAAGGGTAAAGATATAGTCCGAATGTTAGTGAAAGCTAACTATAAAAAAAAAACAACAAAATATTTTTTATGTAATAGCATGCTATATTATTCAATGCATAAACTAGGACAAATTAGATCCCTAATTGTTTATGCCGGTATGGCTTACGATTTTGCCTTTATTATTTTTATATTAGGTTTTATTATTTTTTTAGAGTTGAACCTATCACATAAGCAATCCTCACATAGAGATCTTAACATGAAACATCCTAAAAAGAATGAATCTAATGTTATATCACAAAAAAGATGTTTTAGTACTTCTAACCGCTCTAGGGTTAATAAAATTGAGGATAATTCTAGTAAATCCTCAAGAAAAACTTTAAAATCTCCCCAATCTAGACCCTACAAGGATTTATATAAAGGAAGAGGAAAGCCTAAATATGAACCAGAGTGAGTTAAAGACAACGGAATGGAAAGAAGCCTTTTTGGTGCTTCCTGAGCCAAGGATGAGAAGGGGCGGCTAGCCTTTCCTTCTAAATATCCTTTAAATTATAAAAATATTAAAGATCCTTACAATAACAGGAAATTGATCAAAGAAATATGTAAAGGTAATAGAGTGGTATATATTTGAACCTATATTCCCACAGGAATTTGTTTAGTAGGATCTTCTTCAAATAGTGTTGAAAGAGTATTAAGCTATTTTGAAAAAAAATATTTATTCTTAGATTTTAGAAAAGGAGTTCAATTTCTAGCTGACTATGGGTTTGAAAATATTCAATTAACCCTTATTTATTTAGATAATCAGAAGTTCACAATGCGAGATATAAAAATCCTGGAAGCCTATTACATAAATGAGTTAAATAGTAATTTAAATTCACAAAAATTCGTGTATTTACCTGAGGAACCTTTAGAATCTGTATTACCTTTTATTAAGATTAGTAATAGGGATACATCAGTTCCTATAATTCTTTATGGACCGGATTTATCTAGAGTTATTTATATTTTTAGTTCGAAAACTTCTCTTTATAATGATTTTGGTATCCACCACGCTACTATAGATACAATTTTAGATAACTTAAAATTTAAACTATTTGACTATTTTACATTTTCAACTAAAATTCTTGAGGGTTCAGATTTAGATAACCTTTTAAGTTTAAATGAGTTAATTAAATTAAAGGATAGTATAAATCCTAAAAAACCTAGTAGAAGTAACCCAGTTATATTAAAAGATCGAGTTCAGAATATTGAACAAAATTTTTATAGTTTAAGACAAGCAGCTTTTTATATTGAAGATATGGAAGGAGTCTGTGATTTAGGGACTTTAAGAAAGCATATGAAAAAAAATACTTTATATAAAGATAGATGAGAAGTAATCAAAGCTTAATCGTAATTTTTTTATATTTATAATAAGCAAATATTTCATTAAGGCGCTAGCGCGCATAAAAAAAATTGTTATCCTCCAGGAATCAAAATTGTATGGTGCGACACGAGGGTTGTAGCAGTAATGAATTTGAAAGAATTCCAGATGTACTCTCATCTGAGTCTAGGTGAGCATGCTTAATTGGTAACAATTTAGTGTGAAGCTTCACTAACAATGCTCTAAGTTTAAGCTTAGTTAGTCGTGTTATTATACGACTATCTAAGGAAGAGTTAGACTGTGAGATAAAAGGATAAACGAAAGTGAAGGTACGCATATAAGGACGGTTCTACGTATATGTTATCATTGAGTAAGGGATAGGAGCGAGCTGATCATACAAGCGAAGCCAGAGTCAGAAGTCCTGCCGTTTAGAGTACCTATCCAAAATCTCTTAAATCGAAGATAAAAATCTTTGAGTTGTATTGCTACAGCAACGTGGTAAACCCTGTTGTCTCCACCTAACTATCTTTTGTACTTCGCTTTACTTTAGGTGACCGGAGTGGATAGGTGGTTAGTTCGGGAGGTGTCTTATAAGTAATTAAAAAGGCATATCGACAGCAGGGCATAAGAAAAGTCAAAAAGCTAACGATCGCCTGTAATGGGTGATATATTCTCTTTATGAGGAAGCATGAAAATGCGCAGACTTGACTATTGGTTCTTTATAATTTATCTTAAATTTGCCGGCTCCGTCGATATTAGTTAACCTTAATTCACAAGTCATCTTGTGGTACCCGTAAGGTTCGTTTATGTCGCCTGGATACTACGTATCAAAAAAAAAAAATAAGTTAAATTAGAGATAAAGAGCTTGAGCCGTGTGCTGGGGAACTAGCACGCACGGTTCTTAGAGGGGGAAAGGTCGAGAGGCCCTACCTATCTCAATCCTGCATTAATTGGAGGTTTTGGTAAAACTACGTCAATTATAATAAAAAGATACTTTATGTCCTTAAACAATGAAGAATTAAGAACCTCAAATGATAATCCTTTTAATTCACAAAAATCCAAAATACCTGGGAAATTCGGACCATATTTAGCAGGATTAGTCTCATCAAACCCGTCTAAAAAAACATTTTTAGATGCTTTAGTAGTTTGAGGGACAAAAGCATCTACTGTGGGAGATGGAAAATTTACTAAGCAGGTTAGATGTATTATTGTTTTACCCCCTTATCAACACAGTGTAGTAGTGGGATTACTTTTGTCAGATGGTTGATTGGGATTATCAACAATCAAAAGTAAAAATGCACGGTTAGGACTTAAACAGTCTTATTCACACAAAGAGTATGTCTGATTTACCTTTCTTATTTTAGCACATTACTGTAATAGTTTACCTGTTTATAGACAAGAAATACGTAAAGGAAAAACGAATCACACTTTTGAATTCACTACACGTTCTCTAGCTTGTTTTACAGTAATACATAATTTATTCTACGTTAATAAAGTTAAATTAATTCCATACAATATATATGAGCTATTAACACCCGTAGCCTTAGCTCACTGGATAATGGGGGATGGAAGTCCTTCTAAAAACGGAGGGTTACTACGATGTACAGGTAGTTACCCAGTAAAAGATGTAATTAAGCTATCTAATGTGTTATTAATACGGTATAATCTATGTTGTTCTTTACGCCTCCATAGTGAAGGCCAATATAGAATATATATCTCTAAAAAGTCCATGGCATCCTTGAGCTCAATTGTAATGCCCCACATGGTCCCTAGTATGCTTTACAAACTTGGTTTAACTACACACTCAGCTCCGTTCTTATGAGGGGTGCCTCCCTTGTCTAAGGGAGGTAGGGTTAGAGAATTTTCAACCCAAGCCACACTGGTTTCCTTCCGGAAACCTTTATATCCAAATAGTAGGGTAGTTAATACTTCTCAAGCTTATAATAATGTAAAAATATTTAATCCAGAGAATGTAGACTTTACAACTTCAAAATTTGCCCAGTATTTGGCAGGGTTGATAGAAGCAATAGGAACTATAGCGGTACACGATAAAGATTCTAAGGTTAAAAAGTACCGTCCACAAATAATTGTGGTGTTTAGTCTGGCTGATAAACCTTTAGCTGAAAAACTGGCCGTATTAACTCAAGTTGGTACAGTTTACGATAAAAAAAGTGCAGGATGCGTATTATGGCAAATTCAGAAAAAAGAAGACGTAAAAAAAATAATTCATTTAATTAATGGTTATATGCGTACTCCTAAAATAGAAGCATTACATCGAGCTATAAATTGGTTTAATCAATTTGATAATTGTAATATAGATTGTCTAGATCTAGACACCTCTCCTATAGATAGCAATGGTTGATTGGCTGGTTTTACAGACGGTGAGTCAGGGGGATTTTATTTATCCATAACTAAGAGAAAAACCACCTCTAGATTTACGACGCAATTTAAGTTAAAAATTAATCAAGTTTGCCCTAATAGTGAGAACGGAGAACTAATCGGTAGAGCTTATTTTTCAATATTTAGTAAAATATGTGAATACTTAGAAACTACTTTGATGTCGAGAGTTGATCGCTCAAATATTATAAGATTTTTATTCATAATAGTTGTACATAACCCAAATAGTTTAGATAAAGTTATAGAGTATTTCGAGAAATTCCCTTTATTGGGGAAAAAAGCTTTAGATTTTGCGGGCTGACGGGAAGTTATATTAAAAATTAAAAACAAAGAGCATTTACACCCTAAAGGGCTAGAACATATAAAAAGAATTAAAGAAAGGTTGAATTAATCTGCCCTTGCAAATAAGATTTAGTGGGCTCCGCCCGCATAATTACAATTTTCACAATTTTATTTTGCTTATTTTTCATACAGGCAATCGCCTGACACTTGGCTCTTATACCGGCCACGATTATGCGTACCGTTACCGTTGGTCTGGAGTGGTAAGGTTATAATGAACTCTATGGAAAAAGGATCGCGATATGGTTTTGGTAGTAATAAAATGCTACCACACAAAAACAAAAACTTAAAATCGCCGCGCCTATAAGCAGGCGTAGCCTAGCGATTTGGATAAAGGTCGTTTACGTCTCCTCCGCTGCGTGGGGAGACTAAAATGAAATAGTAGTAGATAATTCTTACTAGGTATTGTGTCTCTACCTATGTATTTAATTATTGTTAACATAATTTTATTAGGCTTAAGCACTGGCTTAGTAAATTAAGAAATATCCTTAAAAAAAAAAAATGAATATGAAAAATACAAATAAAATTGATCCAGTGGTTACTTCTAATGATGCGCACTATAGTAGCAAAAGAAGTTTTTCTACAGGAAAATCCCTAAAAAATACTATGTAGCAGTACAGACTTAGTAGTTTGAGGTACAAACTTGCCATTCTTAGTTGGTATAGGAAGACATACTAAACAAGAGAGAGAAATGATTAAGTTACCTCCATTTCAATATTCTGTTATAGTAGGTTTACTTTTATCTGACGGGTGGTTAATTTTTGCTAGTGCTACTAACAAAAATGCACGTTTAGGAATAGCAGATCAAAAATCTATTAATGCTCTTTTGATTGTTTTATTTATACTAATAGGGGGTAATATTTTTATTGTCTAGTAGTGATTTAGTTTCTATGTTTCTAGTAATAGAATTCCAAGATTTCATCGATCCTTTTTTCCTTTGCGCTCTAACTCCAATAAAAAGTTCTTCTAATGCTGGGGCTGATAAAGCTAAAATTCTTAAAGAGAATAAAAATAAATCAGGGATATATCTTTGAACAAATTTACATAAATGGTTAAAGGTATATAGGTTCTTCTGTAAATCCAGATTGGCTTACACCGAAAAGATGAAGCTATTTTAGAATTAATCCAATCGTCATTAGGAGTAGGAAAGGTTTCTTTACGAGTCTCTTTACATTGTGTGAGGGTAGTATAGTAATTGGGAATTAATATTTCAAAGCTGATCGAAGGGGTCTGGAGTTCGAACGACAACATTCACGGAGTGTGCTAACACCTCGCTTCGGTTTGGATCTAGACGGTTTTGAAATACC
>Ga0307515_10021515_pt1 | contig 11430 bp, 9 predicted proteins | sample 17_EM_MG_FD_194513 | JGI IMG/M metagenome (GOLD analysis project Ga0307515, IMG submission 194513) | Populus trichocarpa ectomycorrhiza microbial communities from riparian zone in the Pacific Northwest, United States - 17_EM | ecosystem: Host-associated > Plants > Roots > Unclassified | place... | reverse complement strand
CGAGCTGGGCGGCCGCCTGGTGGGCACCGTTGCCGTGCGCGGCCCCAAGCCGGCGGGTGAGGCTTACATCGCCGACCCGCCGCCACCGCTGTACACCACGGCCGGCACCGCCATCCTGTCGCAACTGGCCGTCCACCCCGATTGCCGTGGCCAGGGCCTGGCCGAGCAACTCATCACGGCAGCCGAAGCCTGGGCCCAGGCCGAGGGTCATCACCAGATCGCGCTGGACACCGCCGAGCCCGCCACCGCCTTGCGCAGCCGCTACGCCCGGCGCGGCTACACCGAGGTCGGCGTCGTGCAGTGGCAGGGCAAGACCTACCGCTCCGTGCTGATGTGCAAGCCGCTGCACGCCATGCAACCTACATTGGCCACGCCATGACCACCACCTGCCTGACCGTCACGATCCAGGGGCCTGTGGCCCGCGTCACGCTGAACCGGCCCGAGGTTCGCAACGCCTTCAACGAAACCCTGATCGCCGAGCTGACCGGCACCTTCAACGCCTTGGGCGCGCGCGACGATCTGCGCGCCGTCGTGCTGGCCGCCGAAGGCAAGGCCTTCTGCGCCGGCGCAGACCTGAACTGGATGAAGGCGATGGCCGGCTACAGCTGGGACGAGAACCATGCCGATGCCAGCAAGCTGTCCGACATGCTGTGGGCCATCTACAGCTGCCCGGTGCCCGTCATCGCCCGCGTGCAGGGCGACGTTTACGCCGGCGGTGTCGGCCTGGTCGCCTGCGCGGACATCGTCGTCGCGGTCGACACGGCCGGCTTCTGCTTATCCGAGGCCAAGCTCGGGCTGCTGCCCGCCACGATCGGTCCCTATGTCGTCAAGGCGCTGGGCGAGCAGGCGTCGCGGCGCTACTTCGTGACGGCCGAGCGCTTTGCCGCTGACGAAGCGAAGCGCCTGGGCCTCGTGCACGAGGTTGTCGCGGCGGATGCGCTGGACGCCAAGGTCGACGAACTCGTCGCCGCCATCACCGCCAACGGACCCGCCTCCGCGCGCGCCTGCAAGCAGCTCGTCAAGGATGTGGCCAGCCGCGAGATCACGCCCGAGCTGCGCGACATGACCGCGCGCCGCATCGCCGACATCCGCGCCAGCGCCGAAGGCCGTGAGGGCGTGCAGAGCTTCTTGAACAAGTCCAAGCCGAGCTGGCTGCTGGGATGAAGCCGCCACGCTCTCTTCGTTCACTGCCTCCCGAGGGGGCGCGTCAGCGCCTTCGGGCGGCCGGGCGCCGCTGACATGAAGCTCGACGCCGTCCAGCTGTTCGCCCTGGCCGCCGCCCTCGGCTGGGCCAGCGGCCTGCGCCTTTACCTGACGGTGCTGCTCGTCGGCATCGCCGGGCATTGGGGCTGGATCGCGCTGCCGCCCGGTCTTCAGGTGTTGGCGTCGCCGCTGGTGATGAGCTGCGCGGCCGTCATGACGCTGGTGGAGTTCCTGGCCGACAAGATCCCCCTTGTCGACAGCGCCTGGGACGCTCTGCACACGCTGATCCGCATCCCCGCCGGCGCTGCGCTGGTGGCCGGGCTGTTCAGCGGCTGGGCGGGTGACCAGGGGCAGGCGTGGACGGTGGTCGCCGCGCTGGCCGGCGGCGGGCTGGCCGCCGCGGCGCACACGGCCAAGGCCAGCACGCGCGCGGCCGCCAACACTTCGCCGGAGCCCTTCTCCAACATCGGCCTGTCGCTGGCCGGCGACGCGGCCGTGCCCACCATGCTGTGGCTGGCCTGGGCGCATCCCCTGATCTTTTTCCCGCTGCTCGTGACGGCCCTCGCTGTCATGGCCGTGCTGACCTGGTTCTGCTTCAAGTTCGTGCGCGCGCTGTTGCGCCGCGTGCGCCGCCCTGCCTCCGCATGACTTCACTTCAAGACCGCAGCCGCGCCGCCGTCTGGCACCCGTGCACGCAGATGGCCCGCCTGGCCGACGTGCCGCCGCTGCCGATCGCCCGCGGCGACGGACCCTGGCTGTTCGACACCGACGGCCGGCGCTATTTCGACGCCAACGCGTCCTGGTGGGTCAACCTCTTCGGCCACAGCGACAAACCACTGCACGACGCTATCAAGGCCCAGCTCGACACCCTGCCGCACGTGATGCTGGCCGGCTGCACCCACGAGCCCGCGGTGCGCCTGGCCGAGCGGCTGTCGGCCCGCACCGGCGGTGCATTGGGCCATGCCTTCTTCGGCAGCGACGGCGCCAGTGCCGTCGAGATCGCGCTGAAGCAGAGCTTCCACTCATTCAAGAACCGCGGCCGCGCCGACAAGCGCGAGTTTGTCTGCCTGAAGAACAGCTATCACGGCGAGACGCTGGGCGCGCTCAGCGTGACCGACGTGCAGGTGTTCCGCGACGCCTATGACCCGCTGCTGATGCGCGCCCACATCGTCGCGTCGCCGGATGCGCGCCTGGGCAACGAGGCTGAGGCGCTGGCCGCGATGCGAACGCTGTTGACCGGTCGCCACGGCCAGATCGCCGCCGTCATCGTCGAGCCGCTGATCCAGGGCGCAGCGGGCATGGTCATGTATTCGCCGGCCTACCTGAAGGGCCTGCGCGAGCTCACGCGCGAGTTCGGTGTGCACCTGATCGCCGACGAGATCGCGGTGGGCTGCGGCCGCACCGGCACCTTCTTCGCGTGGGAGCAGACGCAAGCGGAGTGGCCGGACTTCATCCTGCTCAGCAAGGGCATCACCGGCGGCACGCTGCCGTTGTCGCTGGTACTGACGACCGACGACGTCTTCTCTGCCTTCTGGAGCGAAGACGTCACGCGCGGCTTCCTGCATTCGCATTCCTACACCGGCAACCCGCTCGCCTGCGCGGCGGCGAATGCCGTGCTGGACCGCTTCGACGCCGGTCAGCTCGATGCCAACCGCGCCCAGGCCGAACGACTGACCCGCGCTTTCGCGCCACTGGCCCCGCACGTGACCCATTTGCGCCAACGCGGCATGATCCTGGCCTTCGATGTGCCGCAAGCGCCACCACGCTTCGCGGAAGCCTTCCACCTGAAGGCGCGCAAGCACGAACTGTTGATCCGACCGATCGGATCGACCGTCTACCTGATGCCCCCTTACCTGATCGACGACGCGACCGCGGCCTTCCTGGCCCAGGCCGTGACGGCGACGCTGAACGATGTCCTTGCTTGATCACCTGAGCGCCAAGCTCAACGCCCTGGCGGCGCAGAGCCTGACGCGCACGCTGCGCCGCGCCGACAACGGCACCGCACCGCGCCAGACCATCGACGGCCGTCCGCTCCTGATGTTCTGCTCCAACGACTACCTGGGCCTGGCCGCTGAAGGCGCGATTGCCGAGGCGATTGCCGAAGGCGCTCGCCTGTGGGGCGGTGGCTCGGGCGCCTCGCCGCTGGTCAGCGGCCACAGCGCCGCGCACGAGGCCGTGACCGACACGCTGGCACGCTGGTATGCACCGCACATCCCGCAGGCGCGAGCCATTGGCTTTTGCACCGGCTACATGGCCAACCTCGCCGTCGTCACGGCGCTCGGCGACGAGCACACCGAAATCTTCTCGGAGCAGCTCAACCACGCCTCGCTGATCGACGCGGCACGTCTGGCGAAAGCCAAGGTCACCCGCTACGGCCACGCCGACGTCGCCGGCCTGCGAAGGCTGCTGGCGGCCAGCACCGCCAAGGTCAAGCTCATCGTCACCGACGCCGTCTTCAGCATGGACGGCGACCTTGCGCCGCTGCCCGAGCTGCTGGCGCTGGCCGAGGCGTTCGACGCCTGGCTCATCGTCGACGACGCTCACGGCTTTGGCGTGCTGGGCGAGCACGGCCGTGGCTCGCTGGAACACTTCGGCCTGCGCAGCGAACGCTTGATCCTTGTCGGCACGCTCGGCAAGGCCGCCGGCCTCGCTGGCGCCTTCGTCGCGGCCCACGCCACCATCGTCGACTACCTGCTGCAGGCCGCGCGCAACTTCATCTTCTCGACCGCCTCGCCGCCAGCCATCGAGCATGCGCTGCTGACCAGCTTCGAGCTCATCGAAGGCCCGCTCGGCGCCGCCCGCCGCGCCAACCTCGTCGCGCTGCAAGCCCAGTTGCGCGACGGCCTGCTGGCGCTGATCGACCACCACCCGCGCCTGGGTTGGTCGCTGACCGACTCGGCCACGCCCATCCAGCCGCTGATCGTCGGCGGCAATGCCGAGGTCATGGCCCTGGCCGCTGCACTGGAGAGCGCCGGCCTGCGCGTGCCCGGTATCCGCCCACCCACGGTCGCCGCGGGCACTGCGCGGCTGCGCATCACGCTGTGCGGAACGCACACCGCTGCCGACGTGGACGCGCTGCTGACTGCGCTGCAGCGCGCCGCGGCGGCTCAGGAGCAGGCCGCATGACCGCCTTGAGGAGAGGTTTCTTCATCACCGGCACCGACACCGAGATCGGCAAGACCGCTGTCACGGCCGGCCTGGCCCACGCCTTCGCGCAGACCGGCCGGCGCGTCGCCGCACTCAAGCCCATCTCGGCCGGGCAGGACTTCATCGGCGGCCACTGGCTCAACGACGACGTCGAGCGCCTGCGCGCCGCCGGCAACCTGGGCCTCACGTCGGCCGAAGTCGGCGCGCTGCAGTTGCGCACCGCCTGCGCACCCCATATCGCCGCCCGCATCGAGAACGAGGCCATCGCCCGCGAACCGGTGCTGCACGCGCTGCGCACGGTCGCCTTCCGCGCAGACGTCGCCCTCGTCGAAGGCGTGGGCGGTTTTCGCGTGCCGCTCAACGACGAGTGGGACACGGCCGACCTGGCCACTGACCTGGGCCTGCCGGTCATCCTCGTCGTCGGCCTGCGCCTGGGCTGCATCAACCACGCCCTGCTGACGGCCGAAGCCGTGCGCGCCCGCGGCCTGACGCTGGCCGCCTGGGTGGCCAACACGGTGGATGAGCGTCAGCCCCACGTCACCGACAATCTGCAAGCTCTGCAGCGCGGCCTTGCCGCCCCCTGCCTCGGCCATGTGCCGCGCCTGGCCCACGCCGACCACGCCACGATGGCACGCCATCTGTCGCTCGAACCTCTGCTCGAACACCTCCCAGCATGAACCAGATCCAGACCCTCACCCCCACCTCCGACGCCGACCGCCGCCAGGCCAAGCCCTGGACCGTGAGCGAGATCGCTGCGCTGTTCGAGTTGCCCTTCAACGACCTGCTGTTCCGCGCCCAGCAGGTGCACCGCGAGCACTTCGACGCCAACGCGGTGCAGCTGTCGACGCTGCTGTCCATCAAGACGGGCGGCTGCGAGGAGGACTGCGCCTACTGCCCGCAGTCGGCTCACTTCGACACCGGCCTGAAGGCCGAGAAGCTGATCCCGCTGGAAGAGGTCATGGAAGCCGCCCGCGCTGCCAAGCAGAACGGCGCGACGCGCTTCTGCATGGGCGCCGCCTGGCGCAGCCCCAAGCCGCGCCACCTGGACGCCATCGGCGAGATGATTGCCGAGGTCAAGGCCCTGGGCCTGGAGACCTGCCTGACCGCCGGCATGCTGGAAGACGGCCAGGCCGAGCAGCTCAAGAGCGCCGGGCTGGACTACTACAACCACAACCTCGACACCGCGCCGGAGTTCTACGGCCAGATCATCACGACGCGCACCTACCAGGATCGCCTTGACACGCTGGAGCGCGTGCGCCAGCAGGGGCTGAAGGTCTGCTCCGGCGGCATCGTCGGCATGGGCGAAACCCGCCGCCAGCGCGCCGGCCTGATCGCGCAGCTGGCCAACCTGGACCCCTATCCCGAGAGCGTGCCCATCAACAACCTCGTGCAGGTCGAAGGCACGCCGCTGGCCGGCACCGCGCCGCTGGATCCGCTGGAGTTCATCCGCACGATTGCCGTCGCCCGCATCACGATGCCGCGCGCCATGGTGCGCCTGTCGGCTGGCCGCGAAGACATGCCGGAGACCATGCAGGCGCTGTGCTTCCTCGCCGGCGCCAACTCGATGTTCTACGGCGACAAACTGCTGACCACCAGCAACCCGCAGGCCGAGAAGGACCGCGCGCTGCTTGAGCGGCTGGGCATGCGCTGCTCGACCGAGGCTGAGCTGACGCCGTCCGAGACGGCGGCCAAGGTCGAGGTGTGCCGGGCGCACTGAGCCTGACACCTCGCTAACGCGCCGAAGCGACCACACGTCCAAGGCGCACCCGATCCCGAATCCACAAGAAGACGGCTGAGGAGACGAAAGAGATGTTCAAGAAGATTCTGATTGCGAACCGCGGCGCTCGCGCCGAAGGCGCGGTCGCGCAAGCGACAAATTGCGTGATGCTCGGCGCAGCCGGGCATGCAGGCGAGTTCACCCCGGGGACCTGGCATGTTTAGGAAGATCCTCATCGCCAACCGGGGTGAAATCGCTTGCCGGGTTGCAGCGACTGCACGCCGACTCGGCATCCAGACCGTCGCCGTCTACTCCGACGCCGACGCCCAGGCCCAGCATGTGCAGGCCTGCGACGAGGCCATCCACATCGGCGGCCCCGCACCGCGCGACTCCTATCTGCAGTGGCAGCGAATCCTGGAAGCCGCCCAGGCCACGGGCGCGCAGGCGGTCCATCCAGGCTACGGCTTCCTGTCCGAGAACGAAGCGTTCGCGCAAGCCTGCGCCGATGCCGGTCTCGTCTTCATTGGCCCGCCGCCCAGCGCCATCCTCGCGATGGGCTTGAAGGCCGAGTCCAAACGGCTAATGGAAGCGGCCCAGGTGCCGCTGGTGCCGGGCTATCACGGTGCTGACCAGGACACCGTGCTGCTGAAGAAGGAAGCCGACCGCATTGGCTACCCGGTGCTCATCAAGGCCAGCGCCGGTGGTGGTGGCAAGGGCATGCGCGCGGTCTACAACGCCGACGAATTCGACGCGGCTCTCGCCTCCTGCAAGCGCGAGGCCATCAACAGCTTTGGCGACGACGCGGTGCTGATCGAGCGCTATGTGCAAAAGCCCCGCCACATCGAGATCCAGGTCTTTGGTGACTCGCAGGGCGACTGCGTCTACTTGTTCGAGCGCGACTGCTCCGTGCAGCGCCGCCATCAGAAGGTGCTGGAGGAAGCGCCTGCACCTGGAATGACGGAGGAACGGCGGGCGCAGATGGGCGAGGCGGCCGTGGCCGCCGCCAAGGCGGTGGGCTATGTCGGCGCCGGCACGGTGGAGTTCATCGCCGAGCAGGACGGTCGCTTCTATTTCATGGAAATGAACACGCGGCTGCAGGTCGAGCACCCGGTGACGGAAGCGATCACGGGCCAGGATCTGGTGGAGTGGCAACTGCGCGTGGCTTCGGGCGAGCCGCTGCCGCTCAAGCAATCGGAACTGCGCATGCATGGCCACGCCATCGAGGCGCGCATCTGTGCCGAGAACCCGGACGCCGGTTTCCTGCCCGCCACGGGCAGGCTGGAGGTGGCGCGCTGGCCCGAGCATGTGGCTTTCCAGCGAGGCAACGTGCGCATCGACGCCGGCGTGCGCGAAGGTGATGCGATCAGCCCGTTCTACGACTCGATGATCGCCAAGCTCATCGTCTGGGGCGAGGACCGCGCGCAGGCGCTGGCGCGACTGGACCTGGCCCTGAGCGATACCCACATCGTCGGCCTGCAGACCAATGTGGCCTTCCTGCGCCGCTGCGCGGCCACGGCCTCGTTCTCGCATGCCGATCTCGACACCGGCCTCATCGAGCGTGAGCGCGCCGTGCTGTTCGACCAACCCACCCTGCCGCTGCGCATCAGCGCGGCCGCCGTCGTGGCCCACACGCTCGCCGTCGAAGCGACTCGGCAGACCACCGACCCCTGGAGCGCCCGCGATGGCTGGCGCATGTTTGGTTCGGCCGCGCGGCGCTTCGACCTCGAAGCCAGCGGCGCTCATCACGAGGTGCTGCTGTCCCGGCACCACCGTGGCGGCATGACACTGACGGTTGGAGGCGAGGCCATCGAGTTCGCGGTGCAGTCCAGCGACGCGGAGACGCACGAGCTCTTCCTCGCCGCCGATCGGGTCCGCGTGAAGACCTATGCCCGAGGCGAGCGCGTCGCCATATTCGCCCCGAGCGGCTCGGCCGTGCTGACCGAGGTCGATGTCATCGCCCACGCCGGCGACGCACCCAGCGAAGGCGGGCGTCTGACCGCGCCCATGCCCGGCAAGTTGGTCGCCTTCCTCACCAAGGCTGGTGACACCGTCACCAAGGGCCAGCCGCTGGCCGTCATGGAGGCGATGAAGATGGAGCACACCATCAGCGCGCCGCGTGATGGCAAGGTGGCGGAGCTGCTGTTCGCGGTGGGCGACCAAGTGGGCGATGGCGCCGAGTTGCTGAAGCTGGAGGCCTGACCATGCATCTGCCTTCGCACGTCAAGATCCTCGACGTCGGCCCGCGTGACGGGCTGCAGAACGAGAAGGAAAACGTCTCGACCGAGCACAAGGCCCAGCTGGTCGCGATGCTGCAGGACGCCGGGCTCAAGGAGATCGAGGTCACCAGTTTCGTCAGCCCGAAGTGGGTGCCGCAGATGGGCGACAACACGGCTGTCATGGCGGCCATCGAGCGGCGCGCCGGGGTGCGCTATTCGGTGCTCGTGCCCAACTTGAAGGGGCTGGAGCCGGCACTGGCGACAAAGCCTGACGAGATCCTCGTCTTCACGGCCGCGAGCGAGGCCTTCACGCAGAAGAACATCAACTGCTCCATCGCCGAGAGCCTGGAGCGCTTTGCGCCGGTCATTGAAGGCGCCCATGCCGCCGGCATCAAGGTGCGGGCAGCGCTGTCGTGCTCGCTGGGATGCCCGTACGAGGGCGACATCACGGCCGACCAGGTCGAGCGCGTCGTCAAGCCGCTGCGCGAGCTGGGCGTGGACGCCATCGATATCGCCGACACCATCGGCGTGGGCACGCCGCGCAAGGTGCAGGCCGCGATGGAACGAGCGCTGAAGCACTTTCCGCTCGCCGAGGTATCCGGCCATTTCCACGACACCTATGGCCAGGCGCTGACCAACATCTACGCCAGCATGGAGCTGGGCCTGCATAGCTTTCACGCCAGCGTGGCGGGCCTGGGCGGCTGCCCGTATGCCAAGGGCGCGACGGGCAATGTCGCGACCGAGGACGTCGTCTTCATGCTTGACGGCCTCGGCATCGAGACCGGTATCGCCCTCGACAAGCTGGTGGACGCCGGCGCCTTCATCTCCAACGTGCTGGGCCGTCCACCGGTGTCGCGCGTGGCGCGCGCCGTGCTCGCGAAACGAGCGAGTTAAGCCCGCCGCGCTTGCGACGTCAGCCCAGCCGGTCCAGCGCGTTCTCGATCTGGCCGCGTTCGTGATCGCCCATGCCACGGCCGGCGCGGCGCACGCGTTCGACAAGGCCGGCATCGACCGGCTTGGCCTGACCCATCTTCTCGGCCACGCGCAACAACACCTGCAGCCGCTCAAAGCCGCCTTCCATGTTCTCGGCGCTGGCCAGCACGCGCTCCAGGCCTGCGGCCCCCAGCTTGGGCCGGTCCAGCAGGCGGTTCAAGGCCTCGCGCCGTTCGAAGCCGCCCGAGATGCCACCTGCTGCACGCGCGTAGGCGTCGACCAGCTCGGCCTCGTCGCCCTGCATGCGTTGAGCGACGGCGCCCAGGGCCTCGCGCTTCTCGAAATCACTCTGGATGCGCGCCGCCGCCTGCACGGCGGCCGCGAGCACGGCGGGTTGGGGCGTGGCCGACACCTGGTTGTCGATGGCCGTGCGCAGCTCGAAGTCGCCGCCGATACGGCCCAGCGCCTCGGTCCAGGCCGCGAGCACGGCAGGCCTGTCGAGCAGCTTGGGCGCCAGCGCCCCCAGGGCCTCACGGCGCTCGAAGTCGCTGTCGATACCGGCCACGGCGGCCAGCCAGGCCAGTTGCTGGGGTTCGGTCAGCGGCTGGCGGGCAATGGCGCTCAAGGCCTCGCGACGCTCGAAGGCACCTTGCAGGGTCGTGGAGGCGGTGATCAGGCGGTCCAACGCCACCGCGGGCAGCGGCGCGTCGAGTTGCAGCGCGGCCTCGATGCGGCGGCGGCGCTGGAAGTCCTCCCGGGCACGCTCGATGTCGGCGAGCACCGCATCGACACCGCCCTTGGCGAACAGCTTGCGGGCACGCACCTGCGGGTCTGTCAGATCCTCGGCCATGCGCTGCACGGCCTTGGCCCACCACTGGCGACCGGCCTGGTCCAAAGGCAGGCTCTCGTTGCCGACCCGGTACTCACGCTCGATGCGACCCTCGCCCATGGACTTCAGCACCATCTCGCGCGTCAACCCGCCTTCGCGCTCCTTCACGGTCAGGGTGCCCGTCAGCGCCTGCACTTCGTCCTCGGCGTCGTTGAACACCGCCTTGCCGTCCAGCGTCACGGAGAAACTGCCGCCGGGATAGCGGCTGTAGATGCGCGTGCCACGCACCGAGAAGGACATGCCATCGCTCAGGCCACCAAGGTCGAAGCGCTCCAGCAGATTGCGCCCGTCGGTGTGGCTGACGACGACCGCCGGCATCGCAACCAGAGCGGCCAGGATCACGGCCACCAGGCCCCAACGCACGCCGCGGCGCTCGCGAGGCGCGTCGTCATCGCTTTTCAGCAGACGACGCACGCGGGCGAACAATGGCGAGCCGGCGCTGGCGGCGCCGCAGGCCAGGGCCGGGCCATGATTGCGCCCCTGAGCCTTCAGTGCTTCAGCGCAGCGCAACAGGCTTTGCGCCAGGGCCAGGCGCTGACCAGTCGGTGCGGCGGCCGCGGCATCGCAGGCCAGCTCGGCCAGCAGATCCAGGCGCTGCAGCGCGACGCGGTTCAGCACCTGCGGCCACAGCAAGGTCTTCATGACGGCGGCGAGCAGGCGCCAGGCGGGGTCGCGGCGGCGCAGATGAGCCAGTTCATGGCCGAGCACGGCCCGAGCCTCGTCGTCAGGCAGGTCAAGGCACCAGGCCGGCAGGCAGAGTACGCGGCCCGGCGCCAGCAGCGGGCTGGCCCAGTTGGCCTGGGCATGGCGCAATGAGGGCAGGGGCAGGTGCATGTCGGCAGCGAGGCGCACGGCCAGGGTTCGCCAACGAGCGTCGGCCAGCTCGGGCAGGCGGTGCACGGTGCGGCGCAGCCAGGCCCACTGCAGGGCCAGGCCCAGCATCATCAACACGGCGCCTGCCAGCCATAGCGCCATGAAGCCGATGGCGACGTCATGGGCCTGCGGCGCCAGGGGCGTCCTGATCGGCAAGGCGCCGAGCTGGGCGCTGGGCCGCACGGCGGCCGGCGCCTCGACGAGGATAGGCCCGATATCGGCAGGCACCGGCGCGGCCTCCTGCGCGACGACTGCGGGCCGCGCGGCGTCGGCCGGCGCCGTCTGAGGCAACGTGGGCAGCAGCGGCAGGCTGGCGCTGACGAGGCCACCCAGCAGGGCCAGGCGCCACAGCGTTTCCTGCGTCGATGTGGCCAGGCGGACCAGCCCGCCGAAACGCTCGGCCGCCCACAGCGCACCGATCAACAGGCTGCTGTGCAGCAGATAGCTGCACA
>Ga0307515_10021514_pt1 | contig 11430 bp, 7 predicted proteins | sample 17_EM_MG_FD_194513 | JGI IMG/M metagenome (GOLD analysis project Ga0307515, IMG submission 194513) | Populus trichocarpa ectomycorrhiza microbial communities from riparian zone in the Pacific Northwest, United States - 17_EM | ecosystem: Host-associated > Plants > Roots > Unclassified | place... | reverse complement strand
AGTGACGCCTTGTTCAAAAGATGCGAGGATCAACATTTTTCCACCTCGCTATCCTTTTCTTTTTTGTTATTCTATAATCTCGCTCCGTTATTCATTGTTGTAGTTATCTTTTCATACATTTTACCTTTTCAAACCAATTAACAAAAACTTAAAAGCTCATTGTTTCACTATAGCCCATGAGAAGAAACACTGTCATTTCTAAGTTCTAACCGTGTTTTTTTTTTTTTTTGGTTTCTATAGTTTTTTACACTTTGGTCCCTCGATATTTTGAAGTTGAGACAAATAATTAGAATTTAGGAGACTGAATTTGAAGTTTAGATAAATATTCAGTATATTTTTTTATCTAATATCAAGGACTTATTTGTATGATAGGGAGAAGAGTTTATGTTTTTCTTTCTTTCGCCACTCATTTTTTTTCTAATTTAATCCATTCAAGTTGACTTAATTTAAAATTTGATTTTGTAGTTTATTTTATTTGCCTAGATATAGAGTTCTCACAATGTCTCGGGAAATTTTGTAGCTTGATTGTAGACTAGATGTTCTACGTTCAATCCCAGCCTTGATTCTTGCAATCGATCTTGATAAAACACATGATTTAAGCAATTTATAAGTGAATAAGAAATTAATTAGTAAAACTTTTGGGTTGCATGTTTTGGCACTAAACCCTATAAAAAACCTTCATCCCACATCGAAAAGAAACAACCAATGTTTATAAAATGGATAGTTGAAAAGTTAAAATTGAATCCAAAATACACTCAAACTTTTAAAGAGGAGAGGTTATAAAAAAAAATGAGTTTTAAGTTTAAACTCATATACAAGCGTGCACCTGACTCGTGCTCGGGCTTTGAGGCAGACCTGTGTTTAGGTTTGAATTTATTGTGAAATAATATTTTGGATCACAAATTTTTTTTTTTTTTTTTTGCCAACTGAAACTTGGACTTAGGCCAACCCAGTTCAACTCATGAATGTTAACAATCTCTTCTTTGCAAATCTAGATAGTTTTTTTTTAACTAAAAAACATAGATTTAGCTCTATTATCTTTAAATTTAATTCTTGATTTATAATGGCTAATCAAATATTCATAATGCAGGAATTAATTTTGATTATTACTAGAACTAATTTTTCAACTTTTTAGTTTCCAGAATCCCTGTAAAAAGAAGGTGAATGAAGAATCTAAAAAAATTATTTTTTAGATTTTTACACACTTTTTATCATTTTATTTTCAGTATTTTTCTTTTCCTTTTATGCTTCTACTTTCCTCCCACAAGTCTAGAGTTTCAATTTATTTTGTTGAGAAATAATTAAGTTATTTTACTTTGGTTCAAAGATCTTAGTTTGAAAATGCATCTAGACTAAGATGATGTTGTTGAAATCCTTGAAGATATATTACAAATATTTTAGTTGCATAAGTGAAAAAGTAATAAAGTTTCAAGTATAAACGATTTATTGTTTACAATAACAAATTATTCATTACTTAAAAGGTTTTTAACAAGTACGTATTGTTCTTTGTATATGACTTGTTTGGGAGTGTGGTTATGGTTGCTTTTCAAAGTGTTTTTCATGCCGAAATATATCAAAATGATATATTTTTTTATTTTTTAAAAATTATTTTTGAGATTAGTGCATCAAAACAATCTAAAATATACAAAAAATTATTTTTTAGCAAAAACAAAAATTGAATTATTTGGAAACACGGATTAGCCCGCGTTTCAAACGCTTTCTTAATTTAAGTATAATTAATTTTATTATTAACAAGCATGCTATAACTATTATTTTATATCAATTGCAAGTTTGAATATATACTTAATATGAATGCTAATATTTTTTTTATTATATTTGTGTTAAAAACAAGTTTTAATTTCGCATGATTATAAATTTAAAATTATATGCATGGTAGATTTTTCTTGAATAATATTTTGTTATGTATATTTTATATGCTTTTGTTATATGATAAACTAAACTTTTTTTTTCATTAATATAATATATTTACAACCTTGGATGACACTTTAATCCCTTTTTATTAAAAAATATTAATTGTCTAATAGAAATATAATAACGTTGAGAAATTCTAATTATAATATATATTAAACCAAATTCTATTTTTTAATGGAACGAGTTCTAGCGAACTATTTATTTATGAGAAACTGGATATAATATTACACCATAGAAAAGTTAGATTATAATAGTTTATACATTTCTGTTTTATACTTATATTTAAATCAATAAAAATTAGATATATATACCACAAATATATAATATATGAATCTTGATTTTATTTTTTATGAAAGGGTATTTTTAAGGTAGCTTATATGTTAATCAAAATTAAATTTTTATTAGAATGATTTTAAAAGAACAGCATTTATATTGACCCAATATATTTTAAAAAAATTAATAAATTCTTTTAGATATTATTCTCGATAACATAGACACTGATCCGTCTATGAAATGCAAAATCTCGACATGGATCCATAAAAACGAATCAAGTTACTGGGCCACCATCTGCACCGTACAAATAGTTGATAATAGGCTAGTCATATGTGCCTAGGATCCCCACCCCTTCAACGCTCTGGATCCAACAAAATTCAAAAATCATCCCCTCCCTCTCTTAAGAAACCAGAAAAAAAGAAATTCGAACTACTACTCTAACGGCTACATTTCTCCCTCTCCCTTCTTGTCTCTCTTCCTCCTCTCTCGCTACTCTGCCCAAACCGGAACTCACTAACTCTCTCTCTAGAAATTTAGTAATGAAGCACTTTATGCTACCTAAGAACCCGGTCTTGAGAGAAGCAGCAACAACACACAATGAGCAGTCACCAAACCCTAGCTCTCACAAGACGAAACCCTCGCAATCGCCTTCGCGGAGGGCCAAATCTTCTAAAGAGAACGCTCCGCCTCTGGATCCGAACTCTATTACTTCCGATCTAAAGCCTTCGCCGTCTACTGCCTCCGCCAAGTTGAAGAGTCCCTTGCCTCCGCGGCCTCCGTCTTCAAATCCTCTCAAGCGCAAGCTTAGTATCGAGGCTTTTCCGGAGAATTCGCTCTCCGATTCTGGCGTCAAGGTATTTTATTATTACTAAATAAATAATACCGCCTAGGTTTTTGTTTCTGGTTTGGTTACTGAGAAAATTTTGGTTTCAGTTGAATTAATTACTATTTTTAGATTTTAGGTTTCTATACATATCTGTTTGGAAACTGAAACTGAATAGAATTTTTTTTTTTATGTTTCTGTTAATTTTATTTAATTTTTTTATAAACAATACTTTACTTGATTCCACTAAATAGAATTTTAGCTCTCTATTTTTTTATTGTGTTCTTAAGGTATCTATGATTATAAATCTGAGTGTTTTATTGTTAAAAACTTGTTTTAAGTTTGATTTCACTTATTTTCAAAATTTTGGCTGATGAGAAACGGCTTCAATTCGCTTCCAAATCGTACGATGGAACGGATTGGACTGGAATTTCTGTAGTATAATCTGTTATTAGCCAAAGGAAGAGTAAGAATATTTGCATTAGGATCACCACACTTTATTCTTTTCATTTTCTTGGGTTACATGTTGAATTTGAGATTTAAACAGTTTTCGGCAGCTTAGTGTTACAATATTAAAAATGTCTCAGGTAGTGGTACGAATGCGGCCTTTAAAAAAGGACGAGGAGGAAGGAGAGACAATAGTTCAGAAACTATCTAATAATTCTTTGTCAATCAATGGACAGACCTTCACTTTTGACTCAGTGGCAGATACGGGGGCCACCCAGGTATGATCTCTATCTATGTGTTCCTTTGCAGTGTACTAATTGATGATCACTGTCATCAAATACTCATTTAAGTTTTCTTGGATCTTGTTTTCCACAGCTAGACATGTTCCAACTTGTAGGAGCCCCTCTTGTGGAGAATTGTCTTGCTGGGTTTAACAGTTCTGTATTCGCCTATGGACAGGTAACTTCCCAATTAGTGCTGTTAGTTCCCGCCTTTTCTTTTATATTGCATAAGATGATGTTCCCAGCTCTTCTTTCTACTCTTGAAACTGTATTGCTCAGACTGGGAGTGGAAAGACATACACAATGTGGGGCCCAGCCAATGTGTTGTCGGATGAAACTTTATCGAGTGATCAACAAGGTTTGACCCCCCGAGTCTTACAGCGACTCTTTGACCGTATAAGTGAGGTGAAGACTTATTCTTTTCATTTTCAAGCTGATTGAAGATTGTCTTGTGTTGAAGATTATCACTGTCAGTGCTCTTTTTTCCTTCGCAGGAGCAAATTAAGCACACTGACAAACAACTTAAGTATCAGTGTCGCTGTTCTTTTCTTGAGGTTAAGTAATTCTAAATGCTTCTTTTGGTACACTTGGCTTGTTTAGCCTTGTATTTTACACCAGTTGATTATTCAACTAATTTTTGCAGATCTATAATGAACAAATAACAGATTTGCTGGATCCAAGTCAAAGAAACCTCCAGGTAAACAGGAAAATTTTGAATCTTAATCTGCCCTTAATAAATAAAAAATGGTTTTCTTAGTCGGTCTCTTTTCTTTTCCAGATAAGAGAAGACATGCAAACTGGTGTTTATGTTGAAAATCTCAAAGAGGAGTTTGTATTTACAATGAAAGATGTGACTCAGCTCCTGATAAAGGTTTAATTTCAATTTCCTTCTGCTATGAAGAAATATGAATGTTCGTGAAGTATAATATTAAACATGTTGTTTAGACTACTTTACATGTTGTACTGAGATAAACATGCTGTTATAAGCACTGCTCTTACACAAATTGATATGAAGTTCACAAATATTGATTGTGGCATAATAGTTCCCAGAGACAAGTTTTAAGGCTCCCATGGAAAAAAAATGTTGAGGTTGACTTCATTTTATACAGTAGCAAAGTGAAGATTTGTTGTCAGTTTAGACTGTAAAGTTTGGGAGTCTTTCCGCTGATATTTTTTCCACTATTTTTTTTTCTCTTTAGATAGTTTCTTGACTAGCAAGGATCTCTTATGAATTTTGTTGATCTCCTCACTGTAAACACACGGCTAGAGCAAGAACAACCCTTGTGTCCCTTTTGTTCTAGAGCATAAATAAGGAAGAGAATGATTCAATTACAGACCTTGGTGGTTTTAATGTCCCAGACCTGGTTCAATTTTTCAACTCTTTCTAGGAGGATGAAAATCATCTTCACTTCTAATTACATCCTGGAGTGAAAACAGAAAAGGAAAAATGGCTGAAATCCATAGGTTATAACAGGTAATTTCAAAATCTTAAGTGCATGGGGCTTTAGAAGTTTTTTGAATGTTGTTGCATTTTTACTGCCATCTTATGCAGGGAAGTCTGCTTTTGAGGAGAAAGAATTAACAAGGAAGTAATGAATTTGGAAAAATAGTTGAATTTCAGTAAAAAAATGTTTTTATTAAGAAATGAATGTGGGTTTGCTTTATCATTCTTAAAAGGGATTTGGAGATAAATTGTTGATGGCATTGTTCTTACAGTGCACAATGTAAGACTAGTTGTCAATATCTACTATTAAGTTTTTGTTTTCTGATCCCTTGAAGACATGCACAGAAACACTCTTACTGCAGTCTCTGTTTGTTATTTACCTTCATCACTGCTTTCAGTCTTATATTTAAGGAGGAATTACTTCATGTTCTTGTTGAAGTCTTTTTCCTAGTTTGAAATTCTATTTTTTTTCAAAATGAAGCCAAGCGTTATGTTTATGGCTGCTAAATAAATTCTGCAGGGACTGTCCAACAGGAGGACTGGTGCAACCAGTATAAATACAGAGAGTTCCCGTTCACATAGTGTTTTCACTTGTGTTGTTGAATCCCGGTGCAAGGTAAGACTTTCACTACTCATATATGCATCAATGCTATTTATTCTTCATCCTATTGAATGAAGTATGTTGTCAGGTTTTTATTCCTTTTATTGGTGTTTCCCTTTCTGGTAGAAGATTCTGAATCTCTTGGTGTGACTCAAACTCTATTTTCCTCCAAAATATATTTGCCTGCGAAGAATGTTCGTATATTGTGAAGTTTGGTAATATTTGGTTCATGAACATGCTTCTTCTTTGTTGATTTTGTCTTGCATTTCTGCTGGAGGGATTCTAAACAAACTAAACTATTATCTTATAGAGCATGGCAGGTGGAATGAACAGCTTGAAAACAAGTAGAATAAATCTTGTTGATCTTGCTGGATCAGAGAGACAGAAGTTAACTGGAGCCGCCGGGGATCGGTTGAAGGAAGCAGGGAATATTAACCGATCTCTCTCACAGCTTGGGTATGGTCATATCTTATCTCATTTACTGCTTTTTTTTGTGCTGAGTTTCAAGTTGCTGTAAAATCAGTTGTACCTCAAAAAAAATAATATTGTTGTCCAACAAAAAATCTTCTGATTTTTTTTTCAAGTTTGATACTACAGCATATATGATATTGAGTTTCCCAGAACAGCAAAACATACAATAATCTGGCACTTGTTTGAGCTTTTAATTTAGTACTACAATTGTGACTTGTAAAGATATTAGTATAAACTGCCTCTGAACAGTTGTCCGAAGTTAGTTCACCTACAAATTAAAAAGAAAAACTCTTTATAAAGAATTGTTGCTCATGGATGTTGTTATGCTACTATCTGAAGCAGATACATAGATCAGATGGGAAATTTTATACACACATATGAAAAAGGTTTTGGTTCATGATAAAGAACAAACTTAATAAAGGAACTGATAGCTTATTGTTATGTTCAAACTTTCAAAGAAAAGACTTATCAATGCAAGGACAAGCTGATTGTAATGCCCGTGCTCTAAACTGTGGACCATCCAAATTAATTATTATGATTTTTTCTCTAAATACAAAAGAACCAGGTCAAATCTATGCGAGGATTAAGTAAATCACTAAAAGAAAGGAGATCTCATTTGATTTGGTTTGGAGTCTGTCCTGCTCAGTTTTATGATTTTTAGAAATTCTGAAATTTTGATAATCTATTTGTAGCAAATCCATAACTAAACTGCTGGTTTTAAAATATACAATCAAATTGACAGAGTGAAAAATGCCATCCAAATTGGGTTGAAAATAGTTAGCATTAGCTAGCAGTCTTCTCTCTAACTGTACACCTTTTTTTTTTTTGAGAAATTAATGTTAATGAAAATTTGCTATGTCTAAAGCTCAGCCTGGATTTTCTTTGTTGATAAAAAAAAAAAAACGAAGAAGTGCAGTGTAGAAACAAGACCGGTAGTTTGTAGAGTGCTTAAAAGAATTATGTAGGATGGTCTGGGGGTAGAAGTTAAGAGCAAAATGCAGTATACATATCAGAATCATCAAATACATATGATTAGGGAATAATCTATTTGGCTGCTTTTGGGATTCCAGCTAAATGATAAAATTCCTGATTGCATTTTGTTCTGTCAATCTGTTCTATGATGTGTTTTCAATGGTCATCAGAAAATGAGTTTGAGCTTCTTAATAGGTGCAATTTCTAATGAACATGTTCATCTAACCATGCATCAAGAGACATTTCCCTTTAATTGTGACCAATTATTGTATTTGCAGGAACTTGATAAACATTCTTGCTGAGGTTTCTCAGACAGGAAAGCAAAGGCATATACCTTATCGAGACTCCAGGTTAACGTTTTTATTGCAAGAATCACTTGGTGGAAATGCCAAACTAGCTATGGTGTGTGCTATTTCTCCAGCACAAAGGTAAACAATGCAAACACTGCTGTCTTGAAGCACCCTCTCTCTCTCTCTCTCTCTCTCTCTCTCATAATGGAAGTTCTTGTGAATCAACAATGCAGTTGTAAGAATGAAACTTTTAGCACATTGCGATTTGCACAGCGGGCTAAGGCAGTCAAGAACAAGGCTGTTGTTAATGAGGAGATGGAGGATGATGTGAATCACTTGCGAGAAGTAATACGGCAGCTAAGGGTAGACTCTTATTTTCAATTATTAATTTTTTTGCGTCATCAATAGTTGCACATACATGACTCTGGATGAATGCAACAGGATGAATTGCACCGAGTGAAAGCAAATAGCAACAATCCAACAGGTTGGGATCCCCGTAAAAGTTTGAATATATTGAAAAGCCTTATCCATCCACTTCCTCGATTACCTCAAGTAGATGAAGATGGTGATGAGATGATGGAAATTGACGAGGGAGCTGTTGAAAAGCTCTGCATTCAAGTAGGTCTGGGACCAGCGGGTGCAACATATCAAAATTATGTTGATGAAGGCAGATCTATCATAGACCAAGGTACTGAGGATTCAGATGTCGACATGGAAGAAACAATACCTGAACAAGCTGAAAAGCATGAGATTCTGATATCGGGTTGTGCTGAACCTGCTAGAAACAACACGTCAGGTTTTTCCAACATTAATGCTAATATTTGTCGTGATTTTATGGATTTACATGAACAGTCTTACAAATACTAGAAAGTCCAGTCCGATTTACTTGTTGACACACCCGATGCAGAATCTTGCGAGGAGCCAGCTGAGGAGAAAGGGACTCTTAGGTCCTCCGTCAGTAAATTGATAACAGAAGAATCACCAAACAAAATGGTGGAGGTCAGGTCCTCCTGCACTTCTGGTTCCCAAAGTGGATTTTCCACTAGCATTTCCACCACAGACGAACCAAATGGTTCTCAAAAAGAGACAGGGAATTGTGTGTCTCCTTCAAGCCTCAGTATAGTTCCTTCTGAAGTGTCCCCTGTTCTTAAATCTCCAACTCCAAGTGTTTCGCCTAGACTCAACATCAGCAGGAAAAGTTTGCGGACTTCATCAATGTTAACTGCTTCCCAGAAAGATTCCAAGGATGAAAGCAAGTCAGGACCAGAGAACCGTATATCCTCTGCAAAATCCGAATCTTCAACTGCTCTAATTCCTCAAACCAGTAAGAGTTTCCTTGCATCAACTGAACATTTAGCGGCCAGCCTTCATCGTGGCATGGAAATTATTGATAGTCATTGCAGGAGTTCTGTATTGAGGCGATCTTCCTTCAGATTTTCCTATAAGCCTGAAGAATCTAAGCCGATTCTGCTTGTTGACAAAGTTGATGTGGGCGTGCAAACTTTTCCTCAAGATTATGAGATATCAGAAACAGTATTGTTGTGTGCAAATTGCAAAACTAAAACACAACTAGAGGTGAAAGATGCAGATGATAGCAATCTGCAGTTAGTACCTGTTGATGGCTCGGAGTCCAATGAGAAACCCAAAAAGCAAGTTCCGAAGGTACGTTTGATGGCTTCATCTTGATGTTTTGGTTTTAATGATCATGCTTCCCTATTTTTGTGAACGGGCTGGATAACATTTTATTGTTTCTTCAACAAACAGGCAGTGGAGAAGGTTTTGGCAGGAGCAATCAGGAGAGAAATGGCCCTGGAAGAGTTTTGTGCCAAACAAGCTTCTGAGATAACGCAGCTCAACCGTCTGGTAGGTAGTGACTTTGGACAACAGCAATGTAGTCATTATTTTCTTTAACTGCTGAAATGATTTCTTGGCCATTGTTTACAGGTTCAGCAATACAAGCATGAGAGAGAGTGCAATGCCATAATAGGGCAGACAAGGGAAGATAAAATTCTTCGGCTTGAGAGCCTTATGGATGGTGTTTTACCTTCTAAGGATTTCATGGAGGAAGAGTTGGCAGCACTCATGCATGAGCATGAGGTATGGCTGTTTTACTCAGATTTTAAAATATACTCATTAGTTTTTAGATATTTATAATTTTTTATTGACAGCTTTTGAAAGAGAAATATGAGAACCACCCTGAAGTTTCAAGGACAAATATTGAGCTGAAAAGAGTTCAGGATGAGCTAGAACATTATCGAAACTTCTATGATTTGGGTGAAAAGGAAGTCTTGTTGGAAGAGATTCAAGATTTAAGAAGCCAGTTACAGTACTATATAGACTCTTCTTCCCCATCTGCTCTAAAAAGAAATTCACTTCTGAAATTGACCTATACATGTGAGCCCAGTTTGGCTCCCCCTCTTAATACAATCCAGGAATCAACTGAGGAGAGTCCCGATGAGAAACTTGAAATGGAGAGAACGCGCTGGATGGAGGCTGAGAGCAAGTGGATTTCGCTTGCTGAAGAATTGAGAACTGAACTTGATGCTAACAGAGCACTAAATGAGAAATTGAAGCAGGAATTAGATACAGAGAAGAAATGTGCAGAAGAGCTGAATGAAGCAATGCAAATGGCCATGGAGGGACATGCACGCATGCTTGAACAGTACGCAGATCTTGAGGAAAAACATATTCAATTACTTGCAAGGCACAGGCAGATTCAAGAAGGAATAAATGATGTCAAGAAAGCAGCTTCTAAAGCTGGAGTTAGGGGTGCCGAATCCAAGTTCATAAATGCACTTGCTGCCGAAATTTCTGCATTGAAAGCTGAAAGAGAAAAGGAGAGGCGATATTTTAGAGATGAAAGCAGGGGACTTCAGGCTCAACTGAGGGATACTGCTGAAGCTGTACAAGCTGCAGGTGAATTGCTGGTGAGGTTGAAAGAAGCAGAAGAAGCTGTTGTTGTTGCTGAGGTCAGTGCCAAATCAGTCCCACATTTTGATACTCTAGTATTCTTTGTTAAGATCATTTTTCTTTATCATTCCCTGGGCGATACATCCTCTAGTCTGAAAGTCTCACTTCACGTGCTTACGGAAACAAGTAAAGGAAGGTTTAGAAGATGCTACAAGTAGTCATATCACCTTTTCTGGGTTTATTGTGCCTGACTGACATAGTCATGTCATTCCAATTACTTTTTTTTTTTTGGCTAAATGGTAAAAAATCAAATTGTTTTTATCCACCTTGATTCCATGCTGATAAAAGGAACTTTCACACTCGTTATGCCTTTAACACCATAAATGATGCTCATAAACCTATTGCACTTTTAACTGATGATTGTGCTCTAGCTCTAAACGAACTAAATAGGGTGAGCAGTAAGCTACATTAGTTCTTCATTTTGCCTACTCAAGTTGCTAATTGTTCCTTTTACTTCAATACTTGATCTAGGTTTTCTTTTCGAGCATGAATGCCAAACTCGTATCATTGTCTCTTCAACATTTTGAATTGTTGCATAATTTTGAACTCGGGAAATCTGTTTTAGCCCCTGCAAATTCAACAATATTTGGCTTTTCAACACCTGTGCGTGCTGTTCAGCTAAATGAAGCTTCAAAACCACCTCCTGTTGGGAAAACTTGTATACTTGATTAATGCTGCTCAGCACTGCGAACAAGTTCTAGATAAAATGCCGAATTATGTGCCTTGTCTCGTGCTCTATCGTTTGCATGTACCATTCAGAACTTCATTTTTTTTCCAGAATCCAGTTTCTACCTTGAATCATGAACTTCGATTATGGAACTAACCATTATTCAACTTGAAAATTCTTGGCAGAGGCGAGCTATGGAGGCAGAGCAAGAAGCTGTAAAGGCAAATAAACAGATTAATAAGCTGAAGAGCAAACATGA
>Ga0307515_10021513_pt1 | contig 11430 bp, 7 predicted proteins | sample 17_EM_MG_FD_194513 | JGI IMG/M metagenome (GOLD analysis project Ga0307515, IMG submission 194513) | Populus trichocarpa ectomycorrhiza microbial communities from riparian zone in the Pacific Northwest, United States - 17_EM | ecosystem: Host-associated > Plants > Roots > Unclassified | place... | reverse complement strand
TAAATTCATTTTTTTTAATTTTAATTGTGTTTTATTTAAAAAAAATAGTGTTTAACATTATTTAATGACCTCAATTAGAAGGAGATCACATGATGGCATAACATTTGCAGAATTTGATAGTAATTCCAATTTTATTCCTGATGATATTTTACCTGATTTTGTTACACGCTCAAAAAACCATGAAAATTATGGTCTTTGTCAGATGAATTTCACATGTGATAGAATTGTAGATAGTTTAATTGGAATAATAAAAAATATTTTATATAAAGTATTATTTATTTCAAGATGTAATAGCAGTAGTTAAATCTATAACATTTAAATTAAAAATTATTAATATTAATATATATAATTTTTAATTATTATAACCTTAATTTAAAAAACATTAAATAACTCCTAAGACCGCATTTGAAACCTTTCTTTAACTGTGTCGTTTGCTCTTCTCTCCCTAACCCACCGTCAGTTCTTCTTCTATTGTTCATCCCGTACAGTCAACGACTCGGTCTTCCAGATACAGGGAGAATCGGCAAAACGCAACTCCTTTTTTTCTTTTCATTTCCATCTTTTTTTGCCTAATTCCATGATATATGGTTTTAAATTGTATTATAAAAACAAAATTAAAAGACAGGGGGCATAATGTAAAAATTGAAAAAAATACGTGGCAAATTTCAGTACAATACTTTTTTAATTTAGAATAAAGAGTCCATCTTTGACCGTGGCTACTACATAATTTAGGAGTTTTTCCATTTTTTGAGCGGCTCATAGCAGTGCAAAGTTGGCATTTCTTGTACCAAGCATTTGTGTGGCCATACCATGTTTGAAATTTGAACGGGTGCTTTCTTTTGACTCTCCTTTCTCCCACGACATTAACTGTTTTCAACTATAAAAATAAAATAAATAAAAGGAATCGTTTCATGGAAAAAAATAATAATTATATAAATATAGAGTTGAAAATAAAAGGAAAAAAAAAACCAAGTAGACAGAGTGATGTCAATTGTCACATGATCCCTAGAACGAAGTGGTTATTCATGGAATTACTGAAGATTGGTTCTTTGTTTTTTTCTGGAAATGATATTAAAATAAGATTGATGCATCATTCATTTATTAAACCACATAAATTTCAATCTCTTAACAATATCCCATATTTGAATTTGATTCCCGGATATATCAATAGGGATTGAATCAAATATATTACTCACTGTAATTTCTACAATCTGAAAGGCAGTGCAGAAAAGACAATGGATAGCCACTGATAAAAAAAAATGGCAAGAGAACGAAAGATGTCAAGCAGCATTCACAATTATTGTTTGAGTGGAATCATAATGATACAAGCTCTGAATATTTATATGCATATTCAGTGCGATGAATGTTATAATCTGTACAGTTTGTTACAAAGATTGCAAAAGAATCCAGTCATTAACAACGTTATTGCAAAAAAAACAGAATCCGCTCTTTGAAAAAACTCTTACCTCTCATCTAGATTGAAAAGGAAGAAGGTATTTTCTACCAGAACTCCCATTTCTGAGACAGGATCTGTGATAACATTGACAATTGTTTATCTGCAGAGTGCATGTCGTTCAAGAATCAAGAAAAAGAAACAGAATCAAGGCTTGTTGAGAGAAGTCTCCTCTAGGACATGTATCTTCAGGAGTGAAGATAGATTCCGCAACTGGAATCACATCGAGACTGAAAAGCGCATGTACCACAATTGCAACATCACTCTCTTCCTTAGGCTTACACTCTCAAAGGCGAATATAACCACCTCTTTCTTTAACTGGAACAGTTCTCTTGAGAAAAGATTTCCTATTGAGAGACCAGCTTCTTTTCAAAGCCATCCTTCGTCGCCAGGCAGCTATATGGGTGTAAAGAGCTGGGAAAAGGAAGCATAGAAGAACGAGAACTAGCATTCCCACGCAGAGAAACATCACATTGCGGAAACCATCTTTCTCCTTTGGGTTCTTTTGCTCTGTCCATGGAACTCCTCCCACATTCATGCCAAAGACTGTTATGAGCTTCCAAAAATATCAGCATTATTAAATTTTGATTCTCAACAGTTATCCAAGAAGGTTTAACTATGATTGAAAAAAAAAAGAGAAACATTTACCTCCAGTGATGATTGACAATGGGAGGAATATAATTGAAAGGAACGAGAGATAGTACAGTTTCTTGTTTATTTGCTCAGCCTGCCAGCTATCCAAACCTGCCTGAATTGCCGTGACACGATTTGCTATAAACCCCACACTCTCTTTTAGCCTCCTTAGCCTTCCAATTAACTCTTCTAGGGAGTTAATATCTTCACTGCAAAACCATTTTTTTGAAGAACATTTTTCTTTTACTCGAGGAAATACTTGCTCCCCATGTGCAATCACCTGAGTTCAGTTAAAATACAAGGTTTAATACATGCGTTTCAATTTTATATTTGTTAGAGAAAAACAAACATTTAACAAGCTGCAATCTTCCTAGAAATGATCCAAAAACATCAATGTCTAGTATGAATTGCTGTACAAAATGCAGAGATGATGTTATTGGTGAAAAACTAAAGCACTTAAAAACCTTTATGGTCAATGTCCAAAATAAAGTGCTTTAAACTCCATAATATGAACCCCTGAAAGTATTCAACCATAGCAATCAAGGACTTCAATCTTCACACCTTCTGCTGTTCTAGTAGAGTGGTCTTTACACCTTATCCAGACTGATTTTGTACTAGCGTTACTTAAATACCTACTTATGTGGCTCTGTACCAATCAACTTAAATTGTTCTTATGTTTACAAGAAATCAAACAGGGTGGACAAACTACCTGCAATATACGTTGAAGATTAAGATGCATATTAGGAAATCTTCTATCATCAAGCATCTGTTTCTTTAATGCAAAACCTCCTGCAGTATACCATAAAAACAACACTCAGTTTCCACTCAAAAGTTGAAAGAAATCATGTACCAAACGGAAAGCACCTCAAATTTGAGTTTCAGGACAAACAGAAAAAGGAATACTTTCTTTGATAAAGATAGAGGCTTGTAACTGTTGTTGACCATGTTTTCTAGTACCTTGATGGTCCATAGATATGCTGATTTATCATAATTTTTCACGCAATCCAGACTTTTGTGTAGACCTATTTTCTTGCCCAGGGAGTTCATATAGACTTTAGTTTAACAAGAATAACATCTGAGGTATCAAGCAGAAATTCTGAAAATTAAATCTATTGCGAGTGAAAATAGATTTTAAGGTAACAATGAGATTCCATCATGCAATTGCAAGGACTTCATGGTACATAAATACCAGGCATGTGGAATGGCACAAACATGCCACATGAAGAAGGATAACTGTCCTGGAATGATCATTTGGGACATGATAACCAACTTTACTAGAGTTAGCTTCTTATTCAGACCCATCAGTGTGGAAAACAATCAATATTTTTTCTTCAAACTGCAAACCGTTTCTTATTTTGACACAATATTTAGCACATTTAGCAACAAGCTTCCCTGCCCCATTCACAAGTGAACTTTGGCAATGCTTTGATGACCTCTTAACTCTTCCCAAAAATGTTCTTATTAGCCAATCATATAAAATATCAGTTCCGCATGACACTGGAAAAACATTACAACATGCATTCCAAGTTGTAAGCTGCAGCTACCAGGATTCACTGTTTGATCCATGATATATCCTATCAAATTTAATTTCAATACTGAGAGTGAAAAGCCATCAAGGTTGCAAATACAAGGTTAATCCTATCAAATTTCATTTCAACATTTGGTTTTTCAACAAGTTTTGACATCTCCAATTGTCATTTGTTTTGCTGCTTGTTGACAAACGACGAGGACCGAGTATAAGAGGTTGCCATTTTCCAAAACTATAACAGAACTAACATGCCCAAAATAGGATGAGAAATTACTAAATAAACATATGGCAAAGAGTGCATATACCAATAATCCTTCCAGATCAATTAAAAAAGTTACCATTGTAGGGTTGCTAGAAATGTGGAGCAAATATATTAGCATTAAAGAAGAATGAACTCAACACTTGTAATTATCTCCATGACCAGAAAAAAGGCAACAAAACTAACAGTGTTTCACCCAAAAGAAATCTAAATAGTAAGTGTACAACAATAAGAACACTTAAGGCAGCCTTGATTTTGTAACAGGGACCATAAGTTGTCTTTACATAGGAATTTTACCTTTGTCTAATTCAAGCTCCACAGAGTCAAGCTCCATCTCGAGTTTGGTGGTAACATCTTGAAGGTGATCGACATGCGTGTCAATGATGTGAACAACAAGATTTGAGACAGATTCCGGCACGGGATTATCAGCCTCCTCTGAGTGGTTCATTGTCAATAAGAACTCAAGAACATGCTCTCGAATCACAAACCCACTTCCTTCCTTTTGATCCCCTCCATTATGTGAGGGCGGCCCACCACTTGAATAAGTCTCCACACTAGGAATCTCAGAGAGAAGGGATTTACTCGTTGGTGAGAAACCCAATCTTGGAACCCGTCCTAGTGACACGGTAATCACCGAATTCTCAGTAACTCTAGCAGCTAATCTAAATGTATAATTGCTAGTTGGAGGACCAGGAGAATTAACTCTGAACACAAGTGCTCCATTAACATGACTACAAAGGGGCCCATTGCTAACTAGTGACAGAATATCTTGGAGTTTCAAAGGAGGGCAGAGAATGTCAATGAGGCTTTGTGCGAAAAGCGGAAGCTTCTGGTTAATTTTTGGAAGCTCTACATGGTACCAACAAAACTCGTTTTCTTTAGGTTCAGCAAAATCCCAATCTTTATTGTAATAATTTCCATCACCGTCAAATATATAGGCTTTCTGTCTCACCATACCCAAAAAACGGTGGCGGTAGAGAGGGATGTCCCCGAGAGGAGTATCCTCCTTGAGGTCTCCGTCCATCTCCTCTGCCTCCACGTTCCCGACAGGCTCTTCCCTGTCTATGTGCATAATGTTTTCAGATATCTATGAATATCAAATCCAAAATGCAGTTAGCATATAAATCAAGTCAATCTAATCCAAAAACTTGCTAAGCCAAACTCGCTAACAAATCAATTTGAGGTCAACAACAAAACCCTTCTTTGATGGTCAAATCACAAGAGTAGACATAAGAACTCCTCATTTGCTCCAATATCAGAGCTGAAGAAGGTGATGCTGAATCAAATCAAAATCCCTTAAAACTGCCTCATTACAAACCAAAACCAGCACTAAACAATAGACATACAAGAAAAGAACCCAGCAGAAATCTTCACAGAATATGAAACAAACCCAATAATTCACATCTACATGTCTCCAACTTTGCAGATTGTTCGCTCATCAATCCTTGAAATAACAAATAGAAATTTCCCACCTTTCAGCTTATACTCAATCCCAAAATATCGAAATTCCAGCATATAACCCTCAATAAAACAGAAAAGGAATCCGTTACCTCATTGATAATAAAGAAACTTTGCAGGCCTCAATAAGAAAAACCCAGATCAAGAATCCTTAAAAACCACCAAAGATCAGCAAAAAGAGAGAAGATAATGAAAATGAAAACCCAGTAATCCTCTTTTGGTTTATGGTTCAACAATAAACAACCAAGCAGGTGGTATTGAATTGTTCAAAGAAAATAAAAAATATCGGGATATTTTGAGTAATAATTTATGTTACTGCCTAAAAATACAACGACATAGAATATTTTCACGTTGATGGGGAAAACAAATCAGTTTTATCCACTTTCTAGGTTTTTTATCTTTGAATAAATTGTAGGAATTTGCTGTTAACATTGACCGCACACTAAAAAGGGCAATAGTGACCAGAATTGGCTGGTTCGTTTTTCGTACAATAAATGAATAGGATAATGTGTGAGGTGAAAGAGTAGAAGCCGTAAATCTGAGTCTGTGGATGAACTATAAAAAGGCAAGGTTGAGGTTTTGCAGTTTACAAATTCATCTCATGGGCTACTTCGTTTTCCTGGTTGGAAAGTAATTTTGAATTAATAAAAAAATTGAATTTTTTTATTTTAAATTAATTTTTATATATTTGTAAATAATTTAATATAGTGATATTAAAAATAATTTTTAAAAAATAAAAAAAATATTATTTTTATATATTTTTAAATAAAAAACTTTTTTAAAAACGATCATGCACAGATACACTGCCAAATATACTTTTAATTGTAAAAAAAAAAAACAATCCAACGTTTTCAAGATTAGCTCACTCTATCCTCCTCTTTCTCTTCTTTGGGCTTATTTGGGCCCTTCCTCCCTCTTCTCTCCTCTCTCCTCTTTCCTCTTTCTTTTCTCCTCTTCCTCTCTCTTTGGGCTCCCCCTCCTCTCTCCTCTCCTCCTTTCTTCTTGAGCTGAGTTGGGCCTTTTATTTAGGCCCTGGTAAGTATATATATATAGTAATGCCATGGTCACTTGTTGACGAGCTCATCAACATATTTGTCTACGTGTCCATTAGCATTTCGACTTCCCTTTCCTTCGCTGAAATAGATAGATGATCGCTGGCTCAAAGGATGACCAAGAGAGTTGAGATATTGAGCATACATCTTCTAGATGGAGTAAGTAAGTAGGCGAGCCATCTCTTTCAAAATACCAGTGGCGACTACCAACGATGGTTGCGGTAAATATGTGAAATAATGCTGTTCTGAAGTCCGATCGAGCTCCCTTTAGCCTCTGCAACTTGCTCGTAGTCTCGGCATTTCATGCATGATTTTCTTCCAGGTTGCTGTGGCTCAGACCTATCCCGTTGCCTTTTCTTATTAGATACATGGAAAATCTCAAATAAAAAGGAGGTTTCAAATCTACACTGGTAAAGGTTAGTTTAGCTTGATTACAATTTTTAGATTGTTTTTCTTTTTGTTATGCTATGCCCATGTGATCCGCAGCTTGTAAGCAAATTGCTGGATTATGGCCTTAAGAAATCCCCAGTTAGTTGATTATGCTGTAGTTTTATATGGGCCGGCTCGGATACATGAGTCGTTGAATGGGGCTGAAGTTGGTTTTTTTTCTTCTGCCTTTCATCAGAGTTGGGTGCCATTACAGTGTTAGCTTTGTCATGGAGTCTGAATGCGCTTGGATTCTTACTCGTGAAGCTTAGTGGGCTCAGTGTTTTATAAAATTTCCATGCCTTTACTTTGTTCGTAAAAGGGATGCCTTTCGATCAATCACCCCTCTCCCTGACTCGTAATCTTGATGCATGTATACCACGATTAGCATCCCCTAGGCTACACTAAATCGGCTCCGAAACAAATTATTCATTTAAAAATCATATGAATGGTGCCACAAATTATCTTTTTGCGGGGAAAAAAGATGAATGAATATACATTGCACTTATCATAAAAAAAACAAAAAAAAAACTTATTGTGAATATGGCTTTTTTGAAGATCATACAAGCAATTGATTGGAGTGAAAAAGATACAAATCACTTATCCATATTCTACACGATTAGTTAGTGGAAGTGAAAGGGAGATGTATAAACGAATTAATATATACATGTGACATTTTGAGAACTTCGAGGAAAAAAGCTATGCTGTTGAGCTAAAATAAGCATTTTTATACCTGAGAGTCATTCTTATATATTTGTCAAAAGTACTAAAGATTTATTTAGTATATTCTTATGCAGAAAAAGAGTTTTGATCATAATTTTATTAGTTAATTACAATTAATAAATGGTTTAATTTGTCAATATCAAATATATTAAAATATAATTAGTTTTTCTAAATGATTTTTTTCTATTGGAATGCACATGTAAAAAATAACATATTTAGACAATTAAAAAAGCTAAATTACTGACTTAATTCTTCTAAATAGCTTTTTTTTCTTCGAGATGCAAAACGAATTTCTGACTTCTCTCGTGTGAGAATGGCATCACGTTAAGGGCTGTTGACTTTTTTCCATGTTGCGACAAAGAGCTTGACTTTTGAAGCAGTGGATTGATAGAGTCGGGGGGTGGCAATTATAATCTCGACCGTGCTTTCAAATTCCAACGTCATATCTGTAACCTTACAAGTATTGGTATATCACTTCTTCTCTCATCAAAAAAATGATGTTGACAAGAACAATAAGGACGACCATGACAATGTGTTTTTATTTTTTTCTGAATTTTTCCAAAATAGAAAGCAGATGATATGGACAAATTAAATTGTTTGAGTTACCACCCCAATAAATGCCTCCATCCAAGGACGGAACCAGGAATTTTTCCTGTCCTAGACTATTAAATAAACATATAAATATTTTTTAAAATTAACTATTAACTTATATACATGAATTTTTAAAGTTAACAGTAAAATTTTAATTCAAATATACTATCTAAAATATTAAAAAATAAATTTAAAAGTACATAAAATTAAAGTAAAAGTAAAAATAAACTCACTATTAAAGTTATATCCTTTGATATTTTATGAAATATAATTCATCTATAATCGAATCTGAATCGATATTGTAACAACCCCTCAACCGGGATAAAATAACAATCTCATGTCAACTGAAAAACAAAGTAATTAAATTTTTTTCCTCTCTCAATTCCTCCTTCCTTCACTTGATTCTTTCTTATATTAGTGTTTTTTAAGTTGAATTTTGTAAGTTTACAAAGTTATTCTCTCACTTTTTTTATTTTTTTTCTTGGATTTTTTTTATGTTTCTGTCTTACTTTTCTCTATTTCTCTCTAACCTTTTCTTTTCTTTCTTTTCCTATTATGCTTATACCCAGTCGACAACTTATAAAAGAAAGAAAAGGCTGATTTGTTTTATTTTTTAATGGCAAATAATCATTTTACTCTTAATGAGTCATTTTGTTTTTATTTGATGATTTTTTTTGTTAGCACTATCAAGCTCTGTTCATCCTAAAATTTTAATCAGATTTTATTCAATGTATTTTAAGATCCCTCATAAAATTTCAGCTCAATCTGATGATCGGATTGAAAATTACGTCCAATAACGTAAAACTAATCAAATTGTGATTTTTCATCAAATTTCTGAATTTCTCAAAAAATTCTGAAATTTTAACTCAAGTTAAAGCATCATATTAGAAAACTTCACATAAATTTTCAAAAAAATTTTGGTAACTCAATCAAGAATTACAAAAAAATTTTAACATAAAACTAATAAAAAATTATTGATAAAATCTTAAAGCCCACCCTAGCCCTCAACATACCTCCGCCCCTGCCTCCATCAATATGCGTCCTTGTTCCTTAATTTCCACAAGCATTTGTCGTGTGGACCCGTTTCAGCACCGGTGACTGTGGAGTTGACAAGGGGTTGCCGCGTTGGAAAAATGTGGCCGAAATTAATGAACCTGCACCAAATTTTCCGTTGCATGGGAATATAAAGACGTGTAATTAAGTGGTAAAATTATTAATAATAAACAAAAAAAACTCATGAGCAATCAATCAACCACGAGTTCTGAATTGTTAATTCAGCCCTTTGCCTCTCACGGGTGGATTACTACAACATTCTAACAGCCATGCATTTGGTTTCGATACAATTCAGTGTAAGAGCATGTTCGTTTTTGTAGTTAAAAAATAATTTAAAAAATTTCTAGAGTTTTTTCTTTAAATTAATTTTGTATTATTTTTAAATCATTTTGATATTAAATTTTTAAAAATAAAAAATATATTATTTTAATATATTTCAAGTAAAGATATATTTTTTAAAATAACTATTTTAATATTATGATGAGATAAATAAATAATTTATTTATTTTAGACAACTGAGTATCTCGCATACTTGTTCTCATACTCAAAGACTTCCTAGCATTTTCCAATATTAGAAGTAAAGATGTTCAATGTTCAGAAACATCACACGACACCTTCGAAAATCTCAGCACGCGCGTAGTACCACGTCACGTGGCCTTCTGGAGCGCGATCAATGAAATCACCATGTGAAAGCATAGACCGCTGCAGATGAGTTGATTCTGACTGAAAATTGATGGTCGCTTCGAATAACAGCTGGATGATAAAGTGGTGGTGAATCTGCTGATGATGATGGTGATGATGATATGGATTCTGTTTCTAAGATTTGCATCTTCAATTATCAACGGGTTCATGTACATCCTTTTGACTCTTGTGTGTGTGTGTGTGTGTGTGTGTGTGTGTGTATAAACACACTCAACAAGGGAGACCGCTCTTCAGCCTGTGGTATCATTTTTTTTTAATATGTTTTAGTATTTTAATGCATGTCTTTTTTTATATAAAAAAATACAATTAAGATATATAATTGATTGAATTAAATAAGATATTTTTATTTTAATTAGATAGTAAGTAAAGAAGAGGCAATGATAATAAATAGATCAATTAAAAAATTGATCATAATAATCTAGGAAAAAAAATCTTTTTCAAAAGAAACAAAATAATGCAACTCGATTCTTAGTAATTAAATATAAAACAATGAAATGGGATAAAAAAAATTAAAAAAACTTGCTTCGGGTAATAAAGGTCAAGCAACCTAGACTAACCCTTTAAACTCGCAGCTCAGGTTATGAGACACCAAGCATTTTTTTAAAAAAAAACAATGTCGAGTAATGAAATAAAAAAAAAAAGATGTCAGCTAGTGCTAGCTTCTTAAACTCGTGACCTGGTTATTAGACTAAAAGCACCTCATATGAAAAAACCATGAAGCTCAGTTCTTAATCGATTAAATATTGAATGATAAAATATATATAAAAAACAATTATACAAGATGATCAAAAGAAAAAAAATAAAAAAGAAAAAAAAGATCAAAGTATAAAAACAATCAGAGGACAACAACATTTTTTTATGTTGGGATTGAGAAAAAAAAAAAAACAAGGACCAAAATGAAGAAATACAGCACATGAGAAATTGACATTAATTGATGAAATGGAATAAAAATCAGAATTTTACAAAAGAGTTAAGGATAAAAATTAAAAATCAAAATAACAAGGACTACATGTGAAGACAAAACAAATTGAGGGGCAACTTTTAAGAGTTTAGAGTGATAGGTACGGAAACCGAGGATGAGAGGAAAAAAAAACTAGTATCAATGCTAAACCGTAAGTACATTTAGAACACGTATTGACCAATAATAAAGGGGCTGTTAGGACGATTCAAACGCAATCTTAGAAGTTGCAGTTTGGCCATTGAGCGATGCCACACACGCTACTAGAAGAGCGCAACAACAACTCGCATACGCAACAAACACGTCAACTATTTTTTTTATAATATTTATTACCAAGTAAATGACCAACCTACCCCCTTACCCCACTAAATTATAATAAATATAAAAAAGGTAAAGTGACAACAAAAACCCTTCACCAAGGTTAAAAGTTTTTTTTTTCTACTTCAAGGGCAATCCAGTAAATTTAATGTGCATTCAAAATGGAAATAGCAAAAACGTCCCAGTTGCCAAGGGTAATTTTATATATTTGCTTTAAAAAAAAAAAAAAAAAAAAACGTATCACCCTCGGAAGCTAAGCCGCATGTTTTCTGGTCA
>Ga0307515_10021512_pt1 | contig 11431 bp, 9 predicted proteins | sample 17_EM_MG_FD_194513 | JGI IMG/M metagenome (GOLD analysis project Ga0307515, IMG submission 194513) | Populus trichocarpa ectomycorrhiza microbial communities from riparian zone in the Pacific Northwest, United States - 17_EM | ecosystem: Host-associated > Plants > Roots > Unclassified | place... | reverse complement strand
AGCCGGACGGACCGACCAGAACGACGAATTCGCCGTTCTCAATCTCGATCGACACGCCCTTGATGGCTTTGAAGGCGCCGTAATCCTTGCGCGCATCGTTGACGGATACATTCGCCATGGGTTCCTCCTAAATCGACTTCAGCGCATTGCGCAGGAAACTCAATCCGACCCGCTCACCCTCCTTGCGGGCGTCGATATCTTTGCCGGGCCAGCCGTAGGCGGCATCCTCATGCTCGATCGAGAGCGTGCCGTCGAAGCCGTAGGATTTTGCCTGGCGAAGAAATTTGTCCCAATCAAGCATGCCTTTGCCAGGCAGCTTGTACTGCCACCAGCCCTTGCTGTGATAGCCGACGGCCTGCAACCGTTCGGCGTCGATCGCCGTATCCTTCGCATGCAGGATGGCGATCCTATCCCTGACCTCGGCAAGGGCCGCGAACGGATCGATGCCGATCCGCAGCAAATGCGACGGATCGAATTCCAGGCCGAAACGCGGGCTCTCGATGCGTGCGAAAAGCTGCCGCCATCCATGGGGCGTCGTACCGATGAAATTATCCCTGGGGCCGGGCCAATTCTCGATCGCAAATGTCAGGCCGCTCGCATCGGTCGCCTTAATCAGCGCGTTGATGTGATCGGCAAAGCTGTCGTAATTCTCATCCTCGACCGCCTCGTCGTTCCGGCCGGGGAAAATCACGAAAATCGGAACCTTTGCCTCGCCGATGGCATGCGCGAATTCCAGCGTTCTGCTGCGCAGCTCGGCCCGGCGTCCCGCATCCGCGTCGAGCTGATTGCCGAAGAAGGTGATCGAGGCGACAAACAGGCCCCGATCCCTGGCGATCTTCACGGCATCGGCGACGCGATCGGGCGTCTTGATATGACCGCCGACGTCGATCTCGATCGCATCGAAACCCGCCTCCTTGGCAAAATCGGCCACTTCCTCAAAAGGTCTGTCGTTGAACGTCGATGTGTAGAAGCCGATCTTCACTGAATTCCTCCCAAATCGAATGATGAACCATAGATCTCGTCATATGGCGTGCAGGCGGTCCATGTTCTGCAGGGGCGAGCGGACGCGTTGGCGGGGATCGGCCGACCCCAGCATCAGCGCGGCTGCAGTCGGCATCGCCGCGCCACCGAGTGCCGCCGCATCTTCCGACAGAGAGGCACGATGAATGGATGGCAGGTTCGGATCCGAGCTCTGCAGATGTTCGTTCACATAACGCAGGAGCTCGTCGACGATGCGGATCGGTAAGCGTCCGCCGACGATCACCGCATCGGGATCGACGATCAGGCCGATATGGATGACCGCCTCGGCAAGATGAACGCTCATCTGCTTCAGCCAGGACGAAACCAGCATGCGTCCATGTCCGTCGAGCACCAGCAGATCCTGCGGCCTGCTCACCTCTATGCCGTGCTTGGCAAGGTAGTCATAGAGAAAGAACAGCGAGAAGATCTCGCCGAGAGGCTGCACCTTCGCACCCTTCGGGTCATCCGCATCGGCGATCGGCAGCCAGCCGATTTCGCCGCTCAATCCCATCGCGCCGCGATGACCGGCCCCGTCGAGCACCAGCCCACCACCCGGGCAGGCGTTGATGGCAATGTAGAAGAAGCTGCGGCTCTCGGCGCCAAGCCCATAGTCCAGCTCGGCCATCGCAGCCGCATTGGCTTCGTTGTCGATGAAGACAGGGTGGTCGGTGAGGGCCTCGATCGCCTTGCGAACATCGAAAGTCGACCATTGCACATAGTCATCCGGCCGCTCCAGCACCGGAATTTCGCCGAGCCAATCGGGAATGGCGATACCGATTCCGGCGATGCGGGCGTCATCGACAAGCCTGCTGCGCTGGAAATGCGAGATGGCATCGGCCGTCAGCTCGACGAATTCGTCGGGAAGTATGAAGCGCTTCTCATGATGCACGCGTCCGCGGACGTTTCCGACCGCATCGACCGCCAGGATGGTCAGATGATCGCGGTCGAGATTCACGCCGATCGAGAAACAGGCGTCCGGATTGATCTCGAGCTCGATTGCCGGTTGCCCGCGCAGCCCATGGCGGCGGCGCGCCTCCATGACCAGGCCCTCGTCAAGCAGCCGGTCGACGATGCGGGCGATCGCCGGTTTCGTGAAACCGGTCTGCCGCGCGATCTCCGCCCGGGAGATCGGCGCCTGGCGATGAATGCAGCGCAGGATGACGCCGCGATTGTGTTCGCCGGCCTCTTCGACATTGGCGCCCGTCAGGTCGAAGAAATTATGGGCATCGTTGAATTGTCGCATCGTCAAAACGGCCTCGCGGAATATCTTGTCCGCCTCGTACACGCAATTCTCCTCGACCGTAACATCATCCTTTCACGGCTCCGCTGGTCATCGCGCCGAGGATCAGCCGCTGCAGGGACAGGAAGGCGACGATGGCGGGAACCACGGAGATCAGGCAGGCGGCCGCCAGCAATTGCACGGACGAGTCCGTCTGCATGCCCTTGAAGTTGAAGATGCCGACGCCGATCGGCATCAGGTTGTTCTGGGTCAACAGCAGGAACGGCACCAGGAACTGCGACCAGCCTGCTATCACCGTGATGATGAAGACCGATGCGATGCCGGGTGCCGAAAGCGGCAGGATGATGCGCCAGAAGACCGAGAAGCGGTTGCAGCCGTCGATCATCGCGGCTTCATCGAGGCTTCTCGGAATGCCGTCCACCGCACTCTTCAGCAGCCATGTCGCCAGCGGCACGCCAAGGGCGATATAGACCATGACCACGGCGAAATGGGTATCGAGCAGCCCGAGCTTGTTCATGTAGCGATAGAGCGGCACCATGATCACCAGCGGCGAGATCATCTGGAACAACAAAAGCCCCATCATCGACAGGCCTTTGCCGCGGAACTGAAAGCGCGAAAAGGCATAGGCCGCCGGCATGGCGACGATCAGGACGCCAAGGCCGCTCAGCGACGCGAGCTTCAGGCCGTTCCAGAGATAAAGCGGAAAATAGCTGTTGCTCAGCACCGAAATGAAATTGTCGATCGTCGGGTTCTTCGGAATATAGCGGGCGACGCCCAGATAGATTTCCCGCCGGTCGCGCAACGCAAGGGACAGCAGGTAGCTCAGAGGTCCTGCGAAGAACACGAACATGATCAGCATGAATAGATAGCTGGCGGCGTCACCCCAGCGGCTGCCTGTTCTCGCACTCATGTTTCTTCCTCCTTCGGCAGGAACGAAGCGTAGACGAAGGCAAGCCCGAGGCTGATGAACAGCATCAGCACCGAGAGCACACTGCCGCCCGAAAGGTCATAGTTGCGAAAGACGATGTTGAAGACGTAGAGCGATATGACCTCGGTCGCCCGGCCCGGCCCGCCGCCCGTCAGCGTGATGATCGCGTCGAACGTATTGAGCGTCATGATGGTGATCAGGATCATGTTGACAAGCATCGCGGCACGCAGCTGCGGCAGCGTTATGAACACCAGCTGCTGCGTCGAGGAGGCGCCATCCACTTCGGCCGCCTCGTAAAGCGACGGATCGACCGACTTCAGTGCCGCATACATCACGACCATCGAGAAGGCCGTACCACGCCAGATATTGGATATCAGCGCCGACCAGGGCGCGATCGACGGATCGGAGAGCCAGGCAACGGGCGGAATGTGCATCATGCGCAGGATGCTGTTGAGGGCGCCGTATGGCGCCTCGCTGAACAGCATTTGCCAGATGATGCCGCCGGCGATGCCGGGCACGACCCAGGCAATGAGTGCCGTGGTGCGCAAGATCGTCGTGCCGAACAATCCGCGTTTTTCGCCGCGAACGACGACGACCGCGACTGCCAGGCCCAAAATCTGCTGCCCGACCACGCTGCCGCCGACGAAGATGAGCGTCGCCCAGAGAATATCGGGCAGTTGCGGCGAGCTGATCGCATTCCTGATCGAATCCAGCGTGTAGCTGGGATTGTCGCCGATCAGCGTCGCGTTGGTCAGCGACAGCCGGAAAACGTCGAGTACCGGATAGAGGTAGAATATGCCGATGACCAGGATGACAGGCATGATCCACGGAAGCGGTGCGCCGGCAAAATTACGAAAAAGGAATCCGCGTCGCGGGGCCGTCGAGGCCTCCATTGCAATTGGGCTCATCTGCTCCCTCTATCCGAATGTTTCGAATGGCGGCGCTGCCGATGGCGGAGCGCCGCGCATCTTTCGGCTGGAACATCCGGCTTTCAGGAATATGCCCCTGCAGCCGACAAAATGCACCAGAATGAAAAGAGTAGAGCGACCTGCGAACGCACCCCGCTCTAGATAGGCATAGCTCTAGAGGCGCTTATAAGCCTCCATCGTCGCGTTGAAGGCCGCGTTCAGAGCCTCCTCCGACGACTTGGTGCCTGAGAGAACGTCACCCATCATGATCTGAATCTGGTTGGAGATCTCAGGGTAGATGGGCGCGCCCGGACGAGCCTGCCCATCGACCAGGGCGGCTGCGAATGTCTTGTTCGCATCGGTTGCAAAGACCGGATATTTGTCGAACAGCGATTTGCGCGTCGGCAGTTGCTGCTGCAGGGCGTTGGCCGGCCCCATATAGACCTCGCGGGCGAGATCGGCGCACATCTCGACCTTTTCCTTGTCTTTGCTGAAGGAGGCGATCGTCCAGCCGCCGGTGCCGGTCGAGCGTTTGTCGGCGGTCGGACCCGGGATCGGAGAGAAGGTCCATTTGTTGAACTCGTCTTCATCGAGCGTCGTTTTCAGCTGGGCATATTGCCAGTTGCCGCCGATGAACAGCGCAGTCGTGCCGGCCGCAGCAGCGGCATTCAGGTCGTCATAATTGCCGATCGTCGTGACACGCTTCGGGGCCGCGCCGGAATCGACGAGATCCTTGTAGTAGTTCAGCGCTTTCAGGAATTTTTCCTTGTTGTCCCCCTCGCCGAAGACGGGTTTACCGCTATCGTCCACCAGCTTGCCGCCGAGCGCCCAGTAGTTCGCCAGCCAGTCGAAGGTGGAGCCCTCATAGCGGCTGGCATTGAAGAGGATGCCCTCCATGCCCTGATCCTTGGAGGAAAGGCCGGCCTTCTTCAAGTCATCCCAGGTCTGCGGCGCATCGGGAATGATCGACTTGTTGCGATAGAGGACGCGAAGATCGGTATCCCACCACCAGGCGCGGACGGTGCCGTCCTTGTCGGTGATACCGGCGCGGATAAAGGGGAAGAGATCGGCGACTTCGTCCTTGCTGAAATAGGGTGAGAAGTCGGCAAGCACGCCATTGATCATGAACTGCGCCAGCACGAAGGAGTCGACTGCCGCGCAATCCGGCGCGTTGCCGGCTTTTGCCTGTTCGAGCATCTTGGCCTGCTCGGTGCCGATATCGGCGGACATGAACTGCATCTGCAGCTTCCAGTCCGGATGTTTCTTGATGAATTCCACGAACAGCTTCTGATAGCCGTCGGCAATCGTCGGGTCCGCGTTGTTGGGGCTGTCATTGGTCAGGCGGACGACCAGAGACTTCGGAGCGCTCTCCAAGCCTATCCTGTCTTTTGTCGCCAACTCCTGGGCATAGACGGACTGCACTGCAAACAGCATCGTGCTCAGCGTCAGAGCGCTGACAATAGATTTCATCATGATGGGTCTCCTCCCCATTTTGGCGAATACAGCAGGTTTGATCTGTTGACCTATCCTCATTTCCGTGCTGCATTAATTAGATTAAGTTACTTTGTTTTCATGTCAAGCCAGAACTTGGAGGCGCAGAAAATGGCGATTTTTGCGGAGACATAGCGCATCGGCGGCATGCGGGAAGGTGACATCAATCAACTTTGAACGGCGAAGCGCGGAGTGGCTTTGCCGCAGCTGTTGCTTGCCCGAGCTTGCCTGCTCGGCCGCGAAGCGACGATCCTTGGGAGGATATCATGCGCTTACTCATTCTCGGCACCGGCGGCATGGCCGATAGACATGCATCAAGTTTCAAGGCGATCGAGGGCGTGGACGTTGTCGGCGGCGTCGACGTCATACCCGAGCGGCTTGCGGCGTTCTGCAGCCTGCATGGCATACCCAACCATTTTTCCTCCCTGGAGGAAGCGCTTGCCTGGGGGCAATTCGATGCGGTCGCCAATGTCACGCCTGATCGTATTCATCACCCGACCACCATGCAGGCGATTGCGGCAGGCAAGCATGTCTTCTGCGAAAAGCCGCTTGCGACCGATGCCGTCAAGGCGATGGAGATGACGGAAGCGATCGAGAAATCCGGCAAGGTCGGCATGGTGAATTTGACCTATCGCAACTCGCCTGCGCTGCAGAAAGGCCGGCAGATGGTGCTGGCCGGCGAGATTGGCACTGTCCGCCATGTCGAGGCGTCGCATCTGCAGAGCTGGCTGGTCGGCAAGGCCTGGGGCGATTGGAAGACGGAAAGCAAGTGGCTGTGGCGCCTGAGCAAGAAGCACGGCTCGAACGGTGCGCTTGGAGACATCGGCATCCATATCGTCGATTTCACCTCCTACGGCTCGGGGCTCGACGTCGCGCATGTCTTCGGCCGGCTGAAAACCTTCGCCAAGATGCCGGGCGACAAGATCGACGAATATGATCTTGATGCCAATGACAGCTTCACGATGAACGTCGACTTTACATCAGGCGCGATCGGGACGATCCAGGCGACGCGCACGGCAGCGGGCCAACTCGACCAGTTGCGGCTGCGCGTCTATGGCGAGACGGGTTCGATCGAAATGATCTACGACACCGGTCAATCGACGCTGCGCGCCTGCCTCGGCGCCGACGTCGATACGGCGACGTGGCGGGATATCCCGTTCGACCCTGTCGAAACCAACTACCAGCGCTTTGTCCAGGCCGTCAGGGCCGGCAAGACGCAGGAGCCGTCTTTCCGCCGCGCCGCCAATATCCAGAAGGTACTCGACAAGGCGCTTGCTTCCGATCTGAGCCACAAGGACGAAGAGGTGGCGTAACAGCGGCAAAGCAACCGATCGAATTGACCGGTCAGATCGCTATCCTGCCGTCGGGGATGGCAACAGCGCGTCGAAGAATGGCAGCAATGCCGCCCCGATCGCAATGCCGCCGCCGTCGAAGCTTGCCGGCCTGATGGGCGATATCCACGGCGTTATGAACGGGCGAATGGTCGTATTGCGACGCTCGATCGACATTTGATGGATCAGCGCCTCGATGATGCCGCGCGGCAGATCGCCGCCGATCAGAATTGCTCCCGGGGCGAGAAAGCCTGCCGTTGCGACAATGGCGTCGAGCAGGTGGCCAGCGGCATTTTTCACCCAGTCCGATACCGCATCGGACATGGGCAATTCGGCTCCGGCCAACAGTGTCGCGAACTCCTCTGCCGACAGGCAGGCCTTCAGCGCGCGGAGACCGACGATGCTGTCGAGCCGCACATGGTCCGGCCCGGTCCGCATCGCGCCGATGCTGCCCGCCCGGCCATGCATGCCTGCAAAGGGCACACCGCGGACGAGAAGGGCCGCCTCCACGGTGTCGTCAATGATGATCATCACAAGGCCGCCCTCCGGCATCGGGGCGCCGATGGTGCGTTCGGCAAGAGCGGCGGCCACGCAATCGCGCTCGACCAGGATGGGGAGCGAGCGGAACCCAAGTTCTATCTGCCCAATGCCGACGTCCTCAGGCGAACCGGTGGCGATCCCGATGCCGAGCACCCGATGGGCCACGGTGTCGCCGGAAAGAAGTTCGCGTGCCGCCTTTTCAAGAGATGAGGGCAAGTCACTCGTCCGGTCGAACTCTACCCTTTGCCGAACCTGGCCACTGAGATCAACCAGCACGGCTTCCGGGCGAACTCCGCCCAGCCGGACGCCGATGGAAAAGGCGCCGTCCGGTTTGAGCGCGAATTCCGTGGACGAAGCGCCCTTGCCCGCATCCTTGCGTCGTCTGGAGGTCACAAGCCCGTCATCGCCAAGCCGCCGCAAGATGTTGGTAATGCCCGGTCCGCTGAGGCCGATCCGCCGCCCCAGTTCGAGCCTCGTCAACGGACCGTAGCGGCGGATAGCCTCGAGGACGACACGGAAATTCCGATCCGCGATCTCGGTCGATCTGAGGCCGATCTTTTTTGAAACCGCCACGCCAAGATCGCCGCGCGCGCGTCGTCGCACATCTGACCCGGGATCCCCCATGAGCCTCTTTCTCCGTCATACCCAAACACATGATATCATCGATGCCTTCTATCATTGGAATATCCCTTGTCGAGGCAGCACCGAAATGCGTCATCGATGGCCGACGCGGACGCGGTCAACATCGAAACGGTTAGGCTCGATCATATAGACAGGCGCCTAAAATGTGATTTTGTGATATTTAGACGAGATCTTCGATCTGCTATTTTTTGCCTATAGAATAGATAAATGCTGAAAAACTCGCCATTTGTGGCCAATTTTCTAATTTACAAAGGACCTATTGAAAAAGAAGACAATGCCCGATATCGTGGAATAATAAGAAAGCCACACAAAACCACAAAAAAGGGAAACAGCTTATGAATGACATCAGCAGACGCAATTTTCTTACCGGGCTCGGTGCGGCTGGCGCCGGCGCCGGTCTCCTGCAGATCAACCCGGATTTTCTGTTCTCCTCCGCCTTTGCCCAAACGGGCAAGACGGTAGTGTTCCTGTCGGCGGAAAATATTACCGGCAACTGGGACCCGACCGGCCACACGACGCTGTCGCAGAAGAATATCGAAGGCTTCGTCATGGGTTTCCTGACGCGGACGCCGATGACGGTCGAAAAGCCCGACGAAGTGGTCTATGAACTGGCCACCAGCATCAAGCTCCTCGAGCCCAACAAGCTCGAGATCAAGCTGCGCGAGGGCGTGAAATTCCACGACGGCAAACCCTTCAAGGCAGAAGACGTCAAGGCGACCTTCGAATACGGCTCCCGCCCCGACCGCCCGGCCCAATTCTACCCCGGCCCGACCGAAACGCTTACGATCACCACCCCTGACGACTACACGGTCATCGTCGATACCTCCAAGGGCGGATACCCGGCCCATCTGTTCATCTTCCTTGCCTCTTACCTGCCGATCATGTCGGCGACCGATGTCGCCGGTGGCCCGACCGGCCCGCTGACGCAGCGCCTGAACGGCACCGGCCCGTTCAAATTCGTCAAGCAGGAAGGCAATGCCACGATCCTCGAAGCCTATCCTGATTATTTCCTCGGTACGCCGAAGATCCCCGGCATCTCCTTCAATTTCGTCGGCGACAGCACGACACGCATGCTGTCCCTGCTCAATGGCCAGGCCTCGATCGTCGAGCGTCTGGAACCGGAACAGGTGACTTCGCTCCAGGGTAACGACAAGATCGCCATCAGCAGCGTCGTCTCGGTCGAGAACAAATATCTCTGGTTCCGCTGCTCGAAGGCGCCGTTCGACAACCCGCTGATCCGCAAGGCGGCCTGCCACGCGATCGACCGCTCGATGATCGTCGAAATTCTGGGCTCGGCCGGTCATGCTTCGTCCAATTACGTGTCGCCGGTGAAGTTCGGCTATATCGACCTGCCGAACTATCCGGAATTCAGCCCGGAAAAATGCCAGGCGCTGCTTGCCGAGGCCGGCTTCCCGAAGGGTGAGGGTCTGCCGCCGCTGGAATACATCACCTCCGTCGGCTTCTATCCGAAGACCAAGGAATACGGCGAAGTCATCACCGCCATGCTGCAGGAACAGGGCTTTCAGGTGTCGCTCTCCGTTCTGGAAATCGCCGCATGGAACGAACGTCTCTACGACCGTCCAGGCGGCGGCCCCGGCCATATGGTCGATTGCGGCTGGTCCACCGGTTCGCCCGAACCCGACCTCGTGCTGCGCACGCATTTCCATTCGACTTCGAAGCGCATCACCGGCATTGTCGACAAGGAACTCGACGCGACACTCGACAAGGAGCGCAGTGCCCCGTCGCTCGAGGAGCGCAAGAAAATCCTGCAGACCGAAACCATGCCCATGCTTGCCGAAAAGGTGCCGGCCCTGTCACTGTTCACTTCCGTGATGATCCACGCGATGGACAAGTCGCTGGCCGGTCTCTTCATCTATCCTGACGGGTCCATGGACGCCTCGAAGGCCGCGTTCGGCTGATGATGGCTTTACGCTTTCTGCGGTGCTGGAGAACAGCGCCGCAGAGGTTTTTCGCCTATGATGTCAACAAACGACCGCGACCGTCACCGCTCGGGACGGTTCGCTCCGATTGCTGCCAGGATATGACATGTTCATTCTCAGTTTTCTGGTTCGACGGCTGGCGCAAGGCGCACTGATCGTCTTTCTGGTGACGCTGCTTATTTTCACGCTGCTGCGCGTGGTTCCCGGCGATCCGGTCCGGCTGATGGCCGGCGGCATGGCGCCAGAAGCGCTGATCGAGCAGATCGCCAAGGACATGGGCCTGCGCGATCCCATCCTCGTGCAGTTCGGCCGCTATATGAGCGGCGTCGTCAGGGGCGATCTCGGGCAATCCTTCGTGCGGCCTGCGAGCGGCGCTTCCACCGGCGGTTCCAGTTTCGGCGATTCCACCCGCGGCGAACGGGCCGAAGTGCTGACCCTGATCGGCGACACCCTGCCGATGACGCTGCAACTCGGCGGACTGGCAATATTCTTCGCCCTGGTCTTCTCGTTCCTGGTCGGCATTCCCGGCGGACTGGCGCCCGGGCGATGGCCGGATCGCGTCGCCTTCTACATTTCCTCGATCTTCATTTCCCTGCCGAATTTCTGGCTCGGCATCGTCCTTGCCATGCTTCTATCGGTCAAGCTCGGCTGGCTGCCTGCGATCGGCTACTCCGGCTTTGCCTATACCATCCTGCCGGCGATCGTTCTGGCCGTCGAACTGGCGCCGGTACTGATCCGCACCCTGACCGGATCTGTGGCTACCGTGATGATGGAGCCCTTCATTGCCGTCGGCAACGTCCGCGGCCTCAGCCGCAGCCGCATCATCGTCGCCCATGCGCTGCGCAATGCGTCCGTTCCGCTGCTCAACCTGATCGGCATCCAGATCAGCGGCCTGCTGGGCGGCGTCCTCGTCGTCGAATTCATCTTCGACTATCCGGGCCTCGGACTTTTGACCATCAACGCCGTGCTGCAGCGAGATTTCCCGCTGATCCAGGGGATCGCCATCGTTACCAGCGCGATCTTCGTCTTCATCAACATCGCAGTCGACCTGATTGCCACCATGATCGATCCAAGGTTGGAATATTGATGAGCGTGACAGAGACAGACATCCCGGCAATCCCGGTCCCGGCAACGCAACGCGGCGCTTCGGTTGCCCGGCGCATCTGGCGGATCGCCCTTGCCTCCAACGAATTCCGTGTCGGCGCGGCCATTTTCATCGTGCTGGTTCTGGCGGCCCTGCTTTATCCGCAACTGAGCGGCATCGACCCCACCAAGATGAGCGTCGCCACGCGCCTGCACGCGCCGCCGTTCATGGGCGAAAAATGGAGCTGGACGGCGCCGCTCGGCACCGACCAGATCGGCCGCGACATGCTGGTGCGCAGCCTCGTCGG
>Ga0307515_10021511_pt1 | contig 11431 bp, 6 predicted proteins | sample 17_EM_MG_FD_194513 | JGI IMG/M metagenome (GOLD analysis project Ga0307515, IMG submission 194513) | Populus trichocarpa ectomycorrhiza microbial communities from riparian zone in the Pacific Northwest, United States - 17_EM | ecosystem: Host-associated > Plants > Roots > Unclassified | place... | reverse complement strand
CGGTGAGTTCGGTCAGCCCTTGCCAGTGCATCATGCCGATCTCGACCGTGGCGAGGCCAATGGTGTAGCCGTCCGCCGGCGCCGACGCGATGGCCGCGTGGCCGACAACCCCGCTGCCGCCGGTGCGGTTGACCACCGTCACCGGCTGGCCCAGGTCCTTCTCGAGCAGGCTGCCGAGGATGCGTGCGGTGGCATCGGTGCCGCCGCCTGCGCCCCAGGGCACGATCAAGGTGACGGGCCGCGTCGGATAGTTCTGCGCCGAGGCCGGCCGCGCGGCCAGCGTGGCGATGGCCCCGAGCGCGAGCGCGGCCGATGCCAGCAGCATGCGGCGCATCAGGAGTCGTCTGGAAGATGCCGCCACGGTGGTGGCGGACGCGCGAAAGGTCGTATGCGAACGAACGGGCATTTGCTGCTCCTGTGCTGTAGTCGTCGAGGCTGTCTCTGACTACGAAGCGCGCCCGGATCGCGGCGCGCTGTCGTGTCCCCCGCTACGCAATCTATCCAAACCTCAGGCACAGGGCATTAGGGTGAACGATAGTATCGTATGACTATTAGCTGAATGAGGAGACAAGCGTGCCCACCTTCAACACCCTGCGCATCGACCACGACGCCACCGAGCCGCGCATCGCGCGCCTCTTGCTCAATCGCCCCGAGTGCCTGAACGCGATCAACGACGACACGCCGCGCGAGATCCGCGCCGCAGTCGAGTGGGCCAATGCCGACCCCCAGGTGCATGTGATCGTGGTCGAAGGCGCGGGCAAGGGCTTCTGCGGCGGCTATGACCTCACGATGTTCGGCCAGGGCCGCATCGACCACCCATGCCAGCAGGAGCGCCACCCCTGGGACCCGATGGCCGACTACGCCTACATGAAGCGGAACACCGAGGACTTCATGGCCCTGTGGCGCAGCGCCAAGCCCACCGTCGCCAAGGTGCATGGCTACGCCGCGGCCGGCGGCAGCGACATTGCGCTGTGCTGCGACCTGCTGGTGATGGCCGACGACGCGCGCATCGGCTACATGCCCACGCGCGTGTGGGGCTGTCCCACAACCGCGATGTGGACGCACCGGCTCGGGCCCACGCGCGCCAAGCAGATGATGTTCACCGGCGACACGATCGATGGCCGCACCGCCGCCGCATGGGGACTGGCCAACGAGTCGGTGCCGGCGGACCAACTCGACGCGGCCACGATGAAGCTGGCGCAACGCATCGCCGGTGTGCCATCGAGCCACCTGGCGATGCACAAGATGGTGGTCAACCAGATCATGCTGACCATGGGCCTGGAGCAGGCGCAGACGATGGCCACCGTGTTCGACGGCATCACGCGCCACAACCCCGAGGGCTTGTGGTTCCGCCGGCAGGCGCAGGTCGAAGGTTTCAAATCGGCAGTGCAATGGCGAGACAGCGGCAGGCCGATTCCCGAGGGTGATGAGGCCCGCGCGCTGATCCGCGAACTCGAGGCGCGGCTGGCGGAAATCGAGGCGCGCAGCTGACGCCAGAGCGATGGCCTCATGGGCTTCACGTGCCCATCGAATAACATGACCCCTTGGGGATCAGCGGACATCGGGCGGCATGAAGGATCAGGAATCAGGCGCGGACAGTGAGCCGCGCACCACGGCGGTACCGCCCGCGCAGCCTGGAGCCGCGCCCGAACAGTCGGTAGGCGCCAGGCTCTTGCCGATGGTGGTGATGATGATGCTGGTGCACCTGGCCTTCACGGGCGGGCGTGTCGCACTCACGCTCTACGCCATCGAACTGCATGCCTCCACCTTCGTCGTGGGCATGCAGGTCAGCCTGCTGTCGGTGCTGCCCATGCTGCTGTCGGTCAAGACCGGGCGCTGGATCGATGGCGCGGGTCTGCGCCGTCCCGCCTTGATCGCCATCTCCATCGTGGCCATCGGCGTGCTGCTGCCCGCGCTGTGGCCCTCGATCGGCACACTGTGCGTGGCCAGCGTGATGCTGGGCAGTGGCTTCATGCTGCTGCACATGACGGTCTACAACGCGGTGGGCCATGCGAGCACGCCGGACACGCGGGTGCGGGCCTTCACGATCCTGTCGCTGGGCTTCTCGACTTCCACCGTGTTCGGCCCGGTGATCGCCGGTTATGCGATCGACACCATCGGCCACCGTGCGACCTTCGTGCTGCTGCCGATGTTCGCGCTGATGGGCCTCGCGATCCTGGCGCACCTGTGGAAGAGCGCGCTGCCACCCAGCGCCCATGCCCGCCCCGCGGGCCACGCAAGAGTGGTCGATCTGTTGCGCGATCCGCTGATGCGCGCGGTGTTCATCGTGAGCGGCCTGCTGTCGATGAGCTGGGACATGTTCACCTTCATGGTGCCGGTGCAGGGCGCGCGCATCGGCCTGTCGGCATCGACCATCGGGCTGATCATGGGCTTCTTTGGCGTGGCAACCTTCGTGGTGCGCGCGGCCATGCCGCTGCTGCAGCGCCGCTTCAGCGAGTGGCAGACCTTGTGCGGCTCGCTGGCGGTCACGGGCATCGTCTACGTGCTGTTCCCCTTGTTCACCACCGTGCCCGTGTTGATGATCCTGGCGTTCGTCGTGGGGCTGAGCCTGGGTTGCACGCAACCGATGATCATGAGCCTGGTGCATACGATTGCGCCGCCGGGGCGATCGGGTGAAGCGCTAGGGGTGCGCAGCACGGTGATGAATGCGAGCCAGACATTTCTGCCGATGTTGTTCGGGGGGTTGGGAGCTGCCGCGGGGATGGTGCCGGCGTTCTGGGCGCTGGCGTTGATCTTGGGCGGCGGTACGGCCTTCACACGGCGCTTTATCAAAAGCGAGCGCAAGCCGCCGCCCTGACAGTGCTCTGGCCTGTAGCCCTGCGCCTACAGGCATGTTCCCCCTGGGCCGATAGGCCCGCAGCGCTCCACGCGCTACAAACGACCGATGGACTTCCCCATCTGGTTCGAAACCACTTCTTTCCTCGGCATCACATTGGACGACTGGACGATCGCGCTCGTCAGCGCCGTGCTGTCCTACTTCGTCATGACCACAGTGCTGCGCCTCGCGCAGACCCGCATTCACAGAAAGGCCGATCAGAAAGCCGCACTTGAAGGCGATGGCGTCGTCGCCAGCGTGCGCCCCATCCTCGCGCAGGTGCTCGACCAGACCAACCGCTGGCTGCTGCTCGCCGCCGCCGTGCTGATCGGCCTGCACCTGCTGGACCTGCCCTCGCGCTGGGCCGACCGCGTCTCGCAGCTCTGGTTCGTTACCGTGGCGCTGCAGTTGGCGCTGTGGGGTGCCAAGGTGATCGAGCTGCTGATGCAGCGGTATCTGTCACGTCACGCAAGCGGCAGCACGCCGCAGGCCAGCGTCTCCAGCACGCTGATCGGCTGGGCGCTGCACACGGCCTTGTGGACGGTAGTCGCGCTGGCAGTCCTCTCGAACCTCGGCTTCAACATCACCGCCTTCGTCGCGAGCCTGGGCATCGGTGGCATCGCAGTGGCGCTGGCGGCGCAGAACATCCTGGGTGATCTGTTCGCCTCGGTTGCCATCGCGCTGGACAAGCCGTTCGAGGTGGGCGACGCCATTGCCAACAGTTCGGGCACGATCGCCGGCACGGTCGAACACGTGGGCCTGAAGACCACACGCCTGCGCAGCGCCAGCGGCGAGCAGGTGGTGGTCTCCAACACCGAGCTGCTGAAGGAGTCGCTCAAGAACTACAAGCGCATGGAGACGCGGCGCATCGAGTTCAAGCTCGGCATCACCTACTCCGCCACACCCGAGCAGGTGGCTGCACTGCCGCAGATCGTCAAGCGCGTCATCGAGTCCCATGAGCAGGTCAGGTTCGACCGCGCGCACTTCACCGGCTTCGGCGAGAGTTCGCTGGACTTCGTGGTGGTCTACATCATGCAGACCGCCAACTACGGGGTCTACATGGACACGCAGCAGGCGATCAACATCGCGCTGATGCGCGAGTTCGCAGCCCTCGGGGTGGAGTTCGCATTTCCCACGCGCACGGTCATCCTGGAGCAGGCGCAGCCGTCGTCTGGAGATGAAGCCACGGAGGGCGGCGCAGCCCGTCGCCCCGTCAGAGCAGGCCTGGGCGTCGCGCACTAAGGCGCCAACCACGGCCCACGGAGGGCCCTCTCAAAAAAGGCTCGACGCCTCCGTGCATGCCTGCAGGCAGAGATCCGGCTGCGTGATTGTTGCAGTTATCAATCGAATCTCCTCCCCTTAAACCGTTGGTACGGCGCATCAAAAACAGGAGCATTTGGTCGATATCCGGCAATATTTCCGCTTTCATTTGTATGCTGTTCCCTAGAATCGCCGCAGAGTTAGTGAGCATACGTTCTTAGTTCATCGTCTTCCGCGCTAACTCTCCATTTTGTTACCGCGTGAGCTTGGGTGTAATGAACGAACATACCGCTTCAGGCCTGGGCAACTGGTTCTTGCTCGGCGACGTTCCTCCTTCGATGCTGGTGGCCGGCGGGTACGACTACTGGCTGGTCGTGCTCTCCGTGGTGATCGCCACGGCATCGTCGTGTGCCGCGCTGCAGCTTGCGGGCCATGCCCGCCAGGCCGCTACGCGCGCCAACCGCTACGTGGCGCTGGCGGCGGGCTCCGCGGCGCTGGGCGCCGGCGTCTGGGCCATGCACTTCATCGGCATGCTGGCTTTTCAGCTGTGCGCCGAAGTCCACTACAGCCCGGGCATCACGCTGGCGTCCATGATCCCCAGCCTTGCCGCGTCGTGGATCGCGCTGGGTCTGCTGGGCCGCAGGCACATCGATGCGAAGCAGTTGATCATCGGCGGCGTGCTGGTGGGTGCGGGCATCGGCGCCATGCACTACGGCGGCATGCTGGCCATGCGCATGTCACCGCAACTGGTGTTCGACCCCGCCTGGTTCGCGGCCTCCATTGGCGTTGCCGTGGTGCTGGCCATGCTGGCGCTGTGGATCCGGTTCGGCCTCGTCCATAGCCGGTACGTGAGCAACGGTTTCGTCATCGGGCTCGGTGGGCTGGTGATGGGCCTGGCGATCTCGGGCATGCACTACACCGGCATGCAGGCGGCCCGCTTCGTGGGCCCGACCGACCCGAACTTCCAGCCCGGCTTCGGGGACCATTCAGTGCTGGCATTGAGCATCGCCCTGGTGGCGGTGGCCATCGGTGCTTTGGCGATCGGCGGCAACGCGCTCTTGCACTACTACCAGTTGCACCAGCGCCTGAGCGAGAGCGAAGCCCGCATGCGCGCCATCGTCGGCACGGCGGTGGACGGCATCATCTCGATCGACCAGCACGGCCGCATCCTGTCGTTCAACGCGTCGGCCGAACGCATCTTCGGCTGGCGCGCGGATGAAATCATGGGCCACAACGTCAGCCGCCTGATGAATGGCCAGGACCGTGCCATCCACAACGCCACGGACGGTAATTTTCTCGACACCGGCATGGCCAAGATGATCGGCTCCGGCCGCGAAGTCGTGGGCATGCACCGCAACGGCACGGCGGTGCCGATGCGCCTGGCGATCAGCAAGACCGACGTGCGCGGCGAGCCGCTGTTCTTCGGCATCGTGACCGACATCTCCGAGCGCAAGGCGATCGAGGAAGAACTGCGCAACCGCGAGGACCAGTACCGCACGCTGATCGCCAACATTCCCGGCGTGACCTTCCGCTACTCGATGGGCGCCGACAGCCGCATGATCTTTGCCAGTGAAGCCGTCGAGGCGCTGACCGGCTGGCCCGCGTCCGCCTTGATCGGCGGCGAGATCCATTTCCCCGATCTGATGTATCCGGAGGAGCGGACGCGTGTCATGGAAGTAGTGCAGGAAGCGTTGGACAACAACCGCTCCTACACCGTCGAATACCGTGTACGCCGCCGCGATGGAGGTGAGCGCTGGGTGTCGACCACCGCCAGTGGCGTGCGCGATGCTGCGGGCCAGCTGCAATGGATAGACGGTGTGATGCTCGACGTGACCGAGGCCCGGCTGCGCAACGCCGAATTCGAGACCGTCGCGACGGCGCTGGACCGTGCACTCGCAGTCCTGGAAGTCGACAGCAAAGGGACCATCGTCCGCGCCAACGACAACATGCTGGCGATGACGGGCTACACGCGCGATGAACTCGTGGGCCTTCCGCACCTCGGCCTGTGTCCGCCCGGCTACGCCGACACGCCAGAGTACGCAGCCAACAACCAAGCCCTGTTGCGCGGCGAAGTGGTCTCCGACGAATTCCTGCGCCTGGGCAAGCCGGGCCGCGCCGGTGGCCGCGAGTTCTGGATGCAGGCCACCTACAACCCGGTGATCGACCACGCGGGCCAGGTGCGCTCGTTCATGGCCTTCGCAACCGACATCACGCAGCGCAAGACCATGGAGCGCGAATTGCGCGAGGCCAAGAGCCGCGCCGAGCAGGCCGCCGCGGCGCGCAGCTCGTTCCTGGCCAACATGAGCCACGAGATCCGCACGCCGATGAACGCGATCCTGGGCTTTACCGATGTGCTGCTCAACACCACTCTGGCACCGGCGCAGCGCCGGCACCTGGATACGGTGCGCCACGCCGCGCAGTCGCTGCTGGGACTGCTCAACGACATCCTGGATACCGCCAAGCTGGAAAAAGGCGCGGTCGAGCTGGAGATGGCCGACTTCTCGCTGCGCGGCCTGTGCGAGCAGGTGGCAGCCTCGATGCGCCTGGGCGCCGAGAAGAAAGGGCTGGCGCTCAAGCTCGACTACCCGCAGGAGCTGCCCGAGCACTTCCGCGGCGATGCCTTGCGCATCCAGCAAGTGCTGGTCAACCTGCTGGGCAACGCGATCAAGTTCACCCACCAGGGCAAGGTTGTGATCGAGGTGCGGCAGCAGCAGTCGTCCACCGTCATCGCGGTGGTCGACACCGGCATCGGCATTCCCGCCGACCGCCTGGAGCGCATCTTCGACGCGTTCGCGCAGGCCGACGCGACCATCACGCGCCAGTACGGCGGCACCGGCCTGGGCACCACCATCGCGCGCCAGCTGACCGAGCTGATGGGCGGGCGCATCGTGGTGCAGAGCGAGCCCGGCGTGGGCAGCCGCTTCGAGATGCGCATTCCGCTGGCCTGCGGGCAGGCACCGCTGCAGGCCAGCGCGGAGGAGCGCCCTCGCCTGCCGCCGCTGACCATCCTGGTCGCCGACGACGTGCCGCAGAACGTCGAGCTGCTCGACCTCGTGCTGCAGGGCGACGGCCACACGGTGCGGTCTGCCAAGAATGGCGTGGAGGCGCTGCGGCTCTTCAACAGCGGCCGCTTCGACGTGATCCTGATGGACATGCACATGCCCGAGATGGACGGCATGTCGGCCACCCGCGCGCTGCGCGACATCGAACGCGCCGACGGCCGCGTGGCCACGCCGGTGATCGCACTCACTGCCAGCGTGCAGGCGGCCGACCGGCATGCGGCACTGCAGGCGGGCATGGACGGCTTTGCCACCAAGCCCGTGGTCGTGGCACAGCTCTATGCCGAGATCGCCCGCGTGCTCGACCTGCAGCTCGCCCCGGTCGCAGAGGCCGCGGCGGCGCAAGCCGACCAGGTGATCGACTGGAAGCAGGGCCTGGCGCTGTGGCAGAAGACCGAGCGGTTGCAAGGCGCGATCGCGAGCTTCCTCCAGTCGCAAGCCGGCATGCCGGGCACCCTGCGCGATGCGCTGGCGATGGGCGACCGCGAAGAGCTCGCGATGCTGGCGCACAAGGTCTCGGGCGCCAGCGGAAATCTTGCACTGGTGCGCCTGCGTGCTGCGGCGCACGCACTGGAGCAGGCAGCCAAGGCCGCCGCCAGCGCAGAGGATCCCGGCAGCATGGCAACCGATGTGGATGCAGTGATCGCCGAACTCCACGCCGTGGCAACGCAACTGCCAAAGTCGGCGCAGGCACCGCAGCAGCCCGCCGTCGTCCAGGCCGAAGTGGCCGCCATCGATTCGCAGGCGCTGCTGAAGAGCCTGGCCCAGTTGCGCGATTCGCTGGTGCGCAGCGGGCTGGACGAAGTCGCGCTGCAGCAGCTCACCGACGCCCTGCCCGCCTCGCGCCTGGCAGCGCTGCTGGACGCCATCGACCAGTTCGACTTCCAGGGCGCCGTGCGCCATGTGGAGGCCCTGCAAGAAGCCCTGGCCCCTGAAGCCACCACGACAACATGACCATGACCACCACAGCGTCCAAGGACCGGCGGCCCACGCTGCTGCTGGTCGACGACGAGCCGACCAACCTGCAGGTGCTGCGCGGCATCCTGCAGGCCGACTACCGGCTGCTGTATGCGCGCGATGGCGCCAAGGCGCTCGAGCTTGCGTTGCAGGATCCACCCGACCTGGTACTGCTGGACGTGATGATGCCGGGCATGAGCGGCCACGATGTCTGCATGCGGCTCAAGTCCGATACCGCGACCAGGAACATTCCGGTGATCTTCGTCACCGCGTTGTCCGACGCCGGTGACGAGGCGCGCGGCTTCGAGGTGGGTGCGGTCGACTACATCGCCAAGCCCGTGAGCCCGCCCATCGTCAAGGCGCGCGTACGCACGCACCTGTCGCTGGTGCGCACCGAAGAGCTGAAGGAAACGCGTCTGCAGATCGTGCAGCGCCTGGGCCGCGCCGCCGAATACAAGGACAACGAGACCGGCCTGCACGTGATGCGCATGAGCCACTACTCGTACATCCTGGCCCGCGCCATCGGCTTCGACGAGAAGGATGCGGACGACCTGCTGAACGCCGCACCGATGCACGATGTGGGCAAGATCGGCATCCCCGACCACATCCTGCGCAAGCCGCAAGGCCTGACCGAAGCCGAATGGGCGGTGATGCGCACGCACCCGATCATCGGCGCCGACATCATCGGCGAGCACCGCGGCGGCATGCTGGCCATGGCCCGCAGCATTGCGCTGTGGCACCACGAGAAGTGGGACGGCAAGGGCTACCCGCACAAGCTGGCGGGCAGCGCCATTCCCATCGAGGCGCGCATCGTCGCCATCGCCGACGTGTTCGATGCCTTGACCAGCGTGCGCCCCTACAAGGAAGCATGGAGCGTGGAAGACGCTGTCGTGCAATTGCGCAACGAGAGCGGCAAGCACTTCGACCCCGACCTGGTGGAGTCCTTCATCGGCTGCATGCCGGCACTGCTGGACATCCGCAAGCGCTTTGCCGACGAGCCCACGCCGTCCGAGATCGCCGAGCTGCGCCGGACTGGCTGAACGCCCTGCCCGTCAGCGCGCGGGCAGCCCCATCGCGCGGGTGATCACCTCTTTCATGATCTCGTTGGTGCCGCCGTAGATGCGCTGCACGCGCGCGTCGGCATAGGCCCGGGTGATCGGGTATTCCCACATGAAGCCGTAGCCGCCGAACAGCTGCACGCACTCGTCCATCACCTTGCACTGCAGGTCGGTGGTCCAGTACTTGGCCATGCTGGCGGTGGCGGTGTCAAGCTTCTCGTCGACCAGCAGTTCGGTGCACTTGTCCACGAACACGCGCGCCACCTGCACCTGGGTCTGCAGCTCGGCCAAGGTGAAGCGGGTGTTCTGGAAGCTGGCGACCGGCTGGCCGAAGACCTTGCGGTCTTTCACGTAGGCCACCGTCCAGTCGATCGCAGCCTGTGCCGCCGCCACCGCACCGATGGCGATCTGCAGCCGCTCCCAAGGCAGTTGCTCCATCAGGCAGATGAAGCCGCGGTTCTCTTGCGCCGGGCCGCCCAATAGTTGGCCTGCCGGCAGCTTCACGTTGTCGAAGAACAGCTCGGACGTGTCCTGCGCCTTCAGCCCCAGCTTCTTCAGCCGCTTGCCCTTGTCGAAGCCCGGCATGCCCCGCTCCACCAGCATCAGGCTCGTACCCTTGGCGCCGGCATCGGGCTTGGTCTTGGCCACGACGACCACGAGGTCGGCATGCCAGCCGTTGGTGATGAAGGTCTTGCTGCCGTTCAGCAGGTAACTGCCGTCAGGCTGCGCGAGGGCCGTGGTCTTCACGCCCTGCAGGTCGCTGCCCGCGGCAGGCTCGCTCATTGCAATCGCTCCCACCATCTCGCCGCTGGCCATCTTCGGCAGGTAGTGCGCCTTCTGCTCCTCGGTCCCGTAGTGCAGGATGTACGGGGCCACGATCTCGCTGTGCAGCGAGAAGCCGATGCCGGTGAAGCCCGCGGCATTCAGCTCTTCCATCTGCACCACGCTGTACAGCTTGTCGGCCCCGGAGCCGCCGTACTGCTCGGGCATGGTCATGCACAGGAAGCCATTGGCGCCCGCCTTGCGCCAGACCTCGCGGTCCACGTAGCCCTGCTCTTCCCACTCGGCGTGGAAGGGCGCGATCTCGTTGGCGATGAAGCGACGGAAGCTGTCGCGGAAGGCTTCGTGGTCGGGGGTGAAGAGGGTGCGTTCGATCATGGTGTCTCCTATTTCTGGGTGGCGGCGTTCATCGCCTGCTTCAGCACCCGAGCATAGTTGCCGATGCAGATGTTGTTCAGATCGGCTTCGGGCAGCCCACGCTTGGCCAGGTTGTCCACCACCTTGCGCAGGTCGGCATAGTCGGCCAGCACCGGGTTGTCGCCGACGCCTTCCATGTCGGTGCCGAAGGCCACGTGCGCCGGGCCCAGCAGCTCGGCCATGCGCATGATCTCGTCGGCGTAGGAAGCCACGCTGTAGAGCGGGTATGACGAGTTCGAGCGCCAGCGCGCGGCCCACAGGCCGACGATGCCGCCATGTGCGGCGATCTTCTTCGCCTGCGCCGGAGACAAGGATCGCGCAAGCGATGGTGAGTCCTTCCAGGTACCGCCGTTGCGGCTGATGTAGGAATGCGACCAGATGACGACCGCGTCGGTGCCGAGTGCCGCATCGACCAAGTCCGGCGTGCTGTGCGCCACGTCGACCACCATGCCCAGCCGCTTGCATTCGGCAATGACCTGCAGGGTGATTTGCGGTACAGCATCGTGCGTCGGTGGCTCGGTCTGCATGTTGCCCAGCGGGCTCTCGATGTAATGGATCAGTTGCAGGTGCCGCAGCCCAAAAGCGTGCGCCTCGGCTACGCGCTCGGGCTTGCCTTCGAGAAAGTTGGCCGATTCCGATGCGCGCACCACGCGCGCTTCGCCGGCCAGTGCGGCATCTACGTCGGCCGGGGTCAGCGCCTTCTGAAGGTTCCACTTCTTCAACATCGCATCGTGGGCTGCGCTGCGGGTCTTGAAGTTGGTCCACAACTCGCCCGGCGCGGGCCGCGCCGTCTGCTTGATGCCGGCGGGTGTGCGCCGCGTCCATGGCCCGTCGTCCACCAGGTTCCATGACAGCAGCGTGACGCCGGCGCTACGCAACTCTTCACCCATGTCGAAGTTGGCCATGCGCCGCTCGATCAGGCCCAGGTGCGAATGGATGTCGGCCAGGTAGGGTCGCGGTGTCTGTGCACGCGCGTAAGTTGCGGGCAGCAGCGCCGCGGCGGTGGCCAGGCAGAAGCCGCGTCGGTTCAGGTGCGATGTGGTGGGCATCGGGTGATCTCTTGC
>Ga0307515_10021509_pt1 | contig 11431 bp, 7 predicted proteins | sample 17_EM_MG_FD_194513 | JGI IMG/M metagenome (GOLD analysis project Ga0307515, IMG submission 194513) | Populus trichocarpa ectomycorrhiza microbial communities from riparian zone in the Pacific Northwest, United States - 17_EM | ecosystem: Host-associated > Plants > Roots > Unclassified | place... | reverse complement strand
TCTTTTCAAGGGTTCTCTCCTTTTCTGATTTATGTTGTATAGATATGCTATCCTTCGTAACTCACCAATAAATATTTGACCTCTCAACAGTGACTAAATACGATTTCTTTAAATTTAGTCAAAACTTGACTTTCAGTTTGTTTGCTAAAAAATAATTTTCATGAAAAGTTAATTTCTAAAGTTGAACAAAGATTAAATTATCAACAAAATTTTTAAATTTCATAAATTATTTTTTTAAAAAATAACAATTAAAATAATAGGGACCAAATCTGACAGATGAAAAAATTGAAAGAGGATAACATTAAAAAAAAATCCAATTTTATAAATTATTTCAAACAAAATAAATAGCGATAAAAAAAATGAGGACCAAATTTAATATATAAAAACATTTTAAAAAAAAAGAATAAGAGAAAAAATAAATAACAATAAAAAGAATGAGAATCAAAGTTGATATAAAAGTCAAATTAAATCAAATTCTAAGGGATGAAATTGAAAAACAAATTCGAAAAAGAATTAAAAAAAATGTATAGCAATTAAAAGATTGAAGATCAAATTTGATATAATCAACAAATAACATGATATTTTTAAATTTTTTATAACGTCTAAAAAGTATAGTTTTATGCGCACCTGAGTTGTATATATGGGAAAAAGGTTGTTAATTTTTGTCAATATCAATTTTAATCCTAGTACTTTTAATTTTATTTTTACAATAATTAAAAATTTAATTATAACAAATTAACCTATTATTTAATTCCGGAACAATCTCTGACACCTTAGACACGTTTTTTTTGGATTCGAGGAAACCTTATCTCCCGGAAAGGGCACTTTATCAGCTCAAGTGAGCGAGTAAAACGCCGGCTATTCCAGGCTCTTACAAGAGGTGCACGCCCTGATTCGAAATCGAGACCTGCTGTGCAGATCTCAAGTCTTTTCCTATCATGTCACGCCCCTTGGGGACCTTAGACACGTGATAACATGCAATCTAAAAAGAATTAAAAAAATATAGGACAACTACATCCTGACTTTTGAGTACAAATTGAAAGAAATATAAAGTTCATTGAACAATGTGGTGAACATGAGCAACATGGTAAAATTCCAATCTCCTTTAGTATCTTCGTTAAAGTGTGTGCATGGTGCATCTAATTAAATAAGGTGTCGGCATGGTCACTTTAGGTTATCTTTTTTCTTTTTCTTTTTTCGAACATAGGTTGCACAATCAGCATAGATGGAACGCAGTCCCGTCCAAGATTGCTAGTTTTCTTTTATTTGTTTTTGTTAATTTTTTCTTCAAATTTAAGTTTTTGTTTTTTAAAAATATTTGTATGGGCATAAAAATTGGGTGATAAAACTCTTATAGATGAATATGGTTGCTTAAACTTCTAAGGATGTTTGGGAGTATGGTAGCGGTTGTTTTTTAAAATATTTTTTATTCTAAAACACATTAAAAAAATATTTTTAAAAAAATATTTTTAACATCAGTACATCAAAATAATATGAAAACATAAAAAATATATTAATTTAAAATATAATAAAAATAAAAAATTTTAAAATTTTTCAAAAACAATTTCCAAATGCAGTGCTCACTGCAGTATGTCGTGGTGGTGTGATAAATTTCTTAAAGGCATCCTAAGATTGAGAAGATTAGAGAATTTGTTGGTCGTCCAATTTGATAAAAGATCGATCAATTGCTATATTTCATGTATTTTCCCTACTTTTAGTACGGATGAAATACTATATTTCATTCTCAAATAAATCGAGAAATTCTATTAAAATACAAAAAAAAATAAAATTGAAAGAGTAAGTTATTTTTTAGTATCCTGATATCATATAATATTTTATAACTCAATCTCCGTCACATAAACTAAATATTAAAATATAATTTATTTTTTAAAATATAATTTCCAAACTCAATATTTTTTCAAGTAATTAACAAGAGAGCTAGCCTTGATATTTTAGTTTTTGTTACAAGGTCTACTAGTTCTATTCAACATTTCCCACTGAAGAAAACCCTCCCAACCAAGTAAATCAAACCCTCCTAGTTAAGTACTACCATAATTGACCGTGTGTGTCCCCTTCCCTCTTTATTCGTTCTTTATATATATATATATATTAAGAAAAATAAGATGGTTGTTTGAGATTTCAGTAGTGATTGTTTTTTAAAGCGTTTTTTATTTAGAAATGTATTAATTTTTTTTATTTTTAAAAAATTATTTTTGATATCAATATATTAAAATGATCTAAATATATTAAGAAAAATTAATTTAAAATAAAAAAAATAAAAAATTTCACCTTAATTGAGTGTTTGTGTGTGTCCCTTACACTCTTTATCTCGTTTTCTGAAGTGTTCAAATCAAAGCCTTCGTAGTGAAGTAGTTTAATTGATTGTGTGTGGTCCCTTTCCCTCTTTCTTTGTTTATGCATTCATTCGATCTCCAATTTATCCTGTGAAGGCCAATAATGGAGATGCCCTTCCTATTGCCAAAGCATTGTACAAAAAAGTATTTTGGTTGATATTTTACTATTTTAATTGTCTAAAACCAATGATTTTTTAGAGGAAATTATCACAATAAGCTAGAAATCTATGGGTTATACATATATTCAATCTGGTTCTTCATTTACTAGTAGTGGTAATGCTCAATAAAGGATTCATAATAATAATGCTCAATTTATTTTTTAAAATATTCATTGTTCAAATTCAATCTTTATTTATTTTATATAAATATTTTCCTCCAGTTCTTTTCCCGCTTTATTCTTTCTATATATACGTTCTCGCATTTATGTTGCAACAATATAATACCTCCAGAACAGAGCTACTGTTGCACGATCAACAACAGTTTTTTAACTCTCAGGTATGATCGTCCCTCTACTGCTATAATCATACTCAGTTTCTTCATTTTTGGGTCTTAGTTCTTAGCTTAAATAAATCATTATTACTAAAATGATCGACTTAATCAATTTATTGCAACATTAGTTTATCTGGGTTGTTTCTTTTTTCTTTGTAATTCATGTTGTGATCATCTGTGACTGGATTTTTCCTTCTTTCCTTCTTTCTTCTGGGTTCTTGAAATAGCAGAATTTCTTTTCTTTTCCTGTAGGTTTCTTTCTGCCTACTTGTTTCAATAATGTGTTCTTTTTGGGCAGCCAGGCTACATACGTTTCCTGTAAATTTGATGGCTTACATTCCTCCACACAAGCGGCATTCCAAGGATGTGAGAACGGGATCCCCGATTCCAGAGGCACTGCACCCTCATTTTCAAAGAAATATGAATTTGAGAGCATCCACTTCTCGTAAAAAAAAGAGTGGAAAGATTGTTTATGCAGACACTACCATGTATAAATGGTTTGCTGTTGGCTTGGATGATGATGGCCAGTTTCCTCCTTACATCCATCTCGAGCCGATTTCCTTTGAATATATTGAGCGTAAAACTGGAGAAAAGTCTCTGATCTTGGTGAATAGCATTGTAACTGAAGGTTGCTGTTCCATCCTTTTCTGTTAGTTGCTTCTTCGATCCCTTGAATGGTGTTTGAGTTAAATGTTCTTATTATAAATTTTGTATTAAATTTCATGCAATGAAGAGGATCGCAAACTGGAAAGGAATTGCAACAGAAGTCCATGGGAGATTATAGCGGAAAACGTACAGCAAGAACTACTCTCTTCTTTCGAAATTTTGAGGAATGAAATGGATGATCAGGGTTCTGAAAAAATAAAGCCAGAATTGGTTGTTCGATTTGGAAAATTCGCTTTTCGTGGGTGTGCAATCCAACTTCTCTCTATAGATATTGCAAATTGAGTTAATGTTAATTGGAACATCATCATTTTTCCAACTTATGATGCCTTTTTAGATGGAAGGACACAGGAATCAATTATCTGTTATGCAACTGAAAATTGCTTATGTTGTGAAGTTGCCTGGAATTGTCTCTGTTTATTCTCCATGACATACTCAATGAACTAAGGGAAGAACGTACGCATATAAGTGTTTGTTCCTCCATATAGGACCTCGACTGGAGTTAATATTTTGATTTGGTTTGTTTCGACACCTGAGTGTATCATATGACTAGTGATTGCTTTGATCGCTGCCAAACAAATTTTGCTGGTGCTCTATCAGTGTAACGTAGATATTGTTGATATGCATATATTAGAAGCCATAACTGCCTATGTTAAATGAAATTCATATCCTCCATCAGTGCAAGAATTATAATACAAATTGTGTGATGCAGGAGCTATTCAATGAGACTAGAAAGTGTCGATAAAATTCAGGTTGAAGAAGCCATTCTCAGACAACTCAACAAATCATTTTACACAAATATTCCTTCTTCTTATATGGAAAATATTATAGATGGAGTGGTCCCAGCGATTGGAGTTGATTTTGAAGAGGAGAAAGAGGTTTACACTGTAAAGGTATCCCTTTTGCTGCATACCGACTCTTGGTAGTGTTTTTCTTATGTTTTTAATTCAATTTGTCATTAACTTTTCTTCCTTCAAGCAGTTTTCTGATAATACACGGCCATATGCAACTGTTTTATGCAAATGTATTGTGCTGGAAGATAAAAAACTTCACCTCTACAAGGCAGGTTTTGTACTACCTAGAGTACTCTTGTCCTCTCATGTTAATTTGTCATATTATATGGTAGAATGAATTTGTTTTTGGTAATTTGTGCTTTATCAGTGTGACATCGTGTAATCTCATGGACACCTTCTGATATTCACTTATAAATTTAAGATGGTTTCCACTTTTATACTTCTGCTTATTCATGGAGTATTGAAGTTTAAAGATTTCTTGCAGGTTAAGCTAAAAAAAGTGCGCCAGATGGTCATAGATGTATCATGTCTTGATAAGAATCTGGACCTCAGGCTAATGCTTTGCTCCAGGAGGATCTTAACAGCTCCAACTGTAAGTTAGCAAAAGCAATTCAGATACAATCATACTGCATGATTGTTAGACACTCATTGAAGCACGAAGTGTCTTGGGCTCTGCCCAAACCCAGCAGAAACTTGTTAGTGAGAAAACTTGAGCAAGCTTCCTCCCTTTGTATTTTCCTCCAATTACAATCTTAATTGTGTCTAGCCAGTGCTTTCTCCATTTCAAAGAACGCCCTGATGGAAAATAGCAAGTAATCTTTATCCTAGTAATTAGTTTGATCACACCTCGAAGAGACGATATGTAAAACAAGCATTGAGTAGGCTTGCACTAGCGAGATAGGTTAACAAGTGTAGAACGAAATTTAGAAGGTTAAAACCATATTCCTGGATATTGGTCTTTCATGCTTGAAAAATTAATGATTTTCATAGTTGGAACAATGATTTCCCTAAATTTGCATTAGAGATTTTCATCTAGAATCTAGACAGCGCAAAGCTGCTAGTGAGTAATTTATTTCCAGCATGAAAATTTTAGTTTATTAAGCAGAAGGCAATGATTTGGGATTGGCTACTTAGTAACTAAGCCACATTATTCTTCTGATAATCATATTTACTGCTTAAAAGATCAAAGCCAAGAAACTTCATTGTCGTAGACATATATTCTGTTAGAGATATAATTGGAATTTAACTCCTGATAGTGACGCTGTGGAGTGACTGATTGTATGAATCGATGCAGGATGAGGAGATGAATAGCCTTAGAGATCTGATCAATTCTGCAGTTCTAGATTCAGATATGAAGGGTGGATTAAGATGGCCCCTGGGGGAGGAGGCATCTTCTGGTGGTAGATATAGTGTCATTGGGGTTTGGCACACAGTAACCAAAGCCTATAAAAGTCCATCATTTAGGCTGATAGCAAGAGATGCCGATGGATACGATTTTAAGACTGGAATTGGGGAAACTCTTAGAGAGATTTATCTGAAGTTGAAAAGAATTGTTTCAGAAATACAGGCAAGTTCCTTTATTGGTTGACTTTTCCCTAATTTGTTTCATATAAAACTTCTAATTTGTGAGCTTTCTAAGACCCTAATGAGAGCATCCAGAGCTGACAGATTTGTTAAACGCCTCGTCAGTTAGTTGCTCTTTATTATAAATTATAAATTTCCAGATTCATGCCTGTGTTAAGCTGTGCTTTTAATATCTTCTAAAACTTTTTTCTTGTATTTAAAGCTGCATTTGTTGAATTATGAAGGAACCGGGAGCTGAAAGTGATTCAATCTCCAAAATGCTCGAGGCCAGCTTCAGACTGATATGGGACAAGTTCTTATGCTGCGAACGGTTTATAGCATGATCATTCCAATTTTAACTCTCTTTTCTTCCTCTTCAGCATGGAAAGGGGGAGAGCCCCATCTTGTCTGGATCCTATCCCATCACGAGGCTCTGTTTGCAAGTCCGAATTCTCTCCTCCCTGTGAATTCTAGGCTTCTTTACATCTCTTTTTCTTTTTTTTTTTGCTTTGCTTTGCTTCTTTTTTCTTTTTCTTTTTTTAATTTGGATGGTTGGTTTTTATAATTAAACTTTAATCAAAAGAGATTTTAGCATACAAACTATCATATTTTAGAAGCTCAAGTGACCTTTACTTTAGAAGCTAATGCGGCATGAGAAAATGATAAAAAAAGAAAAGAAAGAAAGAATAAATACTTGTTGGTTTGCACACAAAGAACCATATGTTCTTTATGAGACTATGATAGAAATAATGGTTGAGTCAACTTCTAGTTCTAGCAACATGCATGGAGATGTATATAATAATAGTAATCGTTATAGGAGTATGATTATGGATACAATGAGAATGAATCAGGATTATACAAATATATATTCAATTTTAGATGAAAAACTAAATGCAGACGTGGCCAGGTTTTTTAAACATTTTAAAGATTATGATGAACCATTATGGGTTGGGTGCACAAATCAAAGTAAATTATCAGTCATTGCACAGGTGTTCACCATCTAGTCAAATTATGAGCAGAGTGAGGCCGGTTATGAAAAAATCATTGAATGGGTAAGAAGCATTTTCACCTGAAAGGAATAGGTTGAAAGAGAACTTTTATGTTACTAAATCTATAATGGAACCCTTTGGCCCAAGGATACCAAAAATTGACATGTGTCCAAACTTCTGCATGTTGTACAATCTTGAAAATACAAAATTGACTGAGTGCAAAACATACAGGCATGCTCTGTATAAACCCATAACTGGTAGGGGAAGAACTCTATTCTCATAAAGAAAAGTAAGATAATTCTCAATCACTCCTAGATTACAGAGGTTATTTAAGTTTCCAAAGACTACTGAGCACATGATATGACATCATTCATATAATGCGGTGGATGAAGTCGTGGTGTACATTTTCAATGGTGAAGCCTAGAAACAATTTAATAGACTACATCTTACGTTTTCAATGAAACCATGGAACATACGTGTTGGGTCATGTACAGACAGATTCAATCTATTCGGGTTATTTTGTACGCTATATTCTTGTTGGTAGGTGATACTAGGGGTGAGCTAAAAAACCAAAAAACCGATTAAACCGAGAAAACTGGAAAACAAATAACCAAAAAAACCGAACCGTGAAAAAAACTAATTAAACCGATTAGAATTTTTAAAAAACTAACCGCTTCGCTTCGGTTTTGGTTTTATAAGCCTGAAACTGAAAAAACCGAATCGAACCTTAACCGGAAAAAACCGAGACAAACCGGAAAAAACTTTATATATTACTTGGTAAGTTTGCAATGTTTTTGTACAGACAATTTTTTCTGGTTTATAATATGAAATATCTGGATCTCATACGTTTTTTTCCCTTCGCCTGTTCTGCATTTTGATTGTTAAAGACTGGTACCCAAATAATGTCTATTTCATGGTTATGAACTTATTAAATTAGAACTAAAGTGTCTATCATTTTTAGTTCTTTTGTTCTACCCAAATAATGTCTAGTGGAAGTTGTAATATCCCACATCAGCGGGTGAGGGAGTGGTAGCTGGCCTTATTAAGAGTGCTGGTTGTCGACTTGTCATACGTGTTTTGGGGCCTCAGTCTCAGAAATGGATGTCACCAGGAACAAAACCGTGAGGGCAGTAAGGCCCACATCGAATAATATATGGCAGGTTGGGCCGGGCTGTTACATTTGGTATCAGAGCCGACCTCACTGGCTGTTCGGTTGTGCCGACGGGTTCGTCGGGCTCCTTTAGGGGGTAGATTGTAATATCCCACATCGGTGGGTGAAGGAGTGGTAGTTGGCCTTATTAAGAGTGCTGGTTGTCGACTTGTCATACGTGTTTTGGGGCGTCAGGCTCAGAAATGGGCTCGCGTCACCAGGAACAAAACCATGAGGGTGGTAAGGCCCAAAGCGTACAATATATAACAAGTTAGGCCGGGTTCTTACATAAGTGGTTTTGTGTATTAATTTAATTGGCTCAACTATGATTTTTACAATAAAACTGTTGCTTGTTTTTTCATATAACCATGCAGCTTTTACTCTGATTTAGAATGAAAATATTTCATTGTGTAGAATGTTTTTGTTAAAATGCCAGTATATGGTATATCTTGACAAGTTATGTTTTTATTATTATTGATTCATGAATTGCAATTTATCGATTACAATAATTATGAATTTGAATATGTGGTTATGTGTTCTGTAATTGGTTTTTCATGATGCTAGAGCTTAATGATCAGAACTTAAGAGGGAAAAGTTAGTTGGGAAAGCTCGACTATTATTATTATGTTTATTATAGTTTTGTCGTTATTTCTTTTTAGCTATGGAGTTTTAAAGATTTTAACTTCATGAAAATTTATCTACAATGTTAATCATTGTTATTGGGATATATATATCTATTGCATAAATAAACACAATAGAACACAATAGGGATAGGTATTTGAATCAATTGCATTGATAACAACATTATCACATTTTTTTAATATCAATTTTGTAAGAATTCCCATGCATATAACATTTTTAATAATTATTGCAAAGTTTAAATGCTCATGTGTCCTTTTGTGGTTGATGGATTTTGCTAGGAAAAAATAATCAATGGAAGGTTCTGAAAGCTCGGATAAAGCATCTTGGACTAAAGAGATGTTGCATATATTTTGTGATAATATTTGTATTGTCGTTATTGATAGATGAATGAGGCCAAACACTCATTTCGATAAGGCCACATGAAAATTTGTTATAGTCGTCTTCAAAGAGAAAACTGGTTATGTTTTTAGTAAGACTTAACTTAAAAGCAAATGGGATGGTGCAAAAAAGGACGGGAGGTTTTGGAAAAAAACTAATTTCTGAAATAGGAGTAGGATGAAATAGTGAACTTGGAATCATTAGTGCTAGTGATGAGTGGTGGAAGAAAAAAACTCAGGTTAGTTATTGATATCTTTTTTGTCTGGATTTGTCTGTCTTGTCCTATTTCTTAAACTATTTAACATATTTTATATGGTTTATGCATTCATTGTTTTATATTTCTTTTATATAGGAAATCAGAGGGTCCAAAAAGTTTAGACATGTTGGGATTGAACCATCACTTTGCAATAAGTTTGATAGAATGTTCAGTAATGTTGTGGCGACTAGACATTATGCTTGGACTCCATCTTCTGGAACTTTATTTGATGATGATACTGTGAATCAAAGCACTCAAAATGCTAATGTTAATGAAGAAGAAAATCTAGAGGAAGGAAGTGATGATTCAAAAGAGGATGTAATTCCCAATTATACAGACGATGTTTGCAATTTAGTTACTGGAGTTAATATGGGAAATAGCAGTACCACAAATAGCAGTGGAAAGAGAAAAACGAGAGAACAATGCGGTGGGCAAAGTAGAAAGAAAAGCAAAAAAACCTTATGGATTTGGAGCTCAATTGCTTTTACATTGGGATCAACTAATTGATCGTGTTTTGATAAGGAATGATAGTAGGGATAAGATAGGGTGTAGCATTAATGAGGTGATGACAGAGGTCCATTTCATACCCGAAATTACTTTCGGTGATGACTTATACTGTTTTGCTACCAAGTACTTGTCTATGAGGAATAAAAGAGAGATGAGGGCATAAATTGAAGATATTGATAGGAAGTATCAATGGCTTCAAAAAAATATACTAAAGAAGTCAAAAGCACTAAATCAAGGTTAATATTGCTTTAATGATGCTTTCAGTTTTTGTTCTGTCCTGAACAATTATGTCGTGGTTAATTCAAATATCTTATTGTCAATTGCTTAAACAACTGCATGTTATGAGAGTTTTGTTGTGGTGTCAAATGATGTACATGTTTGGAATAAGACAATGACTCCTAAGACCGATGTATTGAAGCATGAAGAGTAGTGCTGATTTTAGTAGAGAACCTTCTTTCTTAATTATATTTGCATATTGTTATTCTAACATGTTTTCAATTTAATAGAATAATGGTAAAACTACTTGTGTTGTCTGTTGTTATGTTGATTGTGAATTATTATGAATGTTTATGGTGAATTTCTGTCCTGAAATAATTGTGAGCGCTGATAATATATTGAAAGCTATAGAGTATATTATGGTAATCTTCCTCCTGGACCACCGTGATTGATGAATCATAAGTTGACAAGGAAGCAAGAATAGCGTAATCTTTAGAGAAACTGGAAAGATAGAGCGTAATTGTTGGATTGGATTGTTACCGTATATGTATACAATTAGGACTCTTAATATTAACTATCAAGATTATCTTATCATAGACTCCTTGTATAGCAAAATAACCTTCCATGTAGACTCCTTGTATGGCAAAATAACCTGCAATGTATAAAAGGCTACTTTATGCCGAGTGCAGGGGGAAACATTCTGCAAAGTTAATAAATTGATTAACTCTCTTGGTACTCTGCTTTTGGCTTGAATAGATTAACATGGTATCAGAGCTTCTTCCAAATCCTTGCTTGCCTCTGTCTTGAATTTTCCTTTGGCTCTTGCTGTAGTTGCCTTACTCATCTTGGGCCCATCTTTTTCATATTACTCCTGGTGGAAAGTGTGCAGGCGAGAGAGAAGGAGTGGTTGTTGGATCCTTAATTTCCAACTTTGTGTTATTCTTGTTTTCTCTGCTGCTATTCTTCACAGTTCTTGGTTTCAAAATCTGCAAATCTGTCGTGCTTTTCTGGTGTTATTCTTGGCAGCTTCAGATCTTCCTTCTTTCGTGGTGTTCTTGGTATTTTCAGAATCATTCTTCTTCGTTTCAGATATTGGGTTTCTAGTGCAACTCTTGGCTGTTTCAGATCTTGGTTTTCTTCTGCTATTCTCAGTAGTTTCATATCAGTCTTTTTGCTGCTATTCTCAGCAACTCTTGGCTTCAGAATCTGGTGTGTATCCCTCTTCCATTGCACTAATTCCCTGTCAGTTTCAGTTTCAAAATCTATTTCTTTTCAGCTTTATCATGTCTTCGGATAAGCTAGACTTGTTCCATATCCGTCTTAATGGGAAAAATTATTCTGCTTGGGAGTTTCAATTTCAATTATTCGTCAAAGGGAAAGAACTGTGGGGGCATATTAATGGGAGTAATCCTGCACCTACAGATGTCGAT
>Ga0307515_10021508_pt1 | contig 11432 bp, 3 predicted proteins | sample 17_EM_MG_FD_194513 | JGI IMG/M metagenome (GOLD analysis project Ga0307515, IMG submission 194513) | Populus trichocarpa ectomycorrhiza microbial communities from riparian zone in the Pacific Northwest, United States - 17_EM | ecosystem: Host-associated > Plants > Roots > Unclassified | place... | reverse complement strand
GTGATCCCTCCAATATTTCTTGTAAACTTACTTGGTAAAAGTATTACTCATACAATACTATTTTTGTATACAATACAATTTATAAGTGAAATAATAAAAATTGAAACCAAGAAAGGAAATGAATATTGATTTTTATCTTACACAGTTTAATTATTTTTATTTATTAAGTTACTTTATTACAAGTTTTATTTTTTGCTTATTATAGAGTCAATATTTATTTATAAATATTATTAGCTATTATTTTTTTTTATAGATTATATCATATCTTCTACTCTTTCTACTCAAGACTTGATTGTGAGAAGCAAACAAAAAATTCATCATAATAACAATAAGAATTTCATTACTTTTAAGCGCTTCAACTAATAAATACCTTTTTATTTTAATTTAAACATAAATATTGTTTATTACTAGTTAATATCAATTGCAAGTTTAATTATATAATTAATAAGCATGCTAAAAATTTGATTATTATATTTATGTTAAATATATTTGTCATGAATTATGCTTTTGGATGGTTATAATTTTAAGCATGTATAAACTCTAAGTTAAAAGGGAATGAATATTGATTTTTATATTGCTTGGTTTAATTATTTTTATTTATTAAGTTGTTTTATTACAAGTTTTTTTTTTTTTATTGTGAAGACAATATTTATTTATAAATATTATGAACTATTATTTATTTATAAATTATATCATATCTTCTACTCGAGACTTGATTATAAGAAGCAAATAAAAAATTCATTAATAACAAGAATTTCATTATTTTTACATGCTGCAACTAATAAATATTTTTTTTGTTTTAATTTAAACATTTACATTTTTTATTACCAATTAATATGCAAGTTTAATTATATATTTAATATGCTAAAATTCTTTTTATTATATTTATGTTAAATATGTTTGCTTATAATTTTAAATATATATAAACTTTAATTTTTGGTTGAACATCTTTTATTTAATATACATTATAATGATAAACTAAATATCTCACTAATCTAATATATTTACAAACTTTGATCTACAATTAGCAGTGCCATACGTGTTCTTCTATGTTGTATTATCAGTCATTACTGTCAAATCCAGCTTACATCAAAAAACTGGATAGTGAAAACTTTAAAAAGCACTCTTGGTTTAAAGGTTGAAAATCCGTGTACAAAGGTTGATGGTAAATGATTCTTTACATGTACCGACTTCCATTTGAGATGTGCAATGGATTGGCATTCAGCATCATTCAGTAGTGTCAAACAAACCACTTGATCCACGTCATAATGAATGAGCTCTGTCCCATTCTTGAACGTTCAAAACCGACAAATCCCAGGAGACTCAGTTCTGCTTAAAGCAAGTATTTCCTCATACTTTGAACCATATACAAAGCCCCACAACTGCAATATGGAAGGAGAAAATGCGACTTCTGTCAGTTATTTTGTAACCATCCCAAAAGGAATTTGACACTATAGAGCTGATGAACCACAGGAAATGGCTTGCTTCGTGTGTGTGTGAGAGAGAGAGAGAGAGAGAAGGGTAGAGGCTCCATGCATACCTCAACTTCCTTAACTTCAAAGTCTTCTGTGTGTGCAAGACAAGGGTTCCCATAGGTTTCCGAGACCGAACTTGATCCATTTAATCTTTGCATTGAACATGAAAAAAAAAAATTAGATCCATTATATAATCACGTGTAAAGGTAGTGTCTCAAAACAAAAAGGACAAATTTAAAAGAAACAGAAATAAACAAAATATGTTTGGTTAAAAAGACAAAAGAAGATGTAAAAACAATTTTCTTGGAAAGTTTTGAAGTGATTTTTTGTCCCTTCAAAACAGGAAGAGGGGACATGTCTCCCCTATCCCCACAGTCTCCGTCTTTTCTATGCTAAAACAATAACTAAACACTACCTGAATTTTATTCTAGGAAACAGACATAAAATTCACATCACACATAGTTGCAGAATAAATACATATATAACAGAGAAGTAAAGGTTGGTGCTCACAGATCACTGTCCATGTAGAGTGCAAAGCGGCCACCTCCACCAATTGCAAGAAAGTCAGTGGAGCACAAAGTGAAATAACGATTAGCACCTGCTTTAACATAGCTGTTAGTGCACAGACAGATTTAGCAAAAACAGAAATAGGTTTTAAATAGATGATAAACTGAAGTCCGGTAGACTTCTGAGAAAACACCTTTCTGGGATGGCCATGCATGTGCATATGTACCCTCATGCTGTAGGCTTTTTCATTCTTCAACTAAGTTTCCACTCTCCGTTTCAGAAATTTATTGAGTTCCTATTTAACTGTAGTTTTCTTGGCATCATGCAATTTGACTTGATCTTGTGATTGACATACATGGTTCAAACATAAGTTTCCAAAAATTCTATCTTCAGGAGTTTTAAGAGAGATACCGAGAACAAAATTTGGGAAGAAAAGGAGTTTTAACATGTTGGATGTCCTTGTATTGAAGGACCAGTAAATTTTATGTTGCAAGTAATAAGTTCAGTGTTCTCATGGCCATGAAGATCTAACAAGTTAAGAGTAAGAGATGTGTAGCATTTGCTTGCAGCAGTACGCTGTGATTACTTCATCTAAAAGCTAATTAACATGAAATGCACTATACGTAATGCAGTTTTTGTCCTCAAAGTTGCAAATTCTGTAAAGCAAAATTTATTTAGCAAGACAAAAGGCACCAGCAGAATAAGAAACTATTTTTCATTTAACAAGTATGTATAAGCTTCTTTCAAACCAATTTTATTGTAATTCCTGCAAACAATATCAGTTTGATGAACATTTTTTTACCCATTCCCACATGACATATTTGCATGCTGATGCTAGAACAACATCCATAAGGTAAGCAAGTGCATGCAAGGAATAATGTTTTGGCACGCCAACAAAAAAAGCCAGATGTTTACAATAGTAAGACAGTTAATTAGAATAAAGAGTTTTCACCTATAAATCTGAGAAGGAAATACCTGTAGGACGGAATATAACAGGATGACCAGGTTTATTTGTGAAAACAAATGTACTATTCGTTCCCTGTTCAAACTTCATGGTCAACACAACACATAAAAGAAAGTGTTTTCTATATGAATTCATAAGTTTGTATCTACCTGATATTTCTTGTTGGTTGGCCTTAGCGGAGCTTCAACCAAGCCACCAAATACTGCCCCCTTGCGATCTCCAACAACCTGAAAGAAAATTAGCATGGTAAGACATGTGGAGCAACTCCAGTTCGAAAGCCCGTATGCATGGCTTATGACTAATGCGCAAAGCTCATAATCAATGGGACAGATCCAGTAATTCAACTTTGGACTAAACAATACAGATTAACCACATCCTCTTGGATACCGCACTCACAGGAGAGGTTTCCTGTGGGAAAGTTCGTCTCATCAACTTTTTTCAGCTATTTCACAATAAGAATTATGAGCAAGGTAACAGTACGATATAATTACTCCCAAATGTGAATTCAATTTTGGTAATGATTCATATACATGCATGTGTGTGGTTGGGGGTGGGGGGGGGGGGGTCCCTCCACTTGCAAAATAACCTTCAGGAGACAAATCTAAATTAAATAAATACAAAACGTATTGTCCTTAGCCAAAAGTAAATTAGCATTACCAGCAAGCTATGTCCAGACCAAAGCATGCTTCTTCTATACAAGGTTGAAAGAGATATCCCGTGCCTCCATGTACTACAAAGAACTCCATGGAAAGAGAAAGTCAAGGAAAGACTGCCATTTATTACCTAGCTATCAATCACATGACTATATATATTTTAAAATCAATTGTATATTTAAAATCTGTACTCCTGTACCTGTAGAGCAATAACCATTTCCTCCCTTGAACAAGTGCTGGAAGGGAAACATAAAGGGTGCTTCTTTCTTTCTCTGAAAGAAGCAATGAAGGTTCAGATATGCCTGGAAGATCTCCCAAAGCAACAGGCTCTTTCATGTTCTGCCTCGGCATCTTCACCTCAAGCCCACCAAAATCATCATTCTCATCAACATTTTTCAAGTCTGAATTACCCTTGCTTTCTTGGCTCCGATTTCCACCAATTCTTGTAGCTTGGTAAACAGCTCTTAGAGTTTGTTTGCCCCTTGAAAATAACCCCTTTTTTGTGCCACTCTCTTTTGCTACATTCTCTGATAGCTGGTCACCCATTTGTGCTGAATGATCATTTTGCTCATCCAATTTTGGATTATTTCCAGACTCTGAGGACGATAACAAAGAGTATAAGAACGCAGTAAACGAAGAAGTATCAGGCTCCTCAACTAAGTGCCCTGTATCCTCTTCAGTAACGAACTCTAGCTGACTCCTTTTTGACTCACTGACATCTTCCTGTCAAAACAATAAGTGAGTAATTACAACTTCAGCAAACTTTTGAGATTCCAAACATAACATTGCTATGTTATCAAATACTTGTTCGGATAAGACTTAAAGAGTGTCAGCTATCCATCATCAGGTTCCTTTTAGTCATGATTTGTGACATCAGTTGCATTTTAATTTTCAATGAAGTTCCTTTTTTGCTATGTTATCAATTACTTGTTCGAGATTCCAAACATAACATTGCTATGTTATCAAATACTTGTTCGGATAAGACTTAAAGAGTGTCAGTTATGCATCATCAGGTTCATTTTTGTCATGGTTTCTAACATTAGTCACATTTTAATTTTCAATGAAGTTCCTTTTTTGTTTTGTCAACTAAAAAAACACAAGAAGAAACAGACACTGATTCCCCTAAATCCCATAAGAAACCACAGTAGAGAAACACATTAAAGTTTCACGATCAAGATTCTAGCTAAAAATAGTCCAATCACGGTAATTCTTGGAAATATCAATCCAACCCAATAGGAAAATGATTACAACATAGACAACCTTGAAGAGTTTCGAACTTAACATTGTCATATTAAGCTGCTGAACACAGTAAAAAAAACACCAATATCTACTTGGATAAGATTATCAACCATCTACCATGGAGCTCATTTCAGTCTTGATTTATAGCATTTGGATCATTTTTCATTTTGATTTCCAATGAAGGTCCTTTCCTCTTTTGTTTACAAAAAAGGCAAGAACAAAACAGACAGTTAATTTCATAAACCTATTAAGTCAACCCCAATGGTCAAATGCATTGAGCTTTCCATGATCAAAATTCTAGCAAAAAATATTCTAGTTACATTCATTCTTGAAAATTAATAACCAATGAACAGAACAAACAAAAAGAAGAAAAGAAAACAGATTTATAAGATCAAATACCAAAGTCCTAATAACAAAAACAAATTAAAATCTTCCTACCCATCATAAAATTAGAAGTGGGTATTCATCCAATTATCCAGAAAAAGGCAACATGATGATAAAGTCTCAACCTTTAACCCCAAAACATGAAAAGAAAAGAAAAAACATCAAGAGAGAGAGATGGACTTACAGGAGGAGGATGAGGAAGAGGAGTGGGATGCTTGGAGGGTTTATCAGAGATAGGATTAAGGATGACAGTGGTGAGATCAGACACGAAGTGGACTGCTTTGCTCCTTAACGACTTTTGTTGCTTTCCCATGCTCCCTTTTTCTTTAAAACACTAAAAATTGGTAGAACGGATTTCTTTTCCCCAAAAAAAAAAGACCAAAAACTACACAGATAGTGTACTAAAAGAGATTCTGTTTGCAGATATCTTTCCTTTCATATTCCCATGGCCATGGCATCCCAGTTCTTGTTTCCTTTCTGGGTTCAGCAGCAGATACGCTCATAGAAAAAAGCCTTGTTTTCTGCTTTTCGATACCTAGAGGTAGGTTGAAGGAGGGGAAGAAGGGTTCTATTCTACCGACCGGAGGAGGGGAGAAGAGTATGTTCAAAGTCTTGTCTTTAGATTTTCTTGCTAAAAAAATGATGATGCAACAACACCCCTGCTTTTGAGACCCACGTATTTCACTTTTTAACCTCTCTATATATTTTTATATAAAAATCTTAAGGAAACAGTAAACAGAAGACTCCATGACCCAATGGATAAGGTGCTGGTCTACGTTCGATCCCAGTCATTTATGGACTTTTTAATTTAATTTTACAAAATGAATAGCTCATACAATCAATCGTGTTGAAGCTTTTGCCAAAAGGACCGAGTTGTTCTTTGTACAGAGGCTAGAAAAGAGACTTTACCGGGCGACTCCGCTATCCACTTCCCTGCTTGAAGACAAATTCAGAATCACTGGTTTGCGAGGCCAATCACTTATTTTTTTTCAACAAGAAAGAAGAGGGGAAATATTTATATATGTCAAGTTGTATCTATCTTCAAGTACAAAAATATATAAATTTTGTTTCTAAGTTTTTTTAGGAACCAGGAGCAATGGGTCCCTAAATAATCCATGAAATTCAGTCAATTTTCATTATTTTTTTATTAGCATTTTTATTTATTTTATTTTAATAAAAAAAATTGAAGAATAAAAAAAAATTAGAGAGCAAATAGCAAGCAAATAAGGAAAAGGGACCTGAGTAATGAAAAAAATAAATTGAAGAATCAAGTAAATTAAAAAATTATATTTGATTTTCTATGTTGGATTATATTTGGTTGTGGCTATTTTATGATGTCAAAAGAATAAAAATAAAAAAATAAATCACTAATTAATTTTATAATTATTAAAACTCTAACTAGTCTTGAAAGATTGTTAGGTAAAGAGCTTATTATATTAAAGAAAAGACAAAAATCATCCTCGAGAATCCAATCTAAAATAAATTGTATTATTGTTTGATTTTATAATAAAAGGATCTATTATGCATACATGTCAATATTTTGTCTAAACTAAATACATGTATTTAATTTCTAGGATAGTTTTGATTTGACAACCAAATTTAATCCTCATCTTTTTTTTTTATTATTATGCAAGTAAAATTCAAAATAATAATTAACGAAAACATGGGTTTTGATTAATTTCCTTTAATTATCTAATTTATATTAACCCATCTAAATTTAATTATTTTACCAAACTTAATCACCATAAATAACCACAAATATTTTAATAAATCTAATTAATATAAGCTAACATAATAAAAAATAAAAAAGAAATCATGAATTTATTTAAAACAATATCTATATTAATACATGTTTATAATTCAAAAATTCACGAAACAAATCACAAAATTATTCCATCAACAAATATTCCATATATTGGATTAAAATTGCCAATAACGATTCGTCAGGATTAGATCAAATGAGACGAAAAGTGCTGGAAAAAAGAAAGAAAGAAAGAAACAGCCCCAGCATGTGTTGCTCACGCACAAATTGACATGTCTTCTTTCAGAGCTCCATTCCATGCTTCATTAGCCCAAGGAGGCGCGTGGACCACCATGCATTGTGCAAGACTCCCTCTTCTTTCTTATGGCACAGAAGGTGGCGACCACCTCCCACTATGGTAAGAGATCCGACACCGAAAAATGGTTGTTGTTGGATAAATTGGACTCCTGTGTTTTTTTACTTCCTTGTACTAGGGATTTCGCTTGTTTATTTTACAAGCGTTTCTCTTTTTAATATCTATGCATATCCTCTTTCTTTCTTTTTCTTTTTCTTTTTTCTTTTTTTTTTCCCACATCCTCTATTTAACTATTTGGGACCCTCTACAAAAGTGGAAAAACTAAAGTAGAAAAAAAAAATGATAAGCAATTATATTGTCTAATTCTTAAAACAGATTATTAATTAATTAAATTTCCTCTTTTACACACACACTTTCAATAATTTTTTAATTTTACTTAAACCTTCTATTTATTTATTTTCTCTTTTATGTAATCTCTTATTATTATTTTTTAGTCTCTTGTTCTCTTTTTTTTTTCTTATTTCACTCATTAAACTCTTTTTTTTATCATCATCATGATAAAAAATAAATGAAATATCAAAAATTAAATTGGAGCAAAAATATAATTTTTAAAAACACATAGAAAAATCTGGGGTAAAAAATGAGTTAGCCCCTCTTTATAATACTTACAACATAAAGTCATTGAAAATTTTATTTTATTTTAACTTTGTATAGTTAGTTTGTAAATAATAAAAAAAAAAACTATTGTTTTTCAAAATAAAACGATCTTGCAGAGAAATGACTACCCTCAAAACAACATAAAAGACAAAACAAATGTCATTGAGAAACGATTAACCTCAAAACTATTACAAATAAAAAGAAGTTTTATCAAGAGATGACTAACCTCAAAACAAGTGTCGTATTATGGCGGGCGTGGTGACAGCTCTAGATTTGTGGATTTGATTTGAAAAAATATGAGGAAAATGAGAAAATTAAAATTGCAATATAGTAATTTGAGAAAACTAAAAATCTCAAAATTAAATTTATATTTGATGAAAAAGAATTTTGAGCTCAGAAGAGTGGTAAAGTTATGCTTTGAGCCCACATGCATGGAAAAATAAAGACCTTAACCCCTTTTCTTTTAAAAAAATGTCAATTATCAATTGAAAATCATTATCATTTTTTATTTTCAAATAAAAGGTTTTTTTTTGTTAGGTATGTGTGCTCAATGAGCCATTTTATTTTAGCCAAGTTTTTAATGGGCTTGATAATAAATTTATTAAGTCTAAAAATAAATGCAACAAAAATAATTTTTTTACGTTAGCCAAAAACACAAGAATTTTTAATTTTTTTTTCAATGTTAAAACATGAAAAAAAAAAATTTGTTTTTTTATGCTAAACATTGTGTTTTAAAAAATATAAAAATATGCAAAGAAATTTTCTTTTCTTTTCTTTTTAAAGTTTGGTTAAAACATTTAATATTTTTTTATCCTTTTGTTTTAACTATTTATCTAATACATGACAAAAAAAAAATACTAACCCACAAAAAAATTCAGCTTTCACTAATTACTTGTTTAGTTATTTTTTAAAATATTTTTTATTTAAAAATATATAAAAATAATATTATTTTTATTTTTAATATTAATATATCATAACGATTTAAAAATATTAATTTTAAATAAAAAAAATTAAGAGTTTAAAAAATACAAATTAAACCACATTTCCAAACAATTCCTAAAGCTACTAAACGGGGCATGGATTCCACACAACATTTCCACTGCCAGCGCGTGGAACCATGCATCATCATTGCTGAAAGGAAGTAACCTAGTGGATCTGAAGCGCCTTTCCTCCCTCGTAATTTCCCTGATGGTGGCGAGCTTCAACGTTACCTGCAAAAGAGAAAAGGAATCATAAGAGCATTTCAGTTTCATTTTCTCTTGTCTATTTCTTCTTCTTCTTTATCATGACTTTTCTCTCTTAGTTTTGTTTCTCTCTCATCGGTTGGATATTGTCATTGCTATAGAGGCTAAAAGCTAGTCTTGGGGTTGTAATTTAATTGAGGAATGCTTCGGGTCAATGAGTTGATTATTGTGGTGGCTGGGTTAGAGGAGGTGTTCTCGGCTGGTCAGTTGAAGAGAGAAACAATTGGGTTTGTTATGGTTCTCGAGTCAGATCGTGCCTGTGTGGTGAGCAAAAACTATGGTGGCGTTGACGAGGGAGAGGTTGTCGCTAACGTGGTGGAGGGCTAGTCTCTGGCTGAGTGAGATTGTTGAGGAGTGTTTGGCTGTCGGTTAATTTTAAGGAGGAAAAGCCAAGGGTTGCTTCCCTCTATTTATAATGGCAAAATCAATGAGGAAAGAATTAATTGAAGATTTTTTTCCTTTAACAAAGTTAATTCAAGATTTATATTTTAGAATATAAACAAGGAATAACATATCTTAGAATGCTTTTTATTTTTTTTTAACATAATTAACCCTTAAAAATCCTTTAGGAATCTGGTAACCATAAAACTAATTAGTGATTTGTTTTTAATTTTTTATATTTAGCTCATCGAGATGTTCTATATGACAAAACTCATTAGGAAAAAGAATATTTTAAGGGAAATTTTCCAGTGATAAACAAAAATTATTCTTTAAAACAATATCAAATATGTTATATTATTAAGGGGGAAAAGAGGAAAGATTTTTATAAGTGTGGCATACTAAAATGCATCATACTATAAACTAAAATGCATGGGATTTGTTATGTTTCTCATTGACTATAGCTTTCATCATAAAACACCATGGATTATTACAATATTTTAATAGAAAAGTTCATTCTAGTCCTTTAAGTTTTCATTTTTACAAGTTTGGTCCTTATAATTTTACCATTTTCATTTCTATCCTAAGATTTTATTTTCATCATGTTTTAGTCCGTAAGTTCTGAGAAATAAGAGTGAAAATTGTTGGAAAAAAAAAAGAGACAAAGGTTTAGACCAACCATATTTTAATCACAAAAAAAATAATCTTAGTTTACATGGGATCATCTTCGAGAGGGGAACTTTGGAGCTAGTTTTTCTCCTTGACCATGCCAAAAAAGGTAATGCAAATCTCATGAATTATCTTTTAATTTGGTTTGATTTTAGGGTTTTAAAGCAATTAGAAAGTGTTTTGAGGATGAAATGTAACACTGCCAAACTGAACAAGAAGAAAACAAGTACAAAGAAAAACAATCTTATCTAAAAGGTCTAAATAAATAACTAGAGAACTGATTTGTATTTTATCACTAAATATTTATCTCTAATAAAGTTGTCTCTTAAAAAGGTTTATAACTTCTTAAATAGGTCAAAAAAATCAAAATTAACCTTTACCTGACAAAAAAATTAAAATCCTAAATCAAATAGAAAAACAATATAAAATCCAAAATTAAGCTACAAAATCTAGAAATAAAAAGAAAAATAAAAAAATAACTCAAACAAGATCTTTCAAGTTTAATTTGAAGGTCTTTCCAAACTCAGCTACGTTATATAGCCAACTAATTTTCTATAAAACTAGGGTTATAAAACCTTTTGGCCTAATTTGAGCATGATTAGATTTTTTTATGCTTAACTTTGTATCACTAGTCCATAAACGAGATAAACGAATATATTAAGCTTTCTAAGTAATGTAGTTATGGCAGATCCATAATTGAATATTCAAAACTATTAGACCCTTTAAACGCGCTTATATCAGAATGACTTTATAGCGTTAGCGTATTTGAAGTGTTTTTAAGTTTAAACAGGTTGAAATTTGGACTTTAAAGTCTCAACACTCCCACTTTGACTTTCTATCAATTAGAGGTGACCAAAATTTAAACAAAAAAATGACATTTCATGTGCCCATATTAGTGACACGTCCATTTTATTTAAAAGAAAACAAGGACAATATCTTCACCATTCTTTTTTGTTTTTTTTGTTTTTTTTTTTAAAAACTAGACATGCAGGCATAACCTTCTTAGGTCATGCTTACTTAGCCTTTTCCACTTAGACCAAGCGTGCAGGCGTGTCATTTCAAAACTAGACACGCCTAGCCTTTTTATTAAATGACTCTTTATTTTTTTTTTAATTTTAGAATAAAATTCTCAATTTTATTAAATGGGTATTTAAGCAATTATCTAATTATGCCATAGTTTTAAAGAAGATTAGAGATTTTTATGG
>Ga0307515_10021507_pt1 | contig 11433 bp, 15 predicted proteins | sample 17_EM_MG_FD_194513 | JGI IMG/M metagenome (GOLD analysis project Ga0307515, IMG submission 194513) | Populus trichocarpa ectomycorrhiza microbial communities from riparian zone in the Pacific Northwest, United States - 17_EM | ecosystem: Host-associated > Plants > Roots > Unclassified | place... | reverse complement strand
TTTCGATGCACCGCCTAGTTTCTCGTTGTCATTTAGATAGTCGTAGACTTCCTTCGTGATCCACGTTTTTTCTGCGAGCTTGAGCTCGGTAAGCTTCGCAGCATAATTTGCAGCTCTTCCAACCCAAACAATATCATTGCCTCCCCGAACGCCGGTTCGTGCGGCGCGGATTTCACTCGTATCGATGCCAACTATCTGGCTAACCTTGTAATCAAGGTACGGATATTGAGCAGCCAATAACGGATTGATGACCTCTTGGACCGCGTAATTTATCTTGAGACCACATCGCACTGCAGGCCGTGACTGACTTTTTCCGACAAACACACCCATAATACGATCACCGTCGTACGAAGTTATCGACCCGCCCTCCGACCGAATAATCCTAGCTGCGCAGTAGAGATAGGTCTTGTAGATTTCGGCGGCATACGTCCACCCTTCAGTATTTACGAGATTTGTTGATCCGGCGAGATCCGCGTAAAGCACCGTCGCCCGCTCGAATTCTACGGCATCATTTCCCAATCGCAGATCTTCCGGATCAGGGACAACTTCGCCACTCCGCGCCTTCCAACTCTCTCCGAAGATTTTCTTTACTTCATTCTTCAGTTCATCGAGCAGAGCCATATCCCCAACCAATCAGTTGTTTGGCCCAAGAACCAAAATATGATCGCGCAATGCATTACACGCTGGGGCCAGAAGCGCGGCCGAGTCCGCTCCCTTCTCAAATCGATATGGTATTGTGGTTATTCCGCTCAGGTCGCTCGGAAGTTTAACTCGCTCTTCCCTCGGCTCCATAAGTACGGCCCTCGCGCGCCCCAACCGGCCCATGAACAATCCTAACTCGAAAATGACATTGTCACGTGGACTGGGCCAATCCTTTCCTCGGGATTCCGTTAAATCGTCAGAGTGCGCTATGGCAACAGCAAAGTCCGAATTGTCGATTTCAGCTTCAAGATCCTGCAGAGTATAATTCGCTATCCTGAAGACCCCATCCGTCCATACTTTGGTTAAAAACGGATCGTGTTGAAACGCATTTTGAACGACTCTGGCGATCGGCAACGCTTCGGCAGACGATATTATGAATACTCGAATATTCTGGTGAAAAGCATTGACTAATGAGTTGCGCTGCATGAGCCGACGAGCCAGTTCGCGCGCAATTTGTCTGTATATATCCGGGTGTCGAGTACCCAATTCGTGAACGTCCGCTTCTGACAATCTCGCGACGACAGCGTCCTCACTCGCCGTTAGAGTTGCAGAACGTGTTTGGGTTGGCTGTATAGCCGCCATCTCACCCACATGATCAAAGGGCCCACGCTTGCCGACAGCTCTTCCATTTACAATGACGTCGAATACGCCAGAGAATATTAAGTAGATATCGTTACCTTCGTTTCCTTGCTCAATCAGATTTTCTCCTTTCGCAAGGGCTAGAAGATGGACTCGATCAGCGAGTTCTTCTGCCAAGACGGCATTACCGCCGACAAGCTTTTGTCCCGCAATCATTTCAAGTCGAAGCCTGCGCCCACTCGCCCCTTCAAATCTACTGATGATGCCACCTCCCTCGACCGACATAAACCACCTCGCTGTTCAGGTATTCTTCTGTTCAATCTGGCAGACCCGCCACGGTTGCGCCACCCTAGCCACGCCCATTTGTAGTTCGTGGCGCGGATTAGCGCAGCGCAATCCACCATTCACACATCGTTCTGCGGCGGGTTACGGCCCTACCTAGCCCTGCCCACGCCGGTCTCGATGGATAAGGCCGAAGCCGGCACGATGTGCGAGGAGATCCAGCCACTCCGAACCACCTGCTACGGTTCGGGCAGCGGCCCGGCAGCAATGGGGGTGCGTTGTCGACGGCTCGGCCGGAGCGGGAATAGGAAGCCGACCGCGCGTGCCTGCGCTCTACTTCACCCTCTTATAGTAATTACTCGCACTCCCGCGGCCGCCGGCAACGCCCGCGTTGGTGTTGACGAACTCGTCCGTGGTGAGCTTGTCGATCGTGCGGGTCTGTGCCTCGCCCTGCCAATTCGGGAATGACGATGACACGATGTTGTAGGTGACCGTCTTCTTGTCCTCTTCGACCGTATAGGTGCCGAACACCGACAGGCTGCGCCGCATGATGTCCGCATATTCCTCAGGCGTTCCGGTCAGGCGGTTGTTGGACGCAATTTTGGGGACGTCGCCGGCGACATGGATCTGGGCGAAGCGGCCGTCGGCGGTGAAGATCAAAATACCCTTGGGCGTCTCGCCGAACGGAAACGATTTCTTGCCGTCGGGCGCCGTTACCTCGGCGACCACGAAATTCCAGGTGCCGACGATCTGGTCCTTGAGACCTTTCGCCTGTTGCGCGCAGGCGGTGCCGGCCGACAGCGCAAGTGCGAACAAGGTGGTCGCGACGGTTCGCAACTTCATGGTATCCTCCCCCGGGTAGGTGTTAGCACGCATGCTATCCCGTAAAGAGCCGCTACGCGATGCGAAGTTCCTCATGCCCGGCCTTGGCCGGACATCCACGTCTTAGTTGCAATTGGTCAAGAAAGACGTGGATGGCCGGGTCAAGCCCGGCCATGACGGAAGATCATGATTTGCTCACGCAGATATTGCAAACCGCGAACTGCGTCGCTCCCACGCAAGCACAATTTCCCGCTTCATCTGCGGCAAATCAACCCGACGGGCAAATCGATTCTGTTTTTCGGAAATTGCGTCAAGCCCTGGAAGCCAAAATATTTCGCTTTATCCGAAGGGCAAATCGGTGGCAAATTCTGCCCGTCTCACCCGATGAGAGGGGCGGTGCGCACGTCACGAACGCGCGGTGGGATGCGGTGGACGCGGGCGGCGGCGAATGACGAATGCTGCTGGCGCGGACGGTAAAGCCGTGTGGTCCTGGCGCCCCGATGCTGGCGTCACGTTCGCGAGACATTTCTCGCGGGCAATGGTGGCAAAAGAGCTTGGCTCACCAAGGAGAGCGCGGAATAAGCCGTAAACCATCGCGCAGGGAAAGCCGGATGCCTCCGCTGAACCTGTATGCTCGTGTGCGCACTCTCTTTCCACATTGCACACGAGACCGCGGGTGCAGCGCGCACCCGGCTTTCCCTGCGCCCTCTTGATTCAGGGGGCGGCGACGCAAAGCTCGGGCGCATCGCGCCGCGAGGATGCGGGGTCACGCCCTCATGCTGTTTGACATGTGAATTCGAAGTCTCATCTCGCGACGTCCCTGCGAACGCGGGGAGGACGAAAGAGCGGACGCACATCCGCTCGCCGATGACAGGCTCCGGATACCCGGGGACTGGCAGAAACCCCGCATGTCGCTATGCTCATGCGGGCTACAACCCACTTCAACCGGTGTGCCCCATGCCCATCCAGCACTTCCCTGCTCCCGCCGGGATCAAATCCCCGCCGCTGTCCTTTGCCGCCCGCGTCGGCGATCTACTGTTCATCTCCGGCATTCCCGGCTTCGACGAAAAAGGCGCGCTGCCGGACACGTTCGAGGCGCAGTTCGGCAATATCGTCACCAACATCAAGCGCATCCTCGACGAGGCCGGCGCGACCTTCAGCGATCTGGTCAAGGTCAATGTGCTGCTGACGCGGGCGTCCGACGTCGCCGCGATGAACGTCATGTATGCGTCGGCGTTCGGGCCCGCGCCCTATCCGGCGCGCACCACCTGCGTGGTGGTGGCGCTGCCGAATCCCGCCATGCTGATCGAGATCGAGGGCGTGGCGTCGCTGAAGAAGTAGTGATTCCGTAGGGTGGGTAGAGCGAAGCGAAACCCACCGAACTCTCACCGCGCCAGAAGATGGTGGGTTTCGCTGCGCTCTACCCACCCTACGCACCTGCTACCTCAGCGTGATCGCCAATCCGCTCAGATCCGCATTCGCCATCAGCCCGGTCTGCTGGCCCGAGAGTTCCAGCACCGCGCCCTTCTGGTTGGTCAGCACGATCGCGCGTGCGCCGCGGCCGACGGCAAGCCCCGCGCCGGCTGCGCCATAGACGCCGGCGACATCGGACGCGCGGTTGATGTTGCTGACGCGGCCGCGCAGCACCGTCTTCGAGCCGCCGAACACCAGGCCGTAATCCAGCCCGCCGGTGGAGAGCGCGTAGCGCCGGCCGCGGAAGTTCAGCGTGCCGCCGCCGCCGGAGCCGCCGATGATCCAGCCCGCCTTGTAGATCGTCAGCGCGACCGAGCCTTCATCGGCATGGGCGACGGAGGTCAGCGTGACGCCGGCAAGAGCCGTGAGCGCTGCGAGCGCAACGGGAATGGCGGATGACATCTTCATGGAGCGTTTCCTTAGGGAATGGAGAGCGGGCGCCGCGACGGTGAACCTTGAGTCGCGTTTGGCCGATTGTAGCCGATGGGCGGCACAGACAAAGCCTATTCGCGACCCGCATGATGGTTCCATCGCGCTTCAGAACCGGCCAATGCCGGGCATGCGGCTTTGAACCAATCGTACCCTCGCGGGACATAATTCATGACCGGGGCATAACGCCTCGGGCGCCTCCCCGATCGGACTTCAATTTCCTTGGGAGAGCAGCAAACCCCTCGATATTCAGGAGCCCACCATGCGCCGTCTTTGCCTCCTCGCCGCCGCCGCCGCGATTGCCGTACCAGCGCTTGCCGCCATGAGCCCCGCCCAGGCCTCGTTCCATCTGATCCGCTGGCAGGATTCCGGCTTCTGCCAGATCTGGGACCAGAGCGTCCCGACCGTGCCGTATCCCGGTAATTACACCGTCGTCATCAACAGCGAAGTGCCGACCTTCGGCGACGCCCTGGTGCTCAAGGACGGCCTGCTGCACAACGGCACCTGCTCGTTCTGAAGCCACGCTAACGCCTCGATCAAGGCCGGCGGGCAAGCCCGCCGGCTTTTTGCGTTCGCGCGCCGCTTCATTGCTTCGGCTACATGCTCCGCACAATCCTGCCCCGCAAATGATCACCGCCTGCGGGGGCTGACGGCGCGCGATCCGCACCCTAATATGCCCCTCACAAAAAACAGAACAGTCGAGGAAACACCCATGCCCCTTCTCCAAAATCACATCGCTGTCGTCACCGGTGCAGGCTCCGGCATCGGGCGCGCGATTGCGAACGGCTATGCCCGCGAAGGCGCGCGCGTGGTGCTGCTCGACATGAACGAGACGGCGGCGGCCGATGTGGCCCGGGAAATCCGCGACGCCGGCGGCAAGGCGGAGAGCTTCCTGCTCGACGTCACCAAACGCGACGACTGCGTCGCGATGGCCAAGCGCGTCGCCGACAAAATCGGCCAGGTCTCGATCCTGGTCAACAATGCCGGCATCGCCCGCCGCAACGGCATGCTGGGCGCGGCCGAGGCCGTGATCAACGATTGGGAAGACATCATCGCGATCAACCTCACCGGCGTCTTCAACGTGACACATGCGTTCCTCGAGCCGTTGCGCGCCGCCAAGGGCCGCATCGTCAATATCGGCTCGATCCAGTCGTTCGTGCATCTGAAGACGCCAAGCTCGCCGGCCTATACGGCCTCCAAGCACGGCGTGCTCGGCTTCACCAAGGCGCTCGCGGCCGAACTCGGCAAGGACGGCGTGCGCGTCAACGCGATCGGGCCGGGCTTCATCGAAACGCCGCTGAACGAAAAGGTCCGCGCCAGCAATCCGGCGCTGGCCAAAGTGTTCGTCGAGCACACCCCGCTCGGGCGCGCCGGCACCGCCGAAGACATCGTCGGCCCCGCGATTTTCCTGGCGTCCGATATGTCGGCCTACGTCTCCGGCTCGATCGTGATGGTGGATGGCGGTTACCGGACGGTTTGAGCCGACGGGAGCCGCCCGGAGATTTGGCGTGAGAATCTACGAAAAATCGATTGCCGGGTCGGGTCCGGCAATGACATACTTGCCTAGGCAACTAATTTCCTGTTCTCACCCGCGGTGACCACCCATGTCCAACGCCCCGCATTTTGACATCGACGTTCCCGCGTTCTGGGCCGATCCCTATCCGGCGCTGGCGCGGATGCGAAAGGAGGCGCCGATCGCGTTCGTGCCGCAGCTCGGCTCGATCGTGTTCACCCGACGCGATGATATCTTCACGCAGGAGAAACGCATCGACGTGTTCTCGTCGCATCAGCCGGCCGGGCTGATGCACGTGCTGATGGGCCACAACATGATGCGCAAGGATGGCCAACCGCATATGTCGGAGCGCGCGGCGATGTTTCCGGCGGTGTCGCCGCGCACCGTGCGCGACACCTGGGTGCGCCAGTTCCAGGCCCATGCCGACCGCATCCTCGACGAGCTGGCGCCGCAAGGTTCTGCCGATCTGTGCAAGGCATTGGCGCTGCCGCTGTCGGCCGAGTGCCTGAAGGACATCACTGGCCTCACCAACATGCGCTTCCAGGACATGGACGCGTGGTCGCAGGCGATGATTGACGGTATTGCGAACTACAGCGGTAACAAAGAAGTGGAGAAGCGCTGCCACGCCGCCACATCCGGCATCGATGCCGCGATCGACGACATGATCCCGGTGGTGACCAAACATCCCAACACCTCGATCCTCAGCGTGCTGCTGGCTTCGGGACAGAACATCGACAGCATCCGCGCCAACATCAAGCTGGCGATCTCGGGCGGCCAGAACGAGCCGCGCGACGCCATCGCGGGTGCGACCTGGGCGCTGCTGACGCATCCCGAACAGCTCGCGCTGGTTCAGGGCGGCAAGGCAAAGTGGCTCGACGTGTTCGAGGAATATGCGCGCTGGATCGCGCCGATCGGCATGTCGCCGCGCCGCGTCGCCAAACCGTGGTCGTATGGCGGCGTCGATTTCGAGCCTGAAGACCGAGTGTTCTTCATGTTCGGCTCCGCCAACCGCGACGAAGCCGTTTTCGGCGATCCCGATCGTTTCGACATCACCCGCAACAATTCGAAGAGCATCGCCTTCGGCGCCGGCCCGCATTATTGCGCCGGCGCCTTTGCCTCGCGCGCCATGGTCGCGGATGTCGCGCTGCCCGGCATTTTCGCGCGGTTGAAGGGATTGCGGCTCGACGACAGCGAGCCGGTGCGGATCGGTGGCTGGGCATTTCGCGGCCTGCTCAATCTGCCGGTGAAATGGGACGCGAACTAGTTGCACTAGCTGTTGATCGCGACGACGGAAGCAGTTGCCTAATTGAAGCCGTCATCCAACGTCTGATAAGAAGCAACCCTCATCGACAGGCGGAGTACGCACGTGGCCGACGACAGATCCACCCGGCAAGGACGGCAGGGGCCACAGGGTCCGCGCGGCGAGCCCGGACGCCCCGGGCCGCAGGGCCATCCCGGACCGCCGGGCCTTGAAGGCCCGCGCGGCAAGCCGGGCGCGGACGGCAAGGCCGGCGCACAAGGTAAAGCCGGACCGCAAGGTCCCCGCGGTGAGGCTGGCCCGCAGGGCAAGCCCGGCACGCAAGGGGCCGCCGGTCCGCGCGGCGAGGCCGGACCACCGGGCCAACTGCCGTCGATCGAGCAGGTAATGCCCTGGCTGCATCTGATTTTCGATGCCTGGGAAGACCACCGGAAAATGCGCGAGCGCGAAGCCGCGGAACGTGAAGCTGCAGAACGTGAGGCCGCCGAGCGTGAAGCCGCCGAACGCATCGCGCTCGAGGCGGCCATGCATGATGATGATGGCGACGCTGGTGGTGGTGACGACGAAGACGATCGCCGCAAGGAAAAGAAAAAACACAAGCGCAAGCATAAGGACAAGAAATAAGCTCGACGCTCAGTTGCGCGGGCATTCCCTGTAGCCGAACGTGTCGATGATCATAGACCCCGAAATGGTGTGAAACGCTAGCGACGATCAACGCACCGCGCTGGGGTGGGCGCCGGGCAGCAAGCGCATCTGCCGGAAACACCAGCGCATGATGCGATACCAGAGCCAGCCGGTAGCCAAGGCGCAGGCTGCGGTAATGGCGAGCGTGCGAGGCTCATCGCTCAACCACGGCATCCAGCCGGACCACAGCACGGCAAAAGCGAAGGCGCTCAGTTTCAGGGGAATCGTCGGCTTCATGACACCCTCCGATGGCTTGCAATGGAGCCATTGTAGGGGGAACCGGCCTCACCCGACTGTGAGCTGGATCACGTACCGAATCTGACCCGCGAACGCTCCCTCGCCTTTTCCGCCTCGACCTCACGGTCGCGCGCCGGAGCGTTGGTTTGGAGCGAGGCCAGTAGCCGGCGGGCGCTGTCTGAGACTTCGGAAACCGCGCGGTTGAAGGCTTCCGCATTGGCCTGCGACGGCGAATTGAATCCGGAGAGCTTGCGCACGAATTGCAGCGCCGAGGCATGGATTTCCGCATGCGTCGCCGGCGGCTCGAAATTGAACAGGGTCTTGATGTTGCGGCACATGATTCTCTCCTTGCACATCAACGGGCCATTCCAAGGACGAATGGCCGATGCAAAATCCGACAGTTTCGATTATCCTGCCATGGATTGAGCGGCGCGTTTACCCCTCTCGGCCATGGCAATAGCGAGTTCCCGATGAGCCACGTGACCTACAAGATCGTCGAGCATGACGGCGGCTGGGCCTACACCGCCAATGGCGTCTTTTCCGAACCCCATCCAACCCATGCCGCCGCACTCGCCGCGGCGCGGCGCGCGGCGGCCGAGCAGCGGGTGCCCGGCCGTACCGAGGTCATCGAATACGAAACGCCTGACGGCAAGTGGCAGACCGAGACCGCCGCCGGCAATGACCGGCCGGAGACCGATGTCGAGGATGCGCCCTAGCTATGCGCCAACGCTAGCGCCGGCCGAGAACGTCTACGGCGATCTGGTACGGTGAAGCCACATTTGTGATAGGCTCCTTCGCAAGCGGCCCGGAAAGAGCGCCGCGTCAGGGGAGATCATCATGAATTTTTCGCAACTCGCATTGACGGCCGCTTTCGCCTTGACCTCTTTCGCCGCATCCGCCGCCGATTACCCGACGCCGAAACAGGGCGCCTGGGTCGCCAAAGATTTCAAATTCCACACTGGCGAGACCCTGGAGCTACAGCTGCATTACACCACGATCGGCGAGCCCACCGGCCAGCCGGTGCTGGTGCTGCATGGATCGGGCGGCGATGCGACGCGGATGCTCACGGCGGATTTCGCCGGTCAGTTGTTCGGCCCCGGCCAGCCGCTCGATGCCGCGAAATACTACGTCATCATTCCGGATGGCCTCGGCCATGGCAAATCGTCAAAGCCCTCCGACGGCATGAAGACCGCATTTCCGAAATACAATTACGAGGACATGGTGGATGCGCATTATCGCCTGGTCAGCGAAGGCCTCGGCGTGAAACATTTGCGGCTGGTGATCGGCAATTCGATGGGCGGTATGCACACCTGGATCTGGGGCGGAAAATATCCACAGTTCATGGACGCGCTGGTGCCGATGGCCTCGCAGCCGACCGAGATGGCGGCGCGCAACTGGATGCTGCGGCGGATGATGCTGGAGACGATCCGCAACGATCCCGACTACAACGGCGGTAACTACACCGCCCAGCCCCGCATGATGAAATACGCCATCAACGCCTATGGCATCGCCACCGGCGGCGGCACGCTGGCCTATCAGATGCAGGCACCGACGGGTGCGAAGGCCGACAAGATGGTGGACGACCGGCTGGCGTTGCCCATCACCGCCGACGCCAACGACTTCATCTATCAATGGGAAGCTTCGCACGACTACAATCCGTCCGTCGGGCTCGACAAGATCGAGGCGACGCTGCTGGCGATCAACGCCGCCGACGATGAGCGCAATCCGCCGGAAACCGGCGTCACCGATACGGCGATGAAACGCGTGAAAAACGGCCGCATGTTCCTGATCCCGGCCTCGAGCGAGACGCGCGGCCATCTCACGACAGGCAACGCGGCGTTCTACAAGAAGCAGCTGCAGGAATTGCTGCAGACCGCGCCGCAGCGCACGATGTGAGCCGGCGCGAAGCGCGCGATGTCGACGGGCCGTTTTCGTAAAGTCGCGCTCGCGCTCCCCGGCGCAAGCGAAGGCGCGCATCAGGGCCACGCCGATTTCCGGGTCGGCAAGCGGATATTCGCGACGCTCGGTTACCCCGACGATTCCTGGGGCATGGTGAAACTCACGCCCGAACAGCAATCCGTGCTGGTCGAGGCCGAGCCGGAAACCTTTCGGCCCGTCCCGGGCGGATGGGGCAAGCACGGCAACACCAATGTACGGCTCGCCAAGATCGAAGCAAAGACGCTGCACAGCGCGCTTGCGATGGCCTGGAACAACGTCGCGCCGAAATCGCTGGCATCACCCCGCGGCAACAAGAAGCTCTGATTTCGCACCGCATCAATTCAGGCCCGCCGCATCGCTCATTATTTGAGCGTGCATCCGCGGCGCTGCTCCGCTTGAATTGTCAGCAATACGATTCGATCACAACACAGCGGAGGATTGGATGGGAAGGCTCGCGCAGCTCGTTCTACTCGCGTGTCTGTGTGCACTCGCAAGCACCGCGTTCGCCGTCGACAATGGGCAGTTCGAGCATGTCCCACCCGACATCCGCGCCTGGTTCAAGACCGTGATCGCGCCGAACGGTGTGCCCTGCTGCGATATTTCCGACGGCCATCGCACCTCCTATGACGTTCGCGGCGGCGCTTACTGGGTGCCGATCGAAGGCCAGTGGATGGCGGTGCCGGATCGCGCCGTCATTCGCGATCAAGGCAATCCAATCGGGGAAGCCGTGGTGTGGTACGTGCATCACCGCGGCAGCATCATCATCAGCTGTTTCGTGCCGGCGGACGCGGTGTAAAAGAACGGCAGCATTCGGGATCGTAGGGGCATTCCAAACGATAGTGGGTGGCCGCCGGAATGCCGCGATGGTATCTTCGCTCCATTGTGCCGCATTCCCCCGGGGAGACCGACCTTGACCGATTTTGCCGCCAGCGACCTCGCCACGATCTATCCCGCCCCCTCACCCCGCGTGATCGCGAAGGCGCGGCCCGAGATCGATGTCCATGCGAAGAAATTCATCGGCATGTCGCCATTCTGCGTGCTCGCCACCTCCGGCTCGGACGGCAGCGTCGACGCCTCGCCGCGCGGCGGCAATCCTGGCTTCATCCATGTCGCCGGACCGAAGGCGCTGCTGATGCCGGACCGCTCCGGCAACAACCGGATCGACAGCTTCCGCAACATCGTCGAAGGCTCGGGCTTCGTGCAACTGATCTTCTTCGTCCCCGGGATCGACGAGACGCTGCGCGTCGGCGGCAAGGGCAAGGTCTCGGCGGAGCCGGACGTGATGGCCTCGATGGTGGAGTTCGGCAAGCCGCCGCGCGCGGTGCTGCACATCGACGTGCACGAGGCCTATTTCCACTGCGGCAAGGCGCTGATGCGTTCGAAATTATGGGAAGGCGCAAAGGTGGAGCGCTCGGTCATGCCCAGCATCGGCGAAGTCATTCACGACCAGACTGGTCTGGGCGAGCGGGAAAGCCAGGACGTGATTTACGAGCGCTACAAAACGCAGTTGTAGGTA
>Ga0307515_10021506_pt1 | contig 11433 bp, 6 predicted proteins | sample 17_EM_MG_FD_194513 | JGI IMG/M metagenome (GOLD analysis project Ga0307515, IMG submission 194513) | Populus trichocarpa ectomycorrhiza microbial communities from riparian zone in the Pacific Northwest, United States - 17_EM | ecosystem: Host-associated > Plants > Roots > Unclassified | place... | reverse complement strand
CCCGGATATCAAGATGAGGAGCAGAAGAAGGTCGTGGAAAGGACACGTCTATATACATGGAGCCAAGACGTAAGCGAACCCCCCTGACTAGGCCCTATCCAGGTTACGCGCGTCAGTGCCGTAACAATTAGGCTGCTAAATAATAAAGCTATAAACCTAATTTATTGTTATCTATAAGCTACGCAGTATATTAGGTATTTATAGCACTATAAATTATAGCCGCGGTGGCTATAGTATTATAGGTAGTAGCGTAAATAGATATACTATAGCTATTTAATGTTATAATCTAGTTAATATAACTTTAGAATTATATAAAATAAGGCTAGTTTTTACCTATTTTAATAAAATAGATAAGGATTTAAATATAGTTATATAAATTTAGTATAGAGCGTAAAGGAATTTAATAGTATTAAAGTTTATATAGCCTATTTATATAGCTATCTTAACAGCCTATCTATAGTAGTGCTTAAACGGCTAAAAGAGAATAATATTAAGTAGTTATAGAAAGTAGCTTATATAGGGCGGAATAGCTAATAAATAGATATTCTTCTTCTTATAATATTCTATAAATTTCTTTATAAGGTATAAACTATAGCTATTTAGTAATAGTAGCTAATGCGTACCTATCTATTAAGTAGCGCTTTACCTATTAAAGTGCTAAATCTAATTAAATGTAAGGTTATTATTTAAATAGCCTTTAGTTTAAGCGCCTAGTATATAGTTACTAGATATACTTATATTATTAAGGTATTAATATATAATTTATTAGCCCTTAATAATAACTACTAGAGTAAGTATAACTCTATTACTAAATATAGCCTCTAATACTAATATAAAATTATAATTTATTTCGCTAGCTAAGTATATCCTCTTAATATCTAATATACGCGTAATTATCTACTAGCTACTACTAATTTTAATATAAAATCTAGACTTATTAAAGTTATATTTATTATATAGTAAAATACCCTATTACTTCTTTATATTCCTATATAAAGTATACTATTTCTATATTACGGTAGGATCGTTTATAGTAGCTTAATTAATCTCTATAGGCTTCTACTTAACCTTATATACTATTAGGTTTTATTTAAAAAATCTCTTAGTTTAATCGCGTTTAAGAGTAGGTAGTTTAGTATTGTTAGGCGTATAGAGCTTAAGAATACGCTACGCGTAATTATAGACTTAGTAAAACAGCGCGCTAACTCTAAGGTAGTTTATTTAATTAATATAGAATAGGAGTATAGCCTCTTAGTATTAATTAAGTATCTTATTACTGCTAGGCCTCTATATCTTACTTTTAATGCCATTAACGCGGTTATAGATATGTTTAAATAGCGCGTTATATAGGCAGGCTGTTAATTAAATATTAGGTATTTCTATGCGTAATAACTTATAAAGTGCATCTTACATACGTATCTTAATAATTTTGGATTCTGTAGGTATAGTTGTGGTAATTTAATTATATAAGGAAGTAGGTGAGGCTTAATCTTGGGTAAACGTTCCGTTGAGCTTGGTGTTCCGTTGAGCTGCGTAGGACTATGAGCGTAAGCGAATAGTCCGTGGGGCGGATAATGCTTGTCGAAAGTTTTTAAGCAGAAAATAGTGAGCACTGCTTCTGATATTTACAGCCTTATAGGATCGTGGTGGTGGTTTATTTAATACTCTTTCGCTCTAACATATAATTTACCGCATGGCCTAAATACATGTGCTAACTATCTTCTACAGAAGGATGCAAGTTTCTTGAGTATAGACCGCCGCAGGATATGGCAGGCGATCTATCGTCTTCATCGTAATTGGAGATTATGACACCGTCACCAGATATACGAAATGGTTCATCGAAAGATTTAGTGGCTTGCGATAATGAACCTACGGGTTCTTCAGCGGGTGGGTTCCAGGGGCCTTCCGGCTATTGAAGGAAAATCCATGTGTGCGTGCGTGCATCTCAATTATTGCGCTTCGATTTCAACGAGTATGCACTCATGCAATCTTTCGTATGCATTTATCCTCCAACTACCAGCTAGCAGATATCTCTTTTATTCTTATACATCTGTGGAGCTCTTACTGGCCTCCGTCTCAATTATCTACAGGGCTATAGAATATAACCGTCTCCGATTTCCCAGTAAAATTAATAAGCCTACAAGCATCGTCAAGAACGCTCTAGAAGAACACTCATCGCATCATCAAGAACGCTCTAGAAGAACACTCATCGCATCATCAAAGCACATGGGGTTCGGTACGTATTAGAGAATATCTCATTCTCATCATCTCATTCCATTATATACATACATCCGTTCGCCACCCCCTGTGCAACTCCATCTTCGCTCCCCTGATAAGAAGGCACGGCCGTCACCTCTCATATTATCCAAGTAATAGTCTAAAGGCTCCACGGGTAGCTAACAGTCCAAGAAACACAAACAAGCGAGCAATACTAGTCAAACGCCAATCCAAATGCAAACTTAGTGCCGCAATCATGCAGGAAGAGAAAGCAGTGAGCAAGAGACATAGCTCCAGCAATGCTGCACCAAACCGCCGACTGAGGAAAAAGTTACAAGAAGCGAAGGGGTGAAGGGAGATCAAACTTTTCTTACAACACGGTCCCACAGCTCACCTCTCTCTCGTCCATTAGTGACCGTCGCGGTACTTCAAACCCTGGGGCCGAGCCGCAACGACCTGTTCATGATAACGGCCACCGGCTTCTCAGCCCCTCCATCCACCGCCCGTACAGCACGTCGGCCAACAAGCCGGCATGCTCCATCCCTGGCTGCACATGGCCCGGCAGCTTCTTCTCATCGAGACCACCGATGCTATATTCGCGCTCCAGGCCTAGCCCCACGGCGCCAGACCCAACGATCGCGCTCTGCCGCCGACGATGATGCGACTTCAGATGCGGGTTATTCTGCGCCATGACGAGCTTCGGCCCCTTCTGCGGCGAGCCCGTATGCGGCGGCGTATGCGTCGGCGTCGGCGTCGGCACCGACGGGTCCTCAACCGCGCGGCTCTCACACACACACGTCGCGCCTGACAGCGTCGTGCCCGACAGCGAGGCCTGGACAGCCGGCGCGGCGGCCGGTGTCGCGGCTTTCACGGGGCTGGACGGCACGAACGAGACGCCCAGCGCCGAGGCCAGTTTCGAGTCGCCCTGGATCCGGTCCATGATGGATCTGAGGACCAGGAACTCGCCTTCGGGGTCTACTCGGTCGAGGCCGGCCCATGCTTGTGCGACGCGCGCGATGGCTTCGCGCTGAGTTTGCGAGCCGCTCTGCGCGTAGCTTTCTTGGAAAGCTGGGTCGAGGACTTTGCCGTAGGCTCTGCGGCCGAGGAGGGCTTCTTTGGTGATTAGGGTGCGCGGGTGATCTGATGGTGGGATGTTCTCTTGGTTGGTGTCTGCAGGGTGCGTGGAATTGGGCGGGGAAGGCCGGAAGGTCGGTGCCTTTGGGTTTGGATGGAAGGGATGGACGGGTGGGTTTGAGCAGAGCGCGGCTCTTCGCTCAGCGGAAGACACACGCTTGAATTGGCGGACTGTGGAGGGGGAGTTGCCAAATGAGAGATCAACACCTAGCGGATGCTTCTGCTGTGGTTGCTGGTTGCTCACCCGCCGCGCTGTAGGCGTGGAAGATGAGGGGACGCGAATGGCGGTTGCTGCGGAAGCTTTGCGCTGCGATGATTGGCGGTGAGGTGTTTGACGCGGGGATTGAGTGATCTCGCCCAGCGGTGTAGCATTGAGGTCTAACCGTTGCATAAGAGACTCGCAGGACTCGGTGTCGTTCGAGGGTACACGAGCAAGCTTGCGTCGTTTCGAGGTATGACGAGTCGGTGCGATTGTTGCTGGCTTGATGGTATCGAAGACCCATTCGTCTTGTTCATCGCGTGGGGAGATATCGTGCCTGTAAATGTTAGTTAAAATCTTGTATCCGTGATTGTTTGAGATTGACATATACTGACATTGTCTCCTCGTAGTATTTCGGATGTGATGTTTTCTCCTCTTGGGCATCATACATCTGCTTCCGTTCAATAAGTTCACGCATCGCCTCTACCTTCCCAGCACGTTGGATGAATTTATGCCGTAGGAGCTCCTTTGCTGTGGGTCTTCGATCTGGATCCTTGATCAAACATGATGCTACGAAATCCTTGAACTCCCGACTCCAATTGTTCCCTTCTAATCGAGGAGCAGGCGCTTTAGGTATCAAGAATAGCACCTTCATAGGATGTGTGCCTGCATTTGGTGGCTCTCCATTAGCTAGCTCCATAGCAGTGATACCTAATGACCAAATATCTGCCTTAAAGTCATAGCCCGCCTCTTGTATGACTTCCGGCGCCATCCAGAAGGGTGTGCCCACAAAGGTCATACGTTGTGATTTGATATTCGTCAATTGTGCTGCTACCCCAAAATCCGCAATCTTGACTTTTCCGGCCTGTGAGAGAAGAGTGTTTGCAGCTTTGATATCGCGGTGGATCTTTCCGGTCTGATGGAGGTAGTCGAGGCCTTGTAGGAGTTCGCGGCAGACAATGGCAATGTGAGCTTCACTGAATGGTCCGGGTTTCAGCTGTTTGAGTTAGCCCTTGCACCCTTTCTGGTCCCTTCTAGCAAAATATACCAAGTCTAAACAAGAACCTCCACCCAGATATTCCATCACGATCCATAGCTTGACACCTTTCACGAAGCTAGTCTTATATTGTGTAACGTAGGGACTGGCGCATGTGCTGAGGAGAGAGATCTCCTGCTGGATTTCTTGTAGTTCATCTCCGCTACCTTCCAGGTCGATCTGTGGAGTCGGTCAGAAGTGGACAAGAGGTTGGTTGTTGCATTGCCCAGTGACAACATACATGCTTAATAGCAACGAGGTCGCCGGTAGACTTCTCGATAGCTTTGTACACTACTCCAAAGCTTCCACCTGTGCTTATTGTTAGAGGGTATCATTCAATTATCGAATTTAAATACTTACTGCCCAATTCTTCGAGTACCTGGTAATTGTCGGCCATTACGCGCTTTGTTAATAGTGTTGTTGTATTATTATAACGAAGGCGCACAGAGACTCGAACCACGATCCAGTGCCGGGTTGGGAAGAAGGACTGCTGTCACTTTGGAGCGGAGACGATCTAGCAATAAGAGGGATGAGGATGGAGCTGGTGAGGCATAAGATGCTATATGGTCGCGATGATTTGCGGGTGTGTATTTGGCGACCCTATCGATAACTGGCATGACAACCGCGCGTAAGCCCCAAATAATACACGCACGTTTTCCGGTTTTCACCTTGAAGCCGGAAACGTGGTGAGGGCATCATTTGGAGGCTCTGATTTCAGTCTTACAAAAGCTGTTCTTTCGTAGTTGTGCTATATACTCCTGGTGGTGTTGGTGAGAGAGCGCTTCCGTACCTGCAGTAGCATTCTCTTGCCCTGGTCGCCTTCTTGCTGGGCTTCCGCAGCGGTTCTATGCAGGGCCCTTGGCCTGCATCCTTCGCGATCAACCAGTAAAGTGCGCCACTTGCCCAGTTGTTCCAAGGTCATCAGGCTCTCCTCCACTCCACCATAGCCGTAGTAAACACACTACCTTTTTGGGCAAGCGTCCGCATTTACCCACAGACCTGGATAACCATCAAATTGTGGCTTCCGAGGAGCCGCACACCGTCAGCGGCATCAAGTTTCTCGATCGCTGCGCTAGAGGAGTTGGAAGAGGATTGCGCAATGGGTGAACCAATAGTTTGACGGCGGGCAAGGCCCGGACGACAACCACACCCTCTTAACCGCTTTGCTATGGCGTCCTTTCGATGAGGATTTCCTTAATGTTTATAACGATGGGCACCATTCCATAGATTCCAAGGCACTCACGAGAAGGAATCCAGATGGACGAGGAGGCACTCCTGTTAATCTCGGAGACGTGCTTGATGGAGCATGCAGGGTTACGAAAAATAAATTTTTACCGCCTCTTTCCAGCCGCTTACTACGGCAAGCCTCAATGGTATGGGCTTCATGAAATTCGTAGCAATATAGCCACCTCGTAATTCCTGGGGTGGCATATGTTTGCATTCCCAGTAGAGCTGAATTGTCCGATGAGCAGCTCAGTCAACAAGCAAAGCACTCTCGTGGAGCAGCATCCCGCGCCACAGCGTCTTTTTGTTTCGGAGAAGAGTTGGTGCCAAGGGGTAGGTGCTCAGACCATGTTGCGCAAGCAAGGAGCGGTGTGTTGATTCCAAAAAAGGCCGGTGCCCCGCCGGAACTAAGAGGGAATATACGCTCGATCTCCCGCCTCTTTTCTCCTCAGCTATGTCCTCTCCAATGCACCTGGAATGGGTGTCTGTTCCGCTGGCCCTAGCCTCCTGACGGTGTGGGTTTCGTGGCTGAAAAGAGGACTGGTGCTCAGGGTTCTCGGTGTGCCCATAGCATTGTTTGCTTGGCACCTGGAAGTCTATGGTTATTCGCAGACCTCGCTTGTTCTCCAACGACTATCACAACGAATACGATTCCCAACTTTGTTTCTCTTCCTCCAAGACCATGATATGAGCCACTTCTTCTTTGTAGGAGGAGCAGACGTTATGGACCATCTTACTGAACAGAAGACTAGGGCCATGCGTAAGCGCGCTAGCACCCAAAATGAGGTCGGTCGCTTTCTTGCCTCAGGGGTCCCGTCAACCCCAATGGCACCGCCCCCAGCAAAACAATTTGAAACACCATCCAATTCTACAACAACAAACACTCTCTCTGAATTATCATCCATCCCTTCCACTTGCAACTCCGACTCCATGACATACTCACAGGTTACGAAGCAAGGGAAGCGGCTTTCCCTTCATTTTCCCAATCAACCTGCTGCAGGCAGCACATCGCCACGATCCACGCCACGATCACGACCGCAATCATGGATAACCACGCCCATAACATCACCCGAAATTGCCCCATCTCCGACCGAGGGCAATTTTCTTACAGTTTTAGCAGCTCAGGAGCGCCGTGTGTTCGAGCTGAAAGAGGAACTCGTCAAAGCTGAACATGACTTGGAACAGCTCAAGAGACACTGGGCCACACACGAAGCTATGAAGAAACGCAACGACGTTAGGCGTGTTCAACAGCTTCAACCTCTTACTACTCCCTTTCCCAACTTCACCGCCGCCGAGGACGGTGATGAAGATGGGTCATCGGTGTGGTTGCAGAAAGAGATGGAGCGGAGAAAGGCACTCCTCAGTAATACAAAGACATCCCAAAGGAAGGTCTTCAGTGGATCACGTCACACAAGGACTTTGTCATTACTGTCACCAGACAAAACAAACTATTCTCCATCTTTCCCCCAACCAGCCGACATTCGTCAATCGCTAGACGAGCAAGTCAAACGAGCGCCACTAGCACGATCCTCCACGATACCCAATATCGCCACCCAAGTTGCCAACACTGTCAAAGATGATAAGTATGATTTGGGGGGCATACAACGCGATGTTATCCTACGAACTGGAAAGCAAATGGCTTCTGACTTCAAAGATGGCCTCTTGACTTTCATTGAAGATCTTCGTCAAGCTACAGTTGGTGAAGAAGCAATCAATGGGGTACAAGGAAATGCCCCAGACGCAGCAAATGGCCAGCAAACAATCAAACAGCAGCCCGGTAAGGCAAACCAAAAGGGTGGTCCTACTCTCAACCGAGCAAATTCCTCGAAGGTATCGAAAGATGAGAGCCCCGACCTGATCGATATTGGAGGGTCTTTTTGGAAAGAACATGGCTTGAATGAGCCAAGATCAACCTCTCCCGCCAAAGTTACAAAGGCGTTAAAAGGTGGCAGAACGCCTCAGAAGGTAACCCAAAAGCTCAGCGATGATTTCGAAGACAGCTGGGATACCTGGGACACACCGAATGATAAATACACAGCTGCTTCAAGCGGCAACAGTTCCGACTCTGACGGGCCTGCTTCTCCAACCTCTGCTAGAAGCAGCCCGAGAACTAGCACAAGGTATGTACCACATCGTCTCCATTTTCAACCTACGCTCACCAATTCAGCTCCGCCGGTTTCTCAACACCAGCTTCTGAACCACCAGCACGTCATGCTAACCGTGAATCGATTCCGTGGCCAGCACTCACAAATCTCTCACCAACCCAGCTAAAGCGCACAGCATCGCATTTAATGAAGGAATGGGAAAAGACTCTGACGCCTCCGCCTGAGTCACGACAGGCTACGGCAAGCGGTGATTACATTGGAAGATCACCTTCTCCAGTTGAGAAAGATTGACATGGAACGACATATGAGATCAAGCGTAATACGACATCACGCGATCGAGACGAAAACTTCTATTCAAGGCGGGTCGTGAGTTTTGATTAGCATTTTGGCGGCTTGAGTAGACTAGATTTCTGAGATTTGTCTCGAGGACATCAGAACGTCGTTTCCTGTTCATATTCTCTCTTTTAGGATATTAGGTAGCATTGGATAGGAAGGGATTAGGTTATGCCAATAATAAAATATCTGAAATCATGCTGTCTCCCAGTGAATATGTACGCGTATGAGTTACCTCTTTACTAACGGCGTACTCTGCTCCTGCGGCACTCCACCGGAACGCCGGCGGCAAGTCCCGCCTCCGCAAACCAAAAATGTTTCGAGCGGCCGAAACACCGTCGAAGCTTTTTTCAACGTTAACCGTCGCAATCGCACAACGACCGCATGATGGCTCTCCCAGGAGGCATGCCGCACGGAATGGGCATGGGCGGAGCGAATGCTGGCATGTCAGAGCAGGAACGGCAGATGGTCAAATACGTGCGATTCCCAACACCTAATCCTAAATCTGAGTCCGCCACAATGCGAAGGAAAATGGACACTCGGAAATGAGCGAACGCTGACATTACCTCTACGAACAGATGCAAATGGGCATGGAAAGCTGCGTCGGCAAGACCATCATGTCCGGCGTCATGGGCGCTGGCTTGGGCGGCATGTTCGGGCTGTTCATGAGCAGCGTAAGCCCTCCTCTTCCTCCCCGCTCCTCTAGACTAGACTAGGCCCTCCTCTAACTGCAAACTCCCTACCAGATGCGCTACGACACCCCCCTCACGCCCCAAGGCGCCGAAATCGCCTCCCTCCCCATCCGGCAGCAGCTGCGACAAGGGCTGCGCGAAATGGGCCGCGCCTCCTACTCTTCGGCCAAAAACTTCGGCATGGTCGGCGCTATCTTCTCGGGCACTGAGTGCTGCATTGAGGGCTTCCGGGCGAAAAACGACCTGTACAATGGCGTTGCGGCAGGGTGTATCACGGGCGGTGCGCTGGCGGCGAAGGCGGGACCGCAGGCTGCCGCTGTGGGGTGCGCGGGCTTTGCGGCGTTCAGTGCGGCGATTGATTATTATATGCGGATGCCGGAGGATGAGAAGAGTAGGCCGATTGCGTAGGGGTGGGAACGGAGAGGGAAAGGGGAATCTTCACTCTACGTTTTGAGGATAGAAAGAGTGGGCGTTTTTGGCTCGGTTGGGTTTGCGTCTGGGCTATACTTATTGGGTCCTCCATTGGAATATTGCATTGGGTGGCGCATATGGATAATACAATGTAACGGACAGGTCTGTAAAGTATTGTATCATATTATCCACCGCAACTTGAGAGCATTTCACAAGATATTATAGAGTTTATGAAAGGAGAGATCGGACAGTCTTGTCTTTTGGTTTTGGACACCACCTCATGATCTTATACCCTAAAGCTTTAATCCTAAGAGGTAATAGAACACTGCCATGTGGGCCAACTAAGGATATAGCAGTAGGTGCAGCCTTTCCAATCCTCATATGATCGCCAACATGTGTTTAGCTGCTCATTATTAATCAAGATAAACACAGCCAGCTAGTAGTCAAAAAATAGAGAAAAAAGGGTTGAAGGGACTCAATATTCTACCCTGGCCAAGTAAAGTTCTTCTGTGTGAAATGGTACAGCCTTAGAGTGCAGTTAGAGAAGGGAGGATAAGATACAATCAGCTACCCCCAAAATTGTGCCGGACTCCTACTTGTCACCTACTAGATGGTAGGATCGATCTTGGTTACTCAGGCAGCGATATCTGAGACTTCAATACGCTTCGTATCTCAGCCTGTCTCAACTATCCAGCTTTCCAACTTCTTCAGCGCCCCATGGGTTCCAAGGTTTGCCGTTGATCTCTTCGATCAGCTCTCGGTTCTCATCAAACCAGAAGTAACTACGCGAGATCTTAACGCCTGAATTTAAAGAAACTTAATGAGCCACAGGGCCTATAAGGCTTTAATAGTAAACCCTTAATATATAGCGAGCTAATATACTACGCCTTTATAAAGCTCCGGATAGGTAAATATCTTAAATACGTTCTCTTATCCATAACCCCCTTAAAGTAGTACGAAATAATACTTAGATATAATGACCGTTTAATTAGCTAGGTTAAGGAAATATAAAAGTTCTATACGTCTTACTATCCAAGCTAGTGCTTAAAGTATTACTTACCCTATAAATACGTATACAACTACTTAAACTTGATATAATATAAATTACTCTTACTATAAACTCTAAACTAATATAACAAATCTATAAATATTAACTACGGTAAGAATACAACGATATTAGATTACTGTGAGGGGACTTTGTAGACAGGGGGCTATAAGGCAGGATTGTGGAACAGGATAGATCGTGGAGGAGACGAATCCTTGAGGAGGTAAGGCCTCTGGGATCGTGGGGACTATATACTACGGGCACGTGCCTCCGTTACGTGACCGACAGCCATTCGAGGGGTGTCCGGGGGTTGTCCTGAAGGCAACCCGAAGTGACCGCAATAATATCCCTTACAATTACCCCTAAAAATTCGCTAGATACAAGCTAACGTATATAATAGGGTTATAAAGGTAACCCTAGTTATAACCGATCTACATTGCCGCCTTCCAATTTAGGCTAGTTTATTGCCTAAATAAATACTCTGCCGCTTTAAATATTAATAGTATACCTACCTTTACTACTCCTAAATTATATCTAAATTTCCTATTTTAGTATAGTTTCTACCTTTATTTTCTATAGCTTTAACTACACTATTAAATTTAGGGGGTATATAACCAACTACTAGTATTAAAGCTTGTACTACTTTATAACTCACTACTCTATTTCTCAATGTTATATATCTTACTACTTATTTCTATTACCTATTTCCATTACCTATTACTAACTAAGTGACGTTATTAGCAATTATAGATTATCGTCTTTATCTTTTTACTACCTACTTTGTGTATATATAGAGACTTTAGAGCTATATTATAAAAGTGTAAAGGCTTAGTCAAAAGAACAGAATCTATTTAGTAGCTAGTAAATAAGAATTCTAAGACAAGGTCTAGAAGAAGGTTAAGGAAAGGACACGTCTATATATATAGCACCAAGGCTCGGCCGAGCCCCTAACTAGGGTCTATAACAGTGCCGTAACATTATGCCCCGGGGTGGTGGTGGGTGGGGGGGGGGGGGGGGGGGGGCGCGGGGGGGGGGTG
>Ga0307515_10021504_pt1 | contig 11433 bp, 11 predicted proteins | sample 17_EM_MG_FD_194513 | JGI IMG/M metagenome (GOLD analysis project Ga0307515, IMG submission 194513) | Populus trichocarpa ectomycorrhiza microbial communities from riparian zone in the Pacific Northwest, United States - 17_EM | ecosystem: Host-associated > Plants > Roots > Unclassified | place... | reverse complement strand
TGCATTCTCCAAGTACCATATTTCTTAGGTACTAAAAGTCTAGGAATAACACATGGACTTATGCTCTCTCGAACATAACTTTTCAACATTAACTCCTCCACTTGCATTCATTTGTTTCTCCAAGATTACTTATATAGGCTGATCTATTATGAATAGCTGAACCTGGTACTAGGTCAATCTGATGTTCTATTCCTCTTATAGGTGGCAATCCACTTAGAATTTCATCACAAAATACATCTTCAAATTCATGTAACAAAGAAACACAAACACTAGGAACACAAGATCAAGTTTGTTAGTGTTAAAGTATGCCTCTTTATATAAAAGTAAAATCATAGGCATATAAGAAAAATAGGCATGTGTAAGATCACTTTGTTTTGCATAAAAATTAAGATGTTTCCCTACTTTTCCTACACACTTTTTCTTTCTCACTCATTCTTTCTTCTCTTCACTCATTTCTCTCCACACTCGGCCTTCCTTTTATTTTGTTCTTTTTTTGGCCGCAGCCTTCAAATTTTTCTTTAATGAAAAAAATTCACACTTTGGTGTTTCACACTCAGGGTTCATCTTATTTTCAATCAGCCTCACATAATTGTAACAAGGCATGCTTGACTTTTTTTGCTTTCTTCAACTTCAATTGATGGTGTTTGGAAGATTTTACTATTTGTTGTTGGAAACAAGAGGGTTCTTTCCTGGTCATACTTATTTTTTCTACTCAAATATGATTTTTCATTGCATGTTTCACTTCAAAAAGAATTTGGTCAGAGAGAGTGTATAGTCATTCCTATAAGGAATATTTATAGACTCCACTAATCGGGGCTTCGATGATAATGGGTTCGAGTAGACTTTTCACGTTGAGTATTTTCTCACTAAACCTTTGGTGATATGCTTTAGTTCTCTTATATTCTCTGTTTGTGATGATGAAGAATTCAATTATGTTCTTTTTAGCTAGTATTTCTATACTAAAATGGGATATGAGTTTGGCATTGTCATGAGAACCTAATGGATATAAGATCTAAAAACCCACAGTCAAATTGACTCTTCCTAATAAAGCTAAGATTAGGTTTGAAATTGAGTTTGACATAACAATAACCTATATCGAGGCACCAAGACTATAAGTAGCTGAACCATCACCCAAGCCTATAAAGAGACATGAACACGAGTATAAAAAATGCCAAGAAACTTGATTAATTATTCAATAAGTTAGAGTAGTTCAATGAAGAACCAAATTAAGATAATCCTCTCATAATCTTACAATAGATTATTTTGAAATCAAAGTCTATAAAAAAACCTAAATACAAGCTAAATGTTCTTATTTATAATAGTTAAAAACATCATAAGCAATGCTGGAAAAATAATAAAAGAGTTCTAAATAAAATAGAAAAAAAAAACTCTAAATCAACTAGGAAACTAATATAATTCCCACATAGGAGCTTTTGAACCTTATTGTAAGGTCTTTTCGATGCTAGATTGCCTTGAAATTTTTAAAAAATATATAGAAAAACACCTTTGAAAACTTTTAGTAAACTTTCTATTTGATCCAATGGTCAAATCCAAAATTATGCTTGTTAGAGTAAAATTATGTATTAGGAAAAACCAAACCCAAAACTGTCTCCAATGCCAAAATAAATTAGCCTATCATTGCAAAATAATTTTGCCCATATAGTAGGTTGAATAGGCCTCTCTTTCACATAGATTAGACTGAATATGATATGATCATCACTTGTTGAAGTTATAGCCTTATTGATATTCACATTGACCCATATACTTGAATAAGTCCATTGAATGCATCTTTGAGCTTCTTTTTCCTTGATCTTCTAATTGGCCCAATTAAAACTTCTAATGGATCCTTTTGTAAGCACCCAACAAAAAAAAGGGTAAAGCTAGAAACGACTCCACCGTCACTGTCGATTTTTGAATTGGCAGCGACACAGTTTTCTGAATCATTTTTCACTGCTGATTTTTGAATTGATGGGGGCTGTGTGCGCTGGTGAATCCATGCGTTTTGTAAAACCCAACAAAAAAAATTTAGTCTTTGGTCGACCAATATTATGAGGAATTGAAGGATATAAACCAGCAATCCTTAAAGAAAATCCTGGAGGAAGAGGGCCGACCTATCCTAGGTTAAGATTTATGGAGGATAAAACCAACCATAGGATAACTCAAAAGAGGGATAGGAACCAAAGATAACCTGCACCTAAACACCCCCTCTCATTTAAGATGGGGTATAAATGTAAGGAGAGAGGGAAGGTGACCTTCCTCTTCCAAAAAATAGCTGCAACTGCTACAAGTGTCCAACTATAGGTTTTTACTCCTCTTCCTCTTCCCAAAACCGACCAGCTCACTACAGCAGCCTTCCTCCCTCTTTCCTAAAGAGAAACCCCACAACCACAGCTGCATGCACCCCTCTTAAACACTGGAAAGATAGCAGAGTTAGAGAAAACATAAATGGCCGAAACCATGGAGGAAAGGAGAGTGTAGGAGGTCAGCTGGTGCAGTTGGAGAAAAGAGGGAAGAAATTGAATAGAAGGTGAAGAACAAACCACTAAAACCTTACTCTATGACTGCTCAAATCATGAGGTAAGGGAGGAACATCACCTCCTTAATTATTCCCTGAAAATTCTGGACAGAAAAAGTGAAGGAAACCCGAGAGGGTAGTTAGGGTTCTTGCACTCATAACTGAAGAGAGATATAGGGAAAGATTGGGATGAATATGGGCTGAATAAGGGGCCTAATTCCAAAACATTTAACAAGGAAATGAACAAATTTTGAATGCATAAACTTGGAAGGATGACTGGCCGAAACTGAAGGGCTGGACATAATGTGTTGTGTGATGAAATGCATGAAAATGACATTGTTGAACTTTTAAGATCATACTCAAACTAAAACAGAATGCACGTGGATGATTGATGCTTTGATTTTTCACATATGATGGAAGAACTTACATGAAATGTGTAAAGAAATGATGCAATGCATGAAGTGTGATTCTACTGGATTTTTAAAAGCATTTTATGTGCTGAAGCCGAAATGCATGTGGATGTTCATGCTTGAATTTTTGTGATTCTGCTGGATTTCTATGAACATTTGTGTGCTGGAACCGAAATGATGTTGATGTTCTTGCTTGAATTTTGAGATGGAAATAGGTTACAACTTGATTTTGTGACTATACTTGTGATAAAAATGAAATAGAATCTTTATGTATTGTAGAATTGTTATCACTTATGTTGATACATTGCCTTGATACAAATGTTAATGTGAGAATGCATGGTAGTAGCAATGCTAGATGCCGATATTGGAAGGAATGAATAGGGAAAACCTTGCTAAATGAACATGTGTTGATCTTTATGTTGTTTGATATTGAATAATGAATGGAGTGTGTTTCGGTGAGGTTCTATGTCCACCTAAGGTGAGAAACATTGGTAGAGGGAAGCCTAGCATAAGCCTTATGCTTGGCCGAAGGAAAGAAGTGAAAGTAAAAACGACTCCATCGTCGCTGCTGATTTCTGAATCGACAACGACAGGGGTTGCATTGACGATTTCTGGGTCGGCAGCGACTCAGTTTCATCAATAATTTTTGCGTTAGCAAGAAAACCATATGCGCTGATGATTTCATCATCAGCTGTGAAACTGTGTTGTGTTGATGATTTTTAAGGTGGCAACGACTCAGTTTTTTCAATAATTTTTGTGTCATTCGTAAACTATATACGCTGACAATTTTAGTGTCAGTTGTGAAACCGTGTTGCATTGATGATTTCTGAGTCAGCAATGACTCAATTTTCATCAATAATTTATGCGTCAGTCGTAAACCATATGCATTGATAATTTCAACGTTAGTTGTGAAGCTATGTTGCGTTGACGATTTCTGAGTCGGCAGCGACTCTGTTTTCATCAATGATTTTTGAGCCAGCACTAGCCTATGTGCGTTAGTGATTTCTGCCAAATACTGTGTCACCAACGAGTTAGTTTCCTTTGCCGATTTTTGTGGCACCAGCGAATGAGTTTTCGCTGCCGAATTGTATGTCATCAGCTATCAGTTCTCGCTGCCAAATTGTGTGTGACCAGCGAATAAGTTATCATTGCCGAATTGTATGTCACCAGCGACTCAGTATTCACTACCGAATTTTGTATCACCAGCGAATCTGTTTTCGCTGATGATTTCTATGTCACCAACGAACCAATTTTCATCGACAACTTTTTATGGCAGCAGCAGCTTAGTTCACTGATGAATTCCAAATCAAGAATGATTTAATGCTTGTAACGATTTCATTGTATGATTGTCTAATATGTGGAACACTCGAATGTAAACATGTGTATTCTTGAGATATGTATGGTGACGAGTTATGTGATTTCCGAATACAAATATGTTGATTTGTGATTATTGGCGTGTTAAGTGGTGCGACTGGGATGGGACCTTCGACCAGACAAGGACACCCCACAAAAGGAACAAGTAGGTGGTTTCCACCTTTTCCATGTATAATTTTAATGTTCTGAAATGACTTGTTGTGGATGGTATATTATTGCGTTGTGATGAATGTTAAACCGACTATAAAATGTTGATTGAGTTGATGAATGTTAAATCGACTATGAAATGTCAATTGAGTTGTTGACGAATGTTAAACTGATTATGAAATGTTGATTGGGTTGATGAATGTTAAACCAATTATGAAATGTTGATGGAGTTGTTGACGAATGTTAAACCGATTATGAAATATCGATTAAGTTGATAAATGTTAAACTGATTATGAAATGTTGATTGGCTTCGACTAATGGCATTCGAGATGGATGATCGGGTTGTGTTTGATGATTAGCTTCGTCTAATGGCATCCTAAAAGGATGGTCGGGATGAATTGATATTAGCTTCGGCTAATGGCATCCGAGAGTGATGACTGGGTTGTGTTTAATGATTAGCTTCGACTAATGGCATCCTAAGGGGATATAGCCAAGATGAATTAATGATTAGTTTTGGCTAATGGCATCCAAGATTGATGACCAAGTTGTAATTGATGATTAGTTTCGGCTAATGGCATCCGAGAAGGATGATCAGGTTGTGTTTGATGATTAGCTTCGGCCAATGACATCTTAAGGGGATGGTAAGGATGAATTGATGATTAACTTCAGCTAATGGCATCCAAGATGGATGATCGGGTTGTGATTGATGATTAGCTTCAGCTAATGGCATCCGAGAGGGATAATCAGGTTGTGTTTGATGATTAGCCTCGATTAATGGCATCCTAAGGGCATGGCAAGGATGAATTGATGATTAACTTCAACTAATAGCATCCTAGACGGATGAATGGATTGCGTTGATGATTAGCTTCGACTAAGGGCATCCTAGATAGATGGTCGGGTTGTATTGATGATTAACTTCGGCTAATGGCATCCTAGATGGATGGCCAAGTTTCGTTGATGATTAGTCTCGGCAAATGGCATCCTAAATGGATGGCCAAGTTGAATATGATGTTTATCTTTGGCTAATGACATCCTAAATGGATGGCCGAGTTGATTGTGATGATTGGCTTCGGCTAATGGTATCTGTAAGAGATGACGAGTTTGATTTTGTGATTAGTTTTGGTTAATAACATCCGAGATGGATAAATGAGTTTAGATATTGCGATTAACTACTGCTAAAAGCATCCAAGGTGGATGACCAGGTTAAAGTGAAGTAATTAACTCCGACCAATGATTAAATTTCAGCCCCACAACTCCTATGGAGAGGTTGAGGCATATGGGTGAGAATAATACATTTAACAAAATAATAAGGATTGTACAATACATATGAGAAGTAAATGAAAGAATGTACTCATTTTCAGTTGATAACGAAAATTAACGATAACATTCTTCTAGCTGTTTGTTATCATGTTTATATTATTTACTATTCTTGTATCCATGTTGTTTTTGTAACAGGGACATCACACAATCAAGGTGCGTAGAAAAGTCCATTCCACGGGTTCATATATTTTGAAAGGTGGTATGTAATAGTATGTTTTTAGGTGTTAGGTATTTGATAAGAACGAATGAACTAGTTGAATATTTGTCATTCGACAATTTTTGTAAAGACTTGTATCGAAAATTGTAATGGAATACAGATGTGAAAGTACAATCTTGTAAACATAATGTGGTGAATGTATGTATGTGATATTCTCTCTTATGAGAATGTTGTATTGTGAAATCACATAAGTATTGCACTACACTAAGAGATGAATTCTGTTACGATAAACCTTAAATACCGTTGTGAGGATGTGTAGTCACTTTTATAGGATGTTGATTTACATTATCCTATGTAGGTTGTGCCTTGCTAATGAGTGGAATGCATTTATAAATTCGCAGAATGATATTGTGAAAAGCATTGAGAACCTAATGACTTATAAAAAAAAATTCCATCGATTATTTTTTGCTATGAAAAAGTTAGGTTGTTACACTTTAGTGTAATTTGGATCGTATCATCCCTTCTCTCCTCAAAATAATTTAACCTCAAATCATCTCTTGCATCAAACAAAAAGAGATCATAAACATTAAAAGTAGCACAACACCATACTCATCTGGTATGTCTACTTTATATGCATTATTATTAATTCTTTCAAGGATTTGGAATGTCCTATCTCTTCTTAGCATCAATTTAGATCTCTTGTGTACAAAAAATCTCTTCTTTCTCATATGCTTCCAAACCCAATCATTTAGTTAAAAAAAATAACCCTATTTCACCCTTTATTAGCTTTAAATGTATATTTCTCATTCTTTTATTGTATTTTTTGTCTCTCATTCTCATAGAGATCCTTTACTACTTGTGCTTTTCTATTGCCACCAAGACTAACCTTTTCATCAATAGGTAAAGGTAAAAAATCCAAAAGTGTCAAAGGATTAAAGCCATAAACAATGTCAAAAGGAGAATAATTAGTAGTAGAATGCACACTTTTATTATAAGCAAATTAAATAAATGACAAACAATCTTCCTATTTTTTCAAATATTTTTGAATGATAGTTCTTAACAATGTAGTTAAATTCCTACTAACTACTTTAGTTTGACCATCTGTTTATTGATGACAAGTAGTAAAAAATAAAAATTTTATTCCTAATTTCCCCTATAAACCTTCTAAAAGTAGCTAAGAAATTTAACATCACGATCAAACATAATACTCTAGGTACCTTATAGAGCCAAACTATCTCCTTAAAAAAATAAATCTGTTACGTTAGTTGTATCATCAGTTTTATGACAAGATATGAAATGTGAAATCTTATAAACATATCCACAACTATAAAAATATAATCCCTACCCCTTTTTGACCTAGGTAAACCTAACACAATATCCATAGATATATCAACCCAAGGTTCTTTACGCATTGGCAAAGTATATAAACCCTTAGGTAAAACTTTAGACTTTTTTTCTTTACATGCTATGCGTCTATCAAAAATTCTTTACACATCTCTTTCATTTTAGGCCAATAAAAATGCTCATGTAAAACAATTAAATTATTAGGAACCCCAAAGCATACCATTAATCTACCCTTATGAGCTTCACGAACTAGCAATTCACGCATAAAAAAATTAGGCACACATAACGTATTTTATTTAAATAAATATCTATTAACCCTATAAAACTTATTAAAGGTCGGATGTTCGCTGAAATCAACATCCTTAATATATTAATCTTTCACATACTCAAATTCTAATAATTTAGTGTATAGAGTTGAAAGAAGTACATATATTCACAATAATGCATCAACCACTATGTTTTCCTTAATAATGTATGGGAACATTTCAATGAACTCTACCCACTTGACATGTAATAGTTCAGATTTCTTTAGCCTTATATTTCTATGACTTATGATCGGTATGGATCATGAATCTATTAGACCATAAGTAATGTTGCCAAGTTTTCGAAGTTCTTACAAAAAGCATAAAGCTCCTTATCATAAGTAGAGTAATTCGATGTTGCACCATTAAGCTTTTAACTAAAATAAGCTATGGGTTTTTTTTCCTGTAATATTGTTGATGAAACAACAATCAAAACATATCTGTTACGTCCCATTCTTTTTCAGTACTATCAATATTGGAACTGCACATGGACTTATAGTTTTCTCTTATGTACCCTTTTATCATCAATTATTCCACTTGCCTTTGAAGTTCCTTTCTCATCAGGATTACTTCTATAGGTTGGCTGATTAGGTATAATGTTTGAGGTACAAGATCAATTTGGTGCTCAATTCCCCTAATTGTTGGCAATCCACTAGGAAACTCATCAGGAATGATATCTTTAAAATCTTGTAATAAAGAAACACAAACAATAGGAAAATAATGATGAGAGGTCTAGTGTTAAAATATATCTTCTTATACCCAAGTAAAATCATAGGCATGTAAAAAAAAAAGGATTTCTTAATCTCACTTCTCTTTTCATTAAAAGTAACATGTTTCTTTATGTTTTCCACACTCTACTTTTCTCATCTTTGCTCTCTTCTCTCTTCTCTTAGCCATTCATGACCATTTTGGTTGATCCAAAACATAAAGTGGTTTTAATAAATTTATGGGTCCTATTTATTTACTTATCAATAGGTTTTTTTTTTTAATAAAAGACATTGAAAATTATGAAATAGATGTAAATGCATTGAAAATTTATTTTTTGAATGCTTTATTTTTTTTTAGAAAATAAAAAAGAAGGGTTGGATGTTAGTGGTAATAATAATGGAGTTGATATGTAAATAATTACGGTGGTGGTGATCTGGGAGGGGGTAATATGGGTAATGGGGTCAATAAAGCAAGCATCGGTGGCAGTGGTAGTGTGTATATGCCGCCTTCTGTGAGGTCAGTGGGTCCGGCTGCTACTTCTGGCGGTCGATGGAGTTATTCAGTGGTGGGAGAAAGCTGTGGTTTTGAGGGGTGAAGATTTTCCTTCATTGAAGGCAACTTTGCCTGCTATGTCTGGGCCAGAAAAGAAGCAGAAGGATGGTTTGAGTCAAAAACAGAAGCAGGTGTTGAGTGAGGAGTTAGATAATAAGCAGATGGATGGATCTAGTTTAAGCAGGGTTGTTGATATACGTCCCCAAATGCAGGCAAGGAATAATTTGGGTAATGGATTGGATGAGTATGGTGGTGACAACCGACAGTTGGGTCGTTCTGTTATATCCGAGAATGCGGAAACAACAAGAGTACTTGGAATTTTTTGGAAAAATAGTAAAAAAACAAAAACAAAAAATAGGCATGTGAATGGCTAAAAACATGTTTTTTGGAATTTTTTTACCCTTTTTGGGTTTTTGGGAAAATTTTAGAAAAGGGATGAGTCAAAATTGAGTTATGAAACTTTTAGCTATTGTAGTTTGGTGACTAGTTCATTAGTAAAATCTTCATTATAAGAAGATGTAATGTTGAAATCTTTGATTGGAAGAGGAATTTTGAGAAATATATATTCTTTCTTCTTAGAGGATTTTTTTTTTTGGTCTTTTCTCATGCTATCTCAACAAGGTTTCTATTCTAATAGTTTGTGTAAACCCCCAGTTAAAAATAGATAAATCTGGGTTAAATAGGGTAATTATTAATTGAAAAATAATAAATTAGGGAGAAAATCTTATGAATTGGGATAAACATTTTCGGGAGATTAATTTAAAATTTACAGAAACTAAAGTAATAAAATAATATGTGAAATATTAGTTAATGATAAATTGTGAAAACTCCCTAACCAAGTAAAAATAATAACTTGAGGGACAATTTTTTTAAAATTGGGTGATATTATGTGTAAAATAGAAGGAAATGCCAAATAAATCAATGTATGACCCTTTGCGTGAGAATCGTCAAATTTCAGTATAATCCTCACGTACAATCATCCTATTGGGACTAAAAGTGGTAAGAAACTCAGAAAAGGTTTTATGATAATTATGAATAAGAATCTCCAAAGAATTAGTCTAAGACCCAGGATGATTTAAGTAAATTATATGGTATGTGAAATTTGGATTTTTGATGTGAAATTTTCAATTGTCCAATTTTTCAATATTAAACGCGTCTTCCAATCCGACTGTTTGATCAGGCTACAATTTTATGTGGGATCTTAAGACATAATGTTTTATCTTGGGTTACAATATAAGGTCAATCGAAGTTCGGGAAGGTCCTAAAAATAAAGACACAATGTCGGGTCATTGCAACAAACTGAATTTTAGAGGGGATAAGTTGGGGTATAATAGTAATTGATCCATGAAACCTAATGTCATTATGCTAGCTGCTACTGTTCACGTGGAACAACAGCTAAAAACAGAGAAAGAGGCTTCTCTCATGCCTCTCTTCAAAAATCACTTGAGAAATCTTTTCAAATTGTGAGATTGAAGTTTGGAAATAGGTTTGTGAGGAGAGAAATACTTTTAGGCCAAAATTAAGAAGCTTGGTTGGAGGATAGGAACTTCAGGGACAAGTATAGGTGATGAAGAGGAAGAATAATTAAAGAAGAAATTGGTAAGAACTCTTTAATTTGAACTCGAAATTATTGATAAAAGTGTTATTCCTTAATTTTCCCCCTTGATTTTATAATTAGTAAAGGATAATTGAAAAACCTTCAATGTTGTGATTCTAAGGTTCTTGAAAATATGTAGGAAATGCAAGTTTCTTTGAATATGGAGTAATGATAATGGATGTAGTGATGCATGAAACACTTAGTGTGCTTGTCAAATTTATTTCTCATGTAATTAAAATTGACAGTCTTACTAGCCAACTTCTAGTTGGCATTACAACTTGAAAACAATGTAATTTGAAGTTGGTGTCTTTATAAAAGTTATAGGTATGAATGTTATCTTTTAAATGGAACTAGTCTCGACTTATTTAGAGTTGTATAACTCCATATATTATAAATACACTAAGTAAAGGTCCAAACCGACTTAGTACTAGATAGATTTTGGGTGCTACTATAATTGTTAATTTTGAGCCTTAAAACAATATAATTTGGAGCTGGTATCTTTATAAAGGTTATAGGTATGGATGATATCTTTCAAATGAAACTAGTATTGACTTATTTGACCATATGCGTGAATTTTGGGAAAAGAAAAGTTAGAATTACTTAGTTTTTGTTGATGATTTTCAGTGTCAAAATGACTTAGTTTTTTCGTTGATGATTTTCAGTGTCAAAATGACTTTGTTTTCGTTGATGATTTTAGTATCAGAACTTAGCTTTCACTCATGATTTTCAATGTCAAAAGAACTCAGTTGTGTTGACAATTTCAGTGTCATAATGATATAATTTTTGTAGATGACCTTCACTAAAATTAGAGATGAATGTCTTGTTACAATATTATCATTGTACAATTATATAAACATGGGAGATGTTTGAATGAATGTATGTGTAAACCCCGGGGAAAAATAAAGGTTGCTTAGATTGCAAACTAACTACATGAGAAATAAAAGTGAAGAAATTCATGCATATGGTTAAATAAAAACGGGAATTTAGAAATTTTTGGATATAAGTTT